>OMKS01004509.1_pt1 | contig 10464 bp, 10 predicted proteins | sample 1674721 | NCBI WGS metagenome assembly OMKS01 (sample SAMN06264996, study PRJEB25208) | sediment metagenome | isolation source: hot spring sediment | place: USA: California | collected 2014-09-02 | reverse complement strand
TGGTCATTGCGAGAAATCTGCCCGCCAGTGCCTATCTTCAGTTCAGGTAAGAAGGAGTGAGCAATCTAAAGCTCACTGTCATTGCGAGTTCTGGCGTTTCATCAGGGCGAAGCAATCTCGGGAAATTGTTTTATCCTCCAACGTAACGCTGGAGTCTTTCCGATAACGGTAGAAAATAAAAACCCACCGATTAAAAATTTTCAAAAAATTTTTATACAAACTGACAAACTAGATGTCAGTCTCCTTTGCTAAATTTGAAAAAAACATCTTTAGAAAGGAGACTGTTTTTATGGAAAAACAAAAGAATTTTTTATTTTCAAAGAAGTTCATCGCGCTTATTTTGTCTATTATTTTCCTCATGGTTTGCATCGCTTCTTGCACCGAAGAAACCCCAGAGAAGGTTGAAACAAAGGGTGAGTCTGCAACTCAAGAGTCGAGCGAAAGCTCCCAAAACGATTCTGTGGAAGAAAAAATTGAGACAAAGAAGTACAAGATTGGAGAGGTGGTAAAGCTTGGGGATTTGACGGTTGTTGTAAAAGAAGTTAAAGATTTACCAGCTCAGGAATTTGTTAAACCCGGAGAAGGTAAGAAGTTTATTGGAATTGATTTGACCTTTGAAAACGTAAGCGATAAACCTGAGGCAATCTCAAGCCTTCTTCAATTTCAGGTTAAAGATGTGGATGGATATGTTTACGACCAAGACTTTATGTATGACACGGGAAAAAGGTTTCCCGAAGGCGAACTTGCGCCGGGTGCAAAAGCAAGCGGAGTTTTGCCTTACGAAGTTCCGGTGGACGCGAAAGGGTTGGAGTTCGTCTTCGACGGCGACATTTTCGGAACCGGCCAGGTGATAATAGGTTTGAATTAAATGCGTAGTTTTATAGCAGGATTTTTGCGAAAGAATAAGAAAGTAATATAATGAAAAAAACTTACTTTTACTCTCTATTTGAGCAGGAATTTTCGAAGCTATTGAAAGAGAATTTAAAGAAGAAGTATAAGGCTTTATACAATCCAAAGGATTATTCGCTAGATAAAAGCGAGCCCAATGGTCTTTCTTTTTCCATTAAGCCAATTGGAATAAGCAGTAAGCATCAAAAGATTGTTGAATACAAAGGTACCATAATAAAAGGCTGGATGGGTAAGTATAAACTTATAGAGGTAGCCCCAAATTATGAAGCATGATTTTTACGCCCACAGCATTAAAGAAAAGTCAGTTGATGATTGGCACCGGCTTGAGGCGCATCTAAAAGGAACGGCTAAACTCGCCGCATCCTTTGCGGATGAATTCGGGTGCGGGGAATGGGGATGGCTCGCGGGGCTCTGGCATGATATGGGGAAGTATTCGGAAGATTTTCAGAAGATGCTTCTTGCTTCGGTTGATGCGCATATTGAAACAAAGACGGGAAGAGTTGATCATTCAACAGCAGGCGCAATTTACGCTGTTGAAAAGTTTAAGATACCGGGCAGGATATTCAGCTATCTCATTGCAGGGCATCATGCTGGACTTGCCGACTGGCAAACTGATATAGCAGGCAGGAAAAGTCTGGTGCAACGTCTTCAAAAAGATGAACTTTTGAGAAATGCCCTCGAATCAAACATTCCACATGAAATCACACAGCAATCTCTGCCCAAGCAAAAATTCAGAACAAGCGAAGGTCATGCGCTCTGGATCAGGATGCTTTACTCCTGCCTTGTTGATGCTGACTTTCTTGATACAGAGACTTTTTTTGAGCCTGATAAATCAGAGTCGCGCAAGGGTTACCAATCGTTGAATGAACTTCTGCCGCTCTTTGAATTGTACATGACTAAGAAACAGGCTGCGGCTGATGATACCTTTGTAAATAAACAGCGGGCGGCAATACTCAGGCAATGCATTGCAAAATCATCACACGAACCTGCAATTTTTACGCTGACAGTTCCAACCGGCGGAGGAAAGACGCTTTCATCTATGGCTTTCGCCTTGCATCATGCGGCGGAATATGGTAAAAGGCGCATTATTTATGTTATCCCTTATACAAGCATCATCGAGCAGACAGCTGAGCAATTCAGGGAAATTTTCAACGATTCTGTTATTGAGCATCATAGCAATGTTGACGTGTCAGATGAAGGCCAGGAAACAACAAAAAGTAGACTTGCCTGTGAGAATTGGGACGCGCCCATTATTGTGACGACGTCTGTTCAGTTTTTTGAGTCTCTTTTTGCCAACCGCTCAAGCCGCTGCCGAAAATTACACAATATTGCAAATAGCATAGTGGTTCTTGATGAGGTACAGCTTTTTCCGCCTGAATTTCTTAACCCCATTCTTCATGTCATAAAAGAGCTTCATCAAAACTATGGCGTAACATTTGTCTTGAGCACCGCCACTCAGCCTACGTTTGGCAAACACAAATCATTTGATTTCAATTTTGAGGGATTGGGGGCAATGGTGGAGATTATGGATAACCCCGTTGCTTTACATAAGGCATTTAGGCGGGTTGAGTTTTTTATTCAAGATGATCTTTTAATTCCTCGCGCATGGGAAGAGCTTGCAAATGAACTTAGCCAACATCCGTTTGTACTGTGTGTTGTCAACAGACGCGATGATTGCCGAACACTTTACGAGTTGATGCCGGAGAAAGGAGAAGATACCTTTCATCTCTCCGCGCTTATGTGCGGCGAGCATCGTTCAAAGGTGATTAACCAAATAAAACAGAGACTAAAAGATAAAATCCCGACACAAGTAATCAGCACCCAGCTGGTGGAGGCAGGGGTTGACCTTGATTTCCCTGTCGTGTACCGCGCTCTTGCCGGGCTTGATTCCATTGCCCAGGCGGCTGGCAGATGCAACAGGGAAGGTCTTCTTAAGAAAGGTCAGGTTGTTGTCTTTGCACCGGCGAGTAAAATCCCTGCCGGATACTTGAGACAGGCAGGTGAAATAGGCAGGAGACTACTTGCTGAAAAGACGGATGATTTACTTTCACCAGAGAGATTTGAACAGTTCTTCAAGGAGATATATTGGCTTCAAGGGAGTAACCTGGATAAGTATGAAATTTTGAAAGACCTTGCTACTGATACCGAATTGCAGTTCAGTTTTCTTTCGGCGGCTCAGAAATTCAAGCTGATCGACGATAAGCAATATGCTCCTGTAATTGTATGTTACGAAGAAGGGGATAGATTAATTGAGATGCTGAAAAAACTTGGACCTGAAAGATGGCTGATGCGGAAACTGCAAAGATATGTTGTAAATTTGCCGAAGCACATTCATACAAAACTTCACAACGAAGGCGCTGTCACGGAAGTTCATCCGGGGATATTTGTTCAAGAATATGGTGCAATGTATCATCATGACTTGGGCTTCTGCTCTGATAAATGCATGATATATGCGCCGGATGATTTGATGTGTTAGGGAAAGATTCATTAAAAAAAGGAGGTGTCAGGATGAATAATTCATTTATCAAAAGCTCGCCATTCCGTCTGAAAGTCTGGGGTAGGAATGCCTGTTTCACCAGACCGGAGACGAAGGTTGAGCGTGTCTCTTATGATATGATGACACCCTCAGCCGCGCGGGGGATACTTGAGGCAATTTTGTGGAAGCCAGCCATTCGATGGAAGGTGACGCAGATTGATGTCTTAAATCCGATTAAATGGGAATCGGTGCGGCGAAACGAGGTAGGCAGTATTATGTCGCCGAGAACAAACGGTCTGTTTATCGAAGAACAACGCCAGCAAAGAGCGGGACTATTCTTGAGAGATGTTGCTTATACTATCCATGCGTATTTTGAGATGACTGACAAAGCAGGCGTAGAGGACAATATCGTCAAATTTCAGGAGATGTTCCTTCGCAGGGCAGAAAAGGGACAATGCTTTCACCGTCCGTATCTTGGCTGTCGTGAATTTGCAGCAGAGTTTGAGATATTCACAAACGGAAAACCCCTTCCAGAGCCGATTCCTCTCAGCCAGGATTTGGGTTGGATGCTCCATGATATTTGCCATGATAACAGCAATGACAAAAACGGCGACCATTTCTGCAATGAGGGATGCCAGCCTCATTTCTTTCGTGCATCACTGGAAAACGGGAGAATGCCGGTGCCTTCACTGAACAGCAAGGAGGTGCGGTCATGATTTTGCAGGCGTTGGTATCTTATTATGAACGGATACCAGGCGCGGCGACAGAAGGATTTCAATATCAGGAAATTCCTTTCATTATTGTCCTGAACAGAGAGGGTGATTTTGTCGGCTTGCTTGATACCCGTGAAGGAGATGGAAAAAAGAAAAGGGCACGTCCATTTTTAGTTCCTAAAGCAGTGAAAAAGACAAGCGGTATAGCTGCAAATCTTTTATGGGATAACGCTGCATATGTTTTAGGACGACCGAAGCCAGACAAAAAGAAAAATATGGATGACCTTGATAGCAGAGCAAAGGCCCAACAAAAAAGTTTTATAGAATGTATCAAAAATACTTTCCCGGATACAACTGTTGATGATGGAATTACCGCTGTTATCCACTTCCTTGAGAAGAAAAACCATGAAAATCTTTTTACTCATCCATTATGGCAAGAAATAGAAGAAAGTGGCGCAAATATTTCATTTCAGCTTGAAGGCAGCTCCGAACTTATTTGTCAGCGTGAGGCTGTAAAAAAGGCAATAATGAGCAGCCCTACAGACGAAACAACTGATTCTCAAATCTGCCTTGTAAGCGGTAATCCAGACACTCCGGCTCGTCTTCACACAGCCATTAAGGGCGTTTGGGGTGCACAATCATCAGGTGCGAACATTGTTTCGTTTAATCTCGACGCATTCAGATCTTTTGGAAAAGAGCAGGGCTATAACGCGCCGGTAGGTAGTAAAGCAGAGTTTGCTTACACTACTGCATTGAACACCCTGCTTGCAAAAGGCTCACGCCAGCGTATTCAGGTAGGAGATGCAAGCACAGTCTTTTGGGCAGAGGAAAAGCATGAGATTGAAGACTGGTTTGCGGATATATTTGGAGAGCCGGCAAAAAGCGAGTCGGATCAGGATAATGCTGCTATCAAGGCTTTATTCAAAGCTCCTGAAACAGGAGCAAAGCCTGTGCTTGACGACAATATAAAATTTTATGTACTCGGGTTATCGCCAAATGCGTCTCGTATAGCCATACGCTTTTGGTATGCTGGATCAGTTGCAGGGGTGGAAGAAAATATTAGGCGGCACTTTAGAGACATATCTATTGAACGTGCCCCGCATCATCCAGAATACCTTTCTCTTTTTCGCCTGCTTGTTTCAACGGCTGTGCAAGGCAAGTCAGACAACATCCAACTCAATCTTGCCGGCGATTTTATGAGGGCGATACTTGCCGGCACACCCTATCCTACAACGCTTTTGTCTTCTGTAATACGGAGGATTAAGGCTGAACAGGAAATAACGTATCCCCGAGCATCTTTGATAAAAGCTGTGCTTGTTAGAAAAGCACGATATAAAAAAGAAAAGGAGGAGATAGGTATGTCATTGGACACGAGTAACACTAACACGGGTTATCGTCTTGGGCGGCTTTTTGCTGTTCTCGAAAAGATTCAGGAAGAAGCGAGTCCTGGAATTAATGCTACCATACGGGACAGGTTTTATGGTTCGGCATCAAGCACACCGGTTACAGTTTTTCCGCATCTGATGAAATTGAAGAATCATCACATTGCAAAGCTTGAAAATAGAGGACGTGCTGTCAATCTTGAAAAAATTATTGGCGAGATAGCGGATGACATAAAAGACTTTCCCGGTCATCTGAGTCTTGATGAACAAGGGAGGTTTGCTATCGGGTATTATCACCAGAGGCAGGATTTTTTCAAAAAGAAAGATAACAGTTAATCAACCTTAAAGGAGGAATAAAAATGGGCAATCCAATCAATAACCGATATGACTTTGTAGTATTCTTTGATGTGAAGGACGGCAACCCTAACGGCGATCCAGACGCCGGCAATCTTCCCCGCGTTGATCCTGAAACAGGACATGGGCTTGTGACGGATGTTTGTTTGAAAAGGAAGGTAAGGAACTATGTGCAGATTTCAAATGGGAATAAAGGTGGATATGATGTTTTTATAAAAGAAAAAGCTATTTTGAATAATCTAATTGATGAAGCTCACGAGCAGGAAGATGTAAAGTCCAAAGAAAAAGGCGACAAAACAGAGGCAGCGCGGCAGTTCATGTGCAAAAAATATTTTGATGTGCGCACTTTTGGTGCAGTTATGTCCACCGGTAAGAATGCCGGCCAGGTAAGAGGGCCAGTACAACTTACCTTTGCACGCAGCGTTAATCAGGTTGTACCGCTTGAACACAGTATTACCAGAATGGCGGTTGCCACTGAAGCAGAAGCTGAAAAACAGCATGGAGATAACCGTACGATGGGTCGTAAATACACTATTTCTTATGGGCTTTATCGCTGCCACGGATTTGTTTCTCCTTCTTTTGCGGCGCAGACAGGGTTTGATGAAGAGGATTTGAGTCTATTTTGGAAGGCACTCATAGAGATGTTCGAACACGATCACTCGGCGGCGCGCGGGCAGATGGCAACGCGCAAGCTCATTGTCTTTAAGCATGATTCAAATATGGGCAGCGCTCCGGCGCATAAACTCTTTGAGATGGTAAAAGCACAAGCAAAGGCGAATCCTGTTCGTGATTTCGGTAACTATGAAATCACTGTTCCTTCTCAAGCCGACATGCCGCAGGGTGTAACTTTGGAGGTAAAGCTTTAAATCTAATGTATACTGAAGACGATTTAATTCAACTTTCAGCTTTGCAGCATTTTGTCTTTTGTGAGAGGCAGTGTGCTCTAATTCACATCGAGCAATTGTGGAATGAGAATCTTTTCACTGCCGAAGGCAGAATCATGCATGACAAAGTTGACACTGCAAATAAAGAGTCGAGAGGAAGCATCCGCATTGAATATGGCGTACCGCTCAGGTCGTTCAGACTTGGTCTCATCGGCAAGGCTGATGTAGTGGAGTTCCATAAACACGGTGATAAATGGATTCCGTTTCCTGTGGAATACAAACGTGGCAAGCCCAAGATTGATGATTGCGATAAGATTCAGCTTTGCGCACAAGCAATTTGTCTGGAGGAAATGCTCAATGTTGAAATACAGCAAGGAGCACTTTTTTATGGACAAACGCGGCGTAGGGAGGATGTTATTTTTGGCAATAAGTTAAGGATGGAGACAGATGAGACGGCAAGAAGGGTTCATGAGCTTATTGCATCAGGCATCACTCCCAAAGCGGAATATTCGAAAAAATGCAAAAATTGTTCTCTGCTCGAACGCTGCATGCCTAAAACATGCGGAAAGGCGAAATTGGTGAGCAAATATTTACTGTTGGCAATGGAGGAGAAATAAAGGATTTCTATGAAGAAAAAGAAAGAGCCTGTTTCTGCAAAAGGCGAACTTATTCTATATCAGACTGAGGACGGACATACAAAAATTGAAGTGCGTCTTGAAGATGAAACCGTATGGCTTTCACAGCAGTTGATGACGGATTTGTTTCAAACCACAAAGCAAAACATAAGCCTGCATCTCAAGAATGTCTTTGAGGAAGGAGAACTGCCGGAAAAAAGAGTTGTCAAGGAATACTTGACGACTGCCGCTGACGGTAAGAATTACCGCACAAAATTTTACAATCTTGAAGCTATTGTTGCAGTCGGATATCGGGTGAAATCCCATCGTGGCACACAGTTTAGAAAATGGGCCACTGAGAGGCTGAACGAGTATATTGTTAAAGGTTTCACCATGGATGATGAGCGCCTGAAACAAGTCAATAATATTGGGGCGGATTACTTTGATGAGATGCTTGAGCGGATACGTGACATCCGGTCAAGCGAAAAGCGCTTTTATCAAAAAATCCGCGACATCTATAAACTTGCTGCTGATTACGATCCGAATGCAGAAGAAACCCTGGAATTTTTCAGCATTGTTCAGAACAAGCTGCACTTTGCAGTATCCGGCAAGACTGCGGCTGAAATAATCTCCGAACGGGCGGATACATCGAAGCCCAATATGGGATTGACTTCATGGAAAGGAGCAAAAGTCCGCAGGGGGGATGTGACCATTGCCAAAAATTATCTGAATCATAATGAAATCGAGCATCTCAACCGCATTGTTGAAATGTACCTGAATTATGCCGAAGACCAGGCAAAACGACGCAGGCAGGTTTTCATGCGTGACTGGCGGAAAAAGCTGGATGCTTTTTTACAATTTAACGAGCGGGATATTCTCACTAACGCAGGCAAGGTGACAAAAGAGGTAGCTGATAAACTGGCTCTTGACCAATACGAAACCTTTCAATGTAACTGTCTTGCAAACGAGGCCAAAGAGGAAGTCCTTACTGATGATGAAGAGCTAAAACATATAGAATCCGTTATCGAAAAAAAGAAGAAACGATGGGGTAACAAGTAAACCTATTCTTGCAAATGCAGTGGAGACGAAATGAAAAAACTTCTTAACACTCTATTTGTAACAACTCAGGGAGCATATCTTTCAAAAGAAGGCGAGACTGTTGTTGTTAAGGTTGATGGAGAGGTTTATTTAAATCTGCCCATCCATACCCTTGGCGGGATTGTGTGCTTTGGTCAGGTCAGTTGCAGCCCCTATTTGATGGGATTTTGCGCGGAGCGCGGAGTGGCAATTAGTTTTATGACTGAGTATGGTCGTTTTCTTGCGAAGGTTCAAGGGCCCGTATCAGGCAATGTCCTTCTCAGGCGCGAGCAGTATCGCCGGGCTGATGACTCTAAAGCATCTGCCGGAATAGCAAAAGCTGTATTAACCGGCAAGCTTGCCAACTGCCGCATAGTTCTTTCGCGTGCATTACGAGATCATTCAAAGAAGATTAATACAAAAGAAATCACTGAGGCGGTCAATAAACTGAGCGGTGCCTTAAAAAGACTGCAGGTTGAGTCAAATATGGAAGTTTTGCGTGGGATTGAGGGAGAATCGGCAAATACTTATTTTTACGTTTTTAATCATCTGATAATATCACAAAAAAATGATTTTATATTTCATAAGCGGAGCAGGAGACCGCCGCTTGATAATGTAAATTGCTTACTTTCTTTTCTTTACACAATCCTAATGCATGACGTTCGCTCAGCCCTTGAAACAGTGGGGCTAGATCCGGCAGTCGGGTTTTTGCACAGGGACCGTCCAGGACGCCATAGTCTTGCTCTTGATTTAATGGAAGAGTTAAGGCCTTTTATTGCAGACAGAATGGCTCTTTCGTTAATAAATCTTTCTCAAGTGCAAGGTAAAGGATTTAACAAGAAAGAATCCGGCGGGGTGTGGATGGATGATGCCACAAGAAAGACGGTGTTGGTTACATATCAGACCAGGAAGCAAGATGAAATTTTACACCCATTTTTAAAAGAGAAGGTTAAAATTGGTATCCTTCCCTACGTGCAGGCGCTGCTGATGGCACGTTATTTACGAGGAGATATCGATGGTTATCCGCCGTTTGTTTGGAGATGAGATAACGGATGTTTGTAGTGGTTAGTTACGATGTTGCGTCTGATGATCAGTTTGGGAGGCGGCGCTTGCGCCGAGTATCGAAGGCTTGTAAAGATTTTGGACAAAGGGTGCAATATTCGGTATTTGAATGCATTGTTGATCCAGGGCAGTGGGCGAAGCTTAAAGAAAGGCTAATTTCTGAGATTGATCCAAAAAAAGACAGTTTGAGATTCTATTATCTCGGCTCAAACTGGAAACATCGGGTAGAGCATGTTGGCGCGAAGGCTTCTATTGAACAAGAGGGCCCGTTAATTGTATAACTTCAAGTTTTACTTCTTTTACAGGAGAGGGGAAAGATTTGTCCAAAAGACAATTGTCTTCTGGACAAAAGGGAGAATACATCTTGCGAACCTGAAGCTTGCAAACTTTCTTTATAGGGTTCGCAACAGTTGAAACGTAGCGTGAAATAAAGATATTTTTGTAATTGCTCTTTGAAAACTTCAAGTTTTTATCTTAGATGTTTATTAAGGGTTTGCAAAAAACGGTCAATAAGCTGTTAATTTGTAATGTTTTGTAAGCAGGGTTGTTATGGCGCGAGTTAATTAAAACACATAAAAATTTTTAATTTTCACCCGCTTTTTAGATGCTTTTGTGTGATAATACGGATTGAAAAAAATATTTGTCGATAAATTTTTGCAGTTCGTCGACGGTCGCCCCCCGTGCGGGGGCGTGGATTGAAACATGCAAACATATGGAGTTGATCCCTCCAAATTAGGTCGCCCCCCGTGCGGGGGCGTGGATTGAAACATATTCAACAAACTCCCATCCTTGCGGATTGCAAGTCGCCCCCCGTGCGGGGGCGTGGATTGAAACAAATCTTTAGCTCTTGATTGTTGGTAAACTCCTAGTCGCCCCCCGTGCGGGGGCGTGGATTGAAACATACAATAAACATTCTCGGGGAACTGAAGAGATTGTCGCCCCCTGTGCGGGGGCGTGGATTGAAACAAAGCATAACCAGGAAAAGTATATGAG
>OMKS01004508.1_pt1 | contig 10468 bp, 5 predicted proteins | sample 1674721 | NCBI WGS metagenome assembly OMKS01 (sample SAMN06264996, study PRJEB25208) | sediment metagenome | isolation source: hot spring sediment | place: USA: California | collected 2014-09-02 | reverse complement strand
GGGATGGTCATCATATAGCGGGGGAACTTTATCCGGGTATATTGCTGAAGCTTATCGTGATTAATCTCATGAATTTCTCCGCTAAAAAGCGTCACCTGAAATAAGCCGGTCTGCTTATTCACCAATATTTCGCCATTCCGGGCAACAATGGTTCGATTTATAGCAGGATCACTGCGATCATAAATCTGAACCCCCTCCACCAGCGACAAGCCCTCTTGCTCTTTGAGCCCTTCCACCCGAATTGAAATATCTGGAATATCTTCATAAAGATAGCCGGGCTCAAGGCTGACCGTTGGCCTTTTCAATGTAATATCGCGAGCTAATAACCGGAGCCGATGGTTTGCATCGGGTAATACAAAATTGTTAAACCAAACAAGAAACAGCACCAGTGCAATCGAACACCAGATCACCGGTGAAATTATACGATACAGGCTTATTCCGGTTGATTTAATGGCAGTAATCTCATTATCGGCTGAAAGTTGGCCGAACGCCATCAGACAAGCCATCAATACGCTCATCGGGACCGCCAACGCCACGATCCATGCTAAATTGAGCGCAAAAAATTCAAGGATTACCCAGAAGTTCAGCCCTTTACTTAATATTTTGCCCAGCTCTTTAAAAACTAAATTGAGCATGAATACTAAGGTGATGATAAAGAAACCGAACAAGAAGGGACCGATATGTTGGCGAATAATATGTCTTGATAAAATGTGCATAATTTTAAAATAACTTGGGAACTCAGCTATTGTGTGTTAAGTTACAATATACGTAAATCGCTAAATTTTAGCAAGCTGTTTTATCCATGCCGCATATTTTTTACACAATCGAATTGGCTCAGAAATTAACATTCGCCCTCAAGGAGGTTATCAGTTAAACTTGTTATTGACTCAAGTGTTTCATAGTAAAATTTATGATTTTTAGTAAATTAAGCGTTAGCACTCGCTTAATTTTTTATTAACGAGCAGACAGGCTGTTTCAACTGATAATATTCCTGTCGCCTCTTAAGGTCCCGTCTGTGCTATTCTGAATAATTTCAATAAATTCAATAAAATTAAGGATGGATATTTTTTACTGGGGTATTTTTTTGTGAACATTTACCCTAACAGCAAGTTTAACTAAATAATTCGGAACGATAATTTACCATCAGCATAGCAAGAGTAGATGAGACAAAAGGTAAAAACTGGATCGAAATCTGCGCCAAGTCTCGTATGGATGATTTTGATCATCATTCATTGTATTGTATTCCAATCAATCGAAAACGTTATTGCTTCCGAAAACCAGTACATCGGGCTGCGACTGCCTACCGGTGAACAATATGGGATGAGGTTGTATACCAAACAACTGGCGCGTGGATTGTCGATATTAGATTTTACAGAGCCCACACTGCAAAGCCCTCCCAAATCCATAAAACGCGATGTAAAAATTGACAGCGTTGGACATCAAGTAACCATTGAGGAAAAGACTTTTGACGTCTCTTTGCACTTGCCCGCGATATATTCTCTCAGCGAATATACACAATATTGTCTGAACCAAAATGTTGGAATCGTCTGGCAGGAATACAAGATAAAAAAATTAACCGGAGACCGTACCGAGCGCCGCGGCAAAGACGGAATTGAAATCGCCATACCTGTTAAAATACGCAGCCGGACATTTCAAACCATTTTCGGCGGGGACCAGGTTTCGCTATCCGTCACCGGTCAAATCAACATTCGCGGTGGCTTCCGCCATGAAAAACGCAGCCAGGTGAAAACTGCCATCAACCGGGGATCAGACTACAACTTCAAAATGGAACAGACGCAACAATTTCGCGTCACTGGTAATATTGGCGAAAAGGTCACCGTGAGCGTGGATCAGGACAGCGAACGGCCGTTTGATTTCGAAAACACCATCAAACTGGATTACAAAGGCTATGACGATGAAATTATCCAATCGATTCAGGCTGGAAACATTTCGTTGTCTTTGCCAGCCACGCGCTTTGTTTCCTTTAGCGGGCAAAATAGCGGACTTTTCGGAATTAAATCACAGGCGCAGATCGGCAATTTTCATCTCACCACCATCGCCAGCCAGGAAAAGGGCGAAAATAAAACCCTGACCATATCCGGCGGCGCTGAAGAGGGTGTCTATAATATCAAAGACTACAATTACACGCGGGGCATTTACTTCTTCGTCGATGATGTTTACCGCGACAATTACTTTCCACTAAAAAACGGTGTTCACCAATACCAGGTTGAAAACATCATCACAGATCTGGAAATCTATAAATCCGGACCGCTTTATGAACACAAACAAGGTCGTATCTATGGCTGGGGACAGCTAAATCCCAATCCTGACAACCCGGACACATCGATTGTCGATCAGGAAAACGCCAATGGCTATTGGATTCGGCTTGAAAAAGATGAGTACTTTTTGGAAACCTCACTGGGATTTATCCGGCTGCGCAACGCCATTAGTGATGGTGAGATGCTGGCAATCGCCTATCGCGACAGCTCCGGCAGAACTGTGGGGGACATTAATTTTGACGCTCAAACTGATAATATCATTTTTCTAAAAATGTTAAAGCCCAAGACCCCTCGTCCCAGCGACCAAACCTGGGATTTGATGTTTCGCCACATCTACTATCTCGGATCGAGAAATATCGACCCGGATGGTTTTGAAGTCAAAATTTTTTTCGCGCCTTCATCGGGAGACGATCAGGAAACAATTAATACCAGCGATGGACCCATGACCTATTTGAGACTATTTGGATTGGATGAAGTTGACCAGAGCGGGAATAATATTCCTGACAACATAATCGACAATAATAATAACATTTTACGGCTGGGCCAGGGGGAACTGGAATTTCCCAGCCTGCGACCATTTGCCGATACGCTAAACACAAGGTTACCGCGCGATAAATATGTTTCGGCGATGTACGACACCCTGAATCAGAGCTATATCGCCAATGAAAGTAAATTTTATATTCAAGTCAAGTCCAAAAACCGAAGCGCCAATTATGATTTGGGCTGGAACGTGATCGAGGGTTCTGAAGAAGTTACCTTAAACAGCGCCCGCCTGGTTAAAGACAAAGACTATATTATCGACTATTACTCCGGGAAATTGACCATTTTGCGCGATGAAGCCACCAGCCCGTCGGCAAACGTCGAGGTGAATTACCAGCGCAATGAAATGTTCCAGTTGGAGAAAAAAACCTTAATGGGAATGCGCGGCGAATATAAATTTTGGGACAACTCGTTTATCGGCGGCACATTTTTATATTTGAACCAAAGCACCATGGATCAGAAAGTTCGGGTGGGAAGAGGACCGATGCGAAATATGATCTGGGATGTGAATACGGCGTTACAATTCGAGCCCAATTTCATTACCAAAGCCATTAACGCTTTCCCGATCATTGAAACCAAACAACCTTCAAAATTAAACTTCGAAGGTGAAGTTGCGCAGATCATCCCCAATCCCAACACGCTCAACAACTCCGCCACCGGGGACAACAACGGCGTCGCATACATCGATGATTTTGAAGCCGCAAAGAAAATCACCCCGCTGGGCGTCATCTACAGCAGTTGGCGCCGGTCGTCATCACCGCTGGAAGTTAAGAAATTACAAAATCCACAAACAAATATGGGCACGGTTCTTCATGTGTATAAACGATATGGCAGATTGATCTGGTACAATCCTTACGAACAGGTTGCCATAAAAGAAATTTGGCCCAACCGGGATACGCATAATCCGAATACGCCGCAACGGGTTCACGTTTTAACAATGGATTTCACACCGGCCGACCGCCCCGATGATCCGGAATATGAAAAACCGCAATCCTGGGCTGGAATTCAAAAATGGTTATCCTCCGGCTATGCTGATCAGACCGACAGCAAATTTCTGGAAATCTGGGTACAGGGAAACGCCGGCAGATTGAATATCGATCTGGGGCTAATTTCCGAGGATATTATCCCCAACGGCAGACTGGACAGCGAGGATATTCCTGAAAATGGGATCCGCAACGGACTGCTCGACCCGGGCGAGGATGTGGGGCTCGATGGAATGGCCGGAAATGATCCCAATGATTTTTGGGACATTAACGGCAACGGAATTCGTGATGATGGCGAACCGCTCAGCTATGACGACTATTATTACACCCCCGGCAGCTACGACTATTCCGGCATCAACGGTACTGAGGGCAATGAAAATGATCCCGGCGGACGACTTCCGGATACCGAAGATTTTAATGGCAATGGTTCGTTGGACATGATCAACGACTTTTTCAGATTCACTTTCAGTCTGGCAAAAGATCATCCGGACACCATGTTCATCTCTGGTGGTCAGGAAAATGAATACGGCTGGCGCCTGTACCGGGTTCCGTTGAATGAGTTCAAATCGATAGGAAACCCGGACTGGTCGCGCATTGAATATGCGCGTATCTGGATAGATAGCTGCTTTGCTAAAACCGTTTTACGAATTGCCGAAATTAACCTGGTGGGCAATGACTGGAAGGAAATGGGGGTAATGGCAGATGATTTCAGCCAGGTCGACACGAAAAATGACACCACTGTCGTCGCAGCGGTCACCAACACTCACGACAACGACGATTATATTCCGCCGCCGGGCGTAAGCGGTGTCAAAGACCGCATCACCAGAGTCGAAGCCAAGGAACAATCACTCATCCTCCGAATCAGAGATTTAGAGCCGGGCGCCAGCGGTATCCTCCGCAAAACTTTTTTCCAGGCAGAAAATTACATCAATTATGATAAAATGAAAATGTTCATTCATGGCGGAGACGCTTACGGAAGCGGCTTTAGTAAAGACAAGACCAGCATCGAACTTTTTCTCCGTTTTGGATCAGATGACAACAATTATTACGAATACCGGGCGCCGGTATTTGAAGGTTGGGAAGGCAACAACATGGAGATCGAACTTAATGACATGGCAATGTTAAAACTGACTCAACCTGATTCCGTCACCGGATTGCGCGAGAAAATATTTGAAGACGGCAGACGATTTCGCGTCAAAGGCGAACCTTCGCTGACCAATATCCGACAATTGATCCTGGGTGTTAAAAACATCACTCTGCCGGATTCATCCGGACATCCCGCTTATGCCAATACACTGGTCAGCGCTTTTAGTGGCGAGGTCTGGGTGAATGAACTGCGGCTCTCCGATGTTAAAAAAGACAAGGGCATGGCTTTCCGGGCGCGGGTCAGTTTTCAAGCTGCCGACCTTTTTTCTCTCAACGCGGAAATCAACCGAAAAGATGCCGACTTTCACAATGTTAACCAGCGATTTGGCGGCGGAAACAATGAGTGGAGTCAAAACCTTTCCGGAAACCTGGCGCTGCAAAAACTCCTGCCCAGGTCATGGGGATTATCAATTCCTGTCAACTTTAATTATTCGGAAAGAAAATCAACGCCAAAATATCTCCCCGGCAGTGATATTCTGGTAACCGCAGACACACCGGATTCGGTAATGGAAAAAATTCGTAACGAAAGCATAACCAAAGGCTACGGTGTTTCTTTAAGTAAAAATACCCGTTCAAATAATTTTATTATTAAAAACACCTTAGATCGTGTTTCAATTAGTTATAACACAGCCAATTCGCACAGCATAAGCTCCACGCACCAATATCAGGACCGAACCACACACACTGCAAATTTCAATTACAGCCTGGTATTTCCTAAAGATAAATATATTGAACCCTTTAAGTGGCTCAACAAAATGCCTATCTTGAACAAATTGTCGGGCGTCAAATTGACCTATTTGCCCACGACATTCAGTGTAAAAGCATCCGGCAATCGTTCACAATCAAAATCGCTAACCCGTTCAGGCGTTGAAACCATTAATGAAACCTTTATTATCTCGCGAAGTTTTCAAACCGGCTATGATCCGCTGAGAAGCGTGTCGTTGGATTTTTCGCGAAATTATAAATCAGACATGCGCGATACACCCGACGCACTGGAAACTCTTTCGCAATTTAAATTTGGTCAATTGACTGATTTGGATCAATCATTTAGCTTTAAATTTAATCCCAATTTGTTTCGGTGGCTGAAAACAAACTTCTCCTATTCCAGCAATTTCAAATTTTCAAATAATCTTCAACTCAGAGAACGCGGAAAAAGCGCGTCAAACAACTCATCGGCGCAGGCGTCTTTTACCTTTGATCCTGAAAACATGATCAATTCGCTGTTCAAGAAATCCACTGGCCGTGCGCCGCAAAGAGGCAGGCGGCCGACTCCCGGAAGAGGCGGAGCTCAAAAAGCTCCACAGGACGATAAAGACAAACAGGAACAAGGCGGCGGCTTTAGCCCGATTGGGATGATTGGCGATGGGATCAGCTTTATCACCAGCAGAATCAAACCCATCACGATGAATATTACTCAACGCGATAACATCAGCAGTTTTGGCTTGTCTGATTCTTTGAGAAGTATGCCCACATGGGAATACATGTTTGGATTTGAACGAAATCCGGGAATGGGACACGTTGCCGATGTCGGCACCAACATCGGATCAGATCGCTTAACAAAATCTATTTCACTATCCAGCGGACTTAAAATTATCAAACAACTGGACATCTCGCTGAAATACAGCTACGATGAAAACCAAAACAGGACAACCACTACCACTGGTGGAAATTCAACATCCTGGTTTTACACTGAAAATGGCAAAGGGTTCGCGATTCCGGAATGGACGATTCGATATTCCGGTTTAGAAAAGATGTTCTTCTTGAAAAAAATAGCCCAGCAAATCAGCTTTGACCATAATTTTTCGGGAAACAAACAGGAAGCCTGGCAACTGCAAAATTATACCAAACAAAAAACCAAGGAATCGTACACTAAAAACTTCAGACCGTTAGCCGGGCTCAACTTCCGAATGGTAAAAAACATTACTTTGAACATGAGGTATAATTGGTCAGAAAGTGTCAATTTAACTTTGCAGGGCGGTTCTGGTGGACAGCGAACCCTGTCATCCGACCTGTCCGTTTCCGCATCGTGGTCGCACACTGGCGGATTAAGGATTCCGCTGCCGTTCTTGAAAAACAAAGAGTTGAAAAACAGCGTGGATGTTTCTGTTACCTTCAGCATGAACTCCAACTCCAGCTTTCAAAAAATTCGAGGACAGGACTGGACTGAAACCGACATGCGAGAAAGCTGGACCTTTGAACCGAACGTGAACTATTCATTCAGCCGAAATGTCCGTGGTGGAATGCATTTTAAGGTGGGAAAAAATAAAAACAAACGGATCGGTGACACATCGCTTCAAGAATTAGGTATCAATGTAACCATCGCCATCCGGGGATCGTAAATGTATAGAAAAATAATCAAAATTTTCAGTCGCAAACAGGGCTGTTTAAAAAAGAAGCCGGCGAATTTTATTGCCTGGCTGATCGTACTTTTACCGATGACCACAGTGTGTCAAAATACAACCTTTCCGGAATTTGATCCAGGGCGCGCGTTTTCACATTTAAAAAAGCAATGTGAATTTGGAGCACGAGTACCGGGCACAGCCGCCCACCGAAACTGTCTGGAATACCTGACATCAACATTGCGCAGCTACGGAGCTCAGGTCACGACTCAGCCCTTTCAAATAACCATGCGGGGAGAAACAACGCCGGTGACCTGTTACAACATCATCGCGAATTTTCATCCGAACAATTCGTGTCGGGTATTGCTGTGTGCCCATTGGGACACTCGTCCTTGGGCCGACCAGGATCCGGATCCCGCTAATCACAGCAAACCAGTTCTCGGCGCGAACGATGGCGCTTCCGGCGTCGCTGTGTTGCTCGAAATTGCCCGGTTAATACATCTAGCGCCCCCCAAATTTGGCGTTGACATTGTTTTTTTCGATGCTGAAGATTTGGGAACCTATGGCGACAACGAAACCTGGGCGCTGGGATCAAAACAATTTGCCAAAAATCTTTCCCGACGTTATCGCCCCGAATTCGCCATTCTACTTGATCTGATCGGCGATTCAGATCAACAACTGTATATCGAAAAAAATTCTTATCAATATGCGAAAAACATCGTCGACATGGTCTGGAACACAGCCCAGCGATTAGGAATCCACGAATTTATTCCCGAAGTCAAACACGATGTTTATGATGACCACATCAACTTGCTGGAAATCGGAATTCAATGCATCAACATCATTGACTTTGATTACAAATACTGGCATACCATCGAAGATACTCCGGACAAATGCAGCCCGCAAAGTCTCGACAATGTGGGCCGCGTACTGGTGGACATACTTTATCGATAAGCTTAATTCATGATATTTTTAAAAAAAATATCAGCGTCAACACCATAAAAATACAATCCGAAATTTTCATTTAGGAGGATCAATGAACGTATTATCGATACTTGTAAAGGGCGGCATTCTGATGATCCCGATTTTTTTGTGCTCGATGATCGCTATCTTTGTGATCATTGAACGTTGGTTATTTTTGCGAAAGTTGCGCATCAATGCTCGCAGTTTCGTACTTCAAATAAAATCGCTCATCTTGAAAAACAAAATGACCGATGCCATCATTCTCGCAAAAAAAACCGCCTCACCGGTCGCTGCGATCACCAAAGCCGGGCTTGAACGTCACAATCGTCCCCGAGAAGAAATCAAGGAAGCGATTGAAAGCGCGGGTAAATCAGAAATCTATCAACTTGAATCCAACCTGGGGATTCTGGGAACAATTGCTGCTATTGCCCCGCTATTGGGCTTTCTCGGCACTGTAACCGGAATGATTCGGGCATTTATTCAAGTGCAGAACCTCGGCGGCAACGTAGACGCCAGCGTTCTCGCCGGCGGTATTTGGGAAGCATTGGTTACCACGGCAGCAGGATTGTCAGTGGGCATTCCCTGTCTGATATTCTATAATTGGCTGCAAAGTAAGGTCGAATATTTCGTGTTTGAAATGGAAGACAACTCATCGACCATCCTTGATATGCTATTTCAACGAGGAGAAAAATTAAATGAACTTTCAAACGAATAGAAAAAAGATAATCGCCTTTTCGACAATTTCGCTCACCGACATTGTGTTGCTGTTGTTGATTTTTTTCTTGTTATCATCCTCGTTTTTTGTACAACCGGGTTTGAGAATTAGCCTTCCCAAAGCAGTGACCGGTCAGGTTGAAGATAAAAACCGCATCTATCTAACGATTACGAAAACCGAGATGATTTATCTCAATAACCAGCGACTGCTGAAGAGCGAATTGGGTAGAGAACTGAAACAACTGTTGGAACCGCAACCGCAAAAATTAGTGGTAATCAAAGCAGATAAAGAGTTGACCCTTGAAAAAACCGTTGAAATCATCGACATTGCAAAAATGGCAGGCGCTGAAAAATTTCTCATCGCAACCCAACCAGGGAGTCATTTATAATCGTGGATCTGAAATCAAACAACTTTCGTAAAGCAGCCATATTAACAGTCATTTTTCATCTGTGTCTGTTGGCATTGTTTTTCTTTGTGAAAGTGAAAATTGATATCCGGCTTGGCGCTTTAACAGAGATCGCATTCATTTCAGGGGAGGCTACGGAAACTCCGTCGCCTTTAACCAGTTCAATCGACGAAGCGGCAGCCCGGGAAACGCAACCCGAACCGATACATTCTCAACCGGTAGATATTCCGGAAAGGCGAATGTTGGAACCGATTGAACCCGAAATTCACACGGCTCCCGATAGTCGCGAAAAAATCAGTAGTGAAGATGAAATTGTAGCGACCGAGCTTTCCCACCAGGAGTGGTGGCGCCAAAGAATTTCCGATGTCATTGCTCCGCCGGGAATAAATGAAAAGCAAACGGCTGAGTCCGCGGCCATACCCTTTTCAGGCGACAAAAAAATTCCTCCCAGCTTACCGCTTAAGCTCGATGGCACAGATTCGTCAACGCCGTATTTAATTGAAGGACAAGCCGCCACACGAACCGTCACTTACAAAGTGATTCCGGAGTATCCGGATAACTTGCAAAAACAAGCAGTTGTCAAAATCAGCTTTACAGTACTGCCGAACGGCCGTATTGGAGAGATGATCCCATTAATAAAAGCCGACCCCTCGCTGGAAAAATTGACGCTGGATGCGCTGCGACAATGGCGTTTTAATCCCCTTGCCGAAAGCGAATCGCCCCGCATTGAAACTGGCGTGATAACGTTCAGATACATTTTAAAATAGGCGGTAATGCTCCTGTTGGTTGCGCCGTTTCAAAATTGAAAAATATTAGCAGGCGTTTGCAGCGTTTAGAAAAATGTGGTAGTTTAATGCTTTACCTGATTGGAAAAATGAAATAATTCTAAAGATTGTAAACCTTCGGAGAGATATGCACATACAGCTTGTAAGCAATGTTTTAGCAGCGATTGTAGTATCTCGTATATGAAGATGTGGACTGATGCCATCGCTTTGTTTGTAATAAATTTAAAAAATAGATAGCTTGATTTAAAAATTTTATAAGCTGTCAAATAATCCTATCATCAAGCGATACTATGATTAATTCCAGCTATACGA
>OMKS01004507.1_pt1 | contig 10469 bp, 9 predicted proteins | sample 1674721 | NCBI WGS metagenome assembly OMKS01 (sample SAMN06264996, study PRJEB25208) | sediment metagenome | isolation source: hot spring sediment | place: USA: California | collected 2014-09-02 | reverse complement strand
ATAAACGAGCCGGAAATGTATACTATGATGCTTGGCGTATATAAGATTATAGAAGAAGGCCAGCCGTGGAACGTTGTTATGGCTGCGGTCGCCATTTCAATGGTTCCGACAATTGTTGTTTTTACTCTGTTTCAGAAAAAACTTATGCGCGGGGTTGTGTTTACCACGCTTCAGGAATGATAAAAGTACCGTCTCGCGCTTCTTCCTGGAGTTTACCCGAAAAAACAGGTTAGATTTGGAAATATGCTTTACGCACAGGGTTTTTTCGGGATGACAATTTGGTTTGTTTGAATTCGGTATTTGCTCGTGTTTGAACGTGCCGTAAGGCTGCGCAAAAGTAAGATATTAAACGGAGAAAGTTTTTATTCCTGCGGAGTCGTCAGGAAGCGCTTTGTTTATAGGGAGAGTGAGTCGTCCTCCCGAAAAAAACCTCGTACGCAAAGCATATCTGTTATAGGTGATATGTGCGCGGTTGAATGAAACTGAGAATTTCGGGAAAACTTCACGCTTCTTCGGCTTGATAAAAGTCCGGACTTCTGATAAGATTCAGTATGAAGAAAAAATATAACAGGAGAAAAAAATGGGAAAGAAAAAGAATAAAGAGAAAAAGATAGATATGAGCTACCACGAATATAAAATGAAATCGCTGGGGCTGTCGCACAGGGCGCGCAAGCTGATGATGCGCCTTTTGCTTTTGGCGATACCTGTTGTTTTTATTGTTTTTATGATTATCAAGAATAACGGATAATATGTTTTTTTGTGATATTGAGGAAAGCCTGCCTGAGGCTGTTGTAAAAAAGGCAAAAAAAAGCACAATTGAGCGTCGGAATTTCCCCGTTGAGGAGTTGAGAGCGATCGAGGGCGACGACGGACTCCGGCGCATCGTGGGATATGCGGCTGTTTTTAATTCGCTTTCTGAAGACCTTGGCTATTTTCGTGAAAAGATAGATCCTGGGGCGTTTACAGAGACAATCGTGAATGACGATATCCGCGTCCTGAAAAACCATAATCCCGATTATGTGCTTGGCCGGAACAGGAGCGGCACACTGAAACTTTTTGAGGATCAGCGGGGCTTGAAAATCGACGTGGTTCCGCCTGACGCACAGTGGGCGCGAGACTATATGATGAGCATTGACAGGGGCGATATCAATCAAATGAGCTTCGGTTTTGAGACGCTTGCGGATCGTTGGGAAACCGTGGATGGCGGAGAGGTGAGAACGCTCATGAAGGTAAGGCTCTTTGACGTTTCCCCGGTTACATTCCCGGCGTATCCTGACACCGAGGTTGGCTTACGGTCGTTGGAGGAATACCGGAAGGTTCAAGAAGGCAACAAGGCAGACGATTACCTGGTCGGCCTGAGCATACGCAGGAAGAGACTGCGAATAACAGAGAGAGAGATAAAGGAGGCATAAACTATGAATGAGAAGATCAGAAAGCTGCTCGCGGAGCGGGCAAAGATCGTAGCCGATCAGAGAGCGATGCTCGACAAGGCAGAAGAGGAAAAACGCGATCTGACGGCTGATGAGAACATCAACTACGAGAACATGGACAAGGAGGTTGAACGGCTTACCCGTGACATTGAGAGAGAAAAGACGGAAGAACGCCGGGGTGTGCTTCAAGACCGCGAGAGAATTATCAACGGGCCTTTCGAAGGGGGCGACGTCCGTTCAATGCTGTACAGCTCGGGACCCCTGACCCCGCACGAAGGCCCAAACTATGGAGCAGACTTCGAGATGCGGGACGTTCGTTATGGAAAGAACCCCGAAAACCGCGAGGCCTTTCGAAATTATTTAAGATTCGGTCAGGCGGCGATAAATGCCGGTGAGTTTCGGGCTCTTCAGGCTGACTCGGACTCTGCTGGGGGTTACCTCGTTCTTCCGCTAGAGATGTCAAGTCAAATCATCAAAGCGATGGATAACGAGGTTTTCATTCGAAGGCTGGCCACGGTGATTCCCTGCCCGAAGGCGGAGTCTCTTGGGGTTCCGTCGCTGGACAATGACCCCGCTGATCCTTCATGGACCGCTGAAATAAAGGCGGTCGACGAAGACAGCACCATGTCATTTGGGAAACGGGAATTGACCCCGCACCCGGCGGCGCGGCTGATAAAGGTGTCGAATAAATTGATAAGGGCGGGATGGCTCGATCCCGAAAAGATCGTTTCAGAACGGCTCGTTTATAAATTTTCCACCGTCGAAGAAAATGGTTTTCTCAATGGTTCCGGCGCTAACGAACCGATGGGCGTTTTCACGGCAGCAACGTCTGGCTTCGGTATCAGTACGGCACGGGATGTAAGCACAGGCAACACGGCGACATCGTTCACCACTGACGGCCTGATTGAAGCCTTCTTTGCGCTCAAGGCGCCCTACAGAAAGAAAGCAACGTGGATCTTCCACCGGGACACGGTGAAGAAAATTCGGAAGCTGAAAGATGGTGAGGGCAATTACGTGTGGCAGTTGGGGCTGACAGCCGACAAACCCGACACGATCTTGGGGTCAGTGTACCACGAATCGGAGTACTGTCCAAATACATTCACGACCGGGAAATATGTCGGGATCGTCGGCGATTTCACGCATTATTGGATTGCCGACGCGCTCAACATGCAGTTGCAGAGACTTGTTGAGCTGTACGCCGCGACCAACCAGGTCGGTTTTATCGGGCGGATAGAATGCGACGGTCAGCCCGTACTTGAAGAGGCATTTGCTCGCGTGACGCTCGCATAAACGTTTCGCCGGTTTTTTAACGCATGGTTCGCCCGCCATGCGGGAGCTTTCGCCGGCGGAATGAGGCAGGTCTCATTCCCTGCCACGGTGGACCTTCTCCTCACTGCTCAGGCCGGGAGAGGGTCCACCACCTCCTTGGTGAGGAGAATATGGAAAAAGGAGAAGACATCTCCGAACCTACTTTTGACCCGATTCTCTCGCTGTGGTTTCGGGTTTTTGTGGATGCCATCGAAACGCTGAAACGCTTCCCGGCTTCCCGGATTGAGCATGACTTTTTATTCGATGAGGACAATCCGGTCATCGACTTTATCGCTGAGGCCCTAGGAACCACCGGCGATGCGCTCCGCAATCGCACACGAGCGGGAATAGAGCGCACCTCACGCGCGAGGAGGCATCCGGGGGGGGCGTCAAAACTTCAAGAACCGGGGGTTTCGTGAAACCGGAGTGGAGCCATTCACATAATTTTTTGAATTTCTTTGAAATCAACGAGGTGACTGAAAAATGGCACGTGGTGGAAAGCGACCAGGGGCCGGGAGGCCGAAAAAAGATCGAACCACACAGGATTGTTTCGAGAGCGCGGAACAGTACCTCGAAGCTGTTGTGCAAGGGCGAACGACGCCGGACGCCGTAAGGGTTTCCGCGGCGCGGGCCTTGATAAAATATCAGACTCCGCAGCAGAGGGCACCTCTAAAATCACCAACGCCGACGCAAATTCGGGACCAGGAGGCCCGAAGTATCGAAAAGGCTAAGCTGTCGGAATTTGAACAAAAAGCCGCTGAAATCAAGCGGAAATTAAAGACCGAAGGAGACAAGCATGGCAAGATTAAATCTCTACCCCATGCCGCCGCAGATCAGGCAGATTCCCCGGAAATGGCGACCTGGGCACCCACCAGTAAACCTTGGGGAAACACTTGAAGAACTGATGCTAACTCTCGAACTATTCAAGATTCTGGACGTTGAGAGCCAGGAGTATTGGGGAGGCGACGCAATGCGAAAGAGGTTGGAGCAGCGCATCGAACAACTGAAAAACGTATGATGAACCCGGGAAACGCGCCAAAGCCGTCCCTCCAAGACAAACGCTGGGGGAGTTGGTTATAGGTTCTCCGAAGGGAACCTATAAGAAGGAACACTTCCCGCCGTCAGTGGTTCTCTTAGGGGAACCACTGATACGCTTCCCCCCGGCATTGACAAGCGCTTATCTATGCCGAAGCACGGCTGGGGGAGTTGCTTGGGGGGATTGAAAAGAAACCGCCCACAGGGTTCGCTGAGGGGAACCGTATGTCCCTTCCCCCCGGCATTGACAAGCGGTTGTCACACCACGCCCAAACGCCACAAAATCCGCAATCTGCCGAATTTTTCGGAACCTGACGAAGGACGAATGGCGGGAGATTGTTGGACGGCGGTACAACAGGAGGAAGAAGGCGGTTGGCGCACCCACCGAGAATCAAAACGCCTCAAAACAATTAGGTCAAAATGAACCAATTGTTACTACCGCCGAAGCAATAGCCGCCGGACATGGTGTTTCCCCTGCCACAGTGATGACGGTCCGCGTCATGGGGCGGGAGCAATCCTGCTTTTTTTTATTCTAACACCTTCTCAATTTGTACCCCAATTTGTACCCCGACCAATTTATGACCAAAAAAAGGTTACGGAATGAACCGTAACCCCTTGTTATTATTGGTCGGGGCGGAGGGATTTGAACCCCCGGCTCCCTGCTCCCAAAGCAGGTGCGCTACCAGGCTGCGCCACGCCCCGTATCTTACTGATATATCGAATATTTTAAATAATTATTTTAAGTATTCTTTCAGCTTTTCGAATGCCCTGCCCCGGTGGCTGATGCTGTTTTTTGTTTCCGGGTCGAGCTCGGCAACTGTTTTATTTGCACCGGCCGGAATAAAAACAGGATCGTACCCGAATCCGCCTGTTCCCGACGGTGCTTCGGCGATGCTTCCTTCGAACACTCCTTCAAAATATTGAAAACTACCGTCTGTCTCGTACAGCACCAGCAGGCATTTGAAAGCAGCCGTCCTGTCTTCTGGCTGAACCCCTTTCATTTCTTCAAGGAGACGTTCAATGTTGTCTCCATCGCTCGCATCGGGACCGGCATATCGTGCTGAATAAACTCCCGGCCTGCCGTCCAGGCAATCAACTTCAAGACCCGAATCGTCGGCGATTGTGGGGAGACCGATGAACTCACTCAACGTTTTTGCTTTTTTTAAAGCATTTTCGAAAAAGTTTTTTCCGTCTTCGACAACTTCGGGCATGTCGGGAAAATCCCTGATCGAAACAAGTTTCACATTACTCGAACCAAGAATAGCCTGTGCCTCGCGAATCTTCCCCTCATTCCTGGAAGCAAACAGTATCCGTCTCACATCCATTCTCCGAGAATGCTTCGCTGCAGTGCCGCCAGTTCGCCAATGCCCTTCGCTGCCAGCGCCGTCATGTCATCGAGTACGGACTTGTCGAAAGGATTTCCTTCAGCTGCCGCCTGCACTTCGACGAAGGAGCCGTCGCCCGTCATGACAAAGTTCGCGTCAACATCGGCAATCGAATCTTCACTGTAATCGAGATCCAACAATAACTCGCCTTTCAGCAGGCCGACGCTTATGGCGGCAATAGAATCCACAAAGGGTACATTCTCGATCTCGCCCCTGTTTTTCATATCCCTGAACAACTCGACCAGAGCAACGAAACTGCCCGTTATAGATGCCGTCCTTGTTCCGCCGTCTGCCTGAATAACGTCGCAATCTATGTGGACGGTTCGAGCACCGAATCCGGCAAGATCGGTCACGGCACGCAACGAGCGTCCAATGAGTCTCTGTATTTCGAGGGTCCTTCCTCTTTGCCGCCCTTCTGCCGCCTCGCGTGAATTCCTCCGAGGCGTTGCCATCGGGAGCATCGAGTATTCGGCCGTTAACCAGCCTGTTCCCGAATCCCTCAAGAACTGTGGAACCTTGTCTTCGATGGACGCCGCGCAAATCACCCTGGTCTTTCCCATCTCTATGAGCGCCGAGCCAGGTATTTCAACCAGGTAACCCGGCGTGATGACAGGCTTCCGCAGCTCGTCCGCTTTTCGTCCGTCAGCGCGAATCATGAAACCGGTCCCGAAAGCGAGAAGTATTCACGAACAGACTCAACAATGACCTCAGCTGTTTTCTGCTGTACAACTTCGTCAAGCAGTAAATCCCTGTTTTTGACGTTTGAAGCGAAACCCAGTTCTATGAGCACGCCGGGCATGGGCAAATTGCCGAGAACAGCCACCGGCGCAGATCTCAGGCCGCGTCCTTCACGTCGGAACACCTTGCCGAGCTCCCGGTCGACAATATTGGCGAAGCGGATGCTGTTGTTCACGTAGCTTGTTCCAAGCATGGCATCGACGACGTCTTTCGCGTCAGACTCCTTCCCGGCTTCCGACTGAAAGCCGGTGAAATAGATTTCATAGCCGGACGCCTTCATTCCAAAACCCGCATTGATATGCAGACTTATAAAAAGATCGGCATTGGCCGAACGCGCGATGTTTTTTCTGTCATCCAGCGATATATCCAGATCATTTGCTCTTGTAAGGACCGCGGAGATCTGTCCGTTCGAGGCCAGCAAAAATTGTATTTTCGCCGCGATTGCCAGGGTCACGTCCTTTTCGTAAACGCTCCTTGAAAGCTGGACGCCCTGATCCACGCCGCCGTGACCGGCATCTATAACAACCTTGTAATCGGCCGCCGCAGCCGGCATGCATAATGTTATTGCCAGCATGATTGCCGACAAGGCGTTTATTGTAAGTCTCATTACTCTCAATCCCCCGATTTACGATGTCTCCGCAAGTGATGCATGGTCATACAGCACCGGGAAGGTCCTTGTCAATCTTCACGGCAACAACGATCCGTCCTGCCTTTCCGTAACAGGCTCTCGTTGCCGCTCCACCGACAAGACGTTATTCAGTTTCTTAAGTTCAGACACCAGCTTCTTGTACTGTGCCAGGTCATTCACGTTTAACCGGAATTCAAAGGCGGCCCGTTCGTCCGGAAAGGTCGAAACGTCAGCGTGACTGACGTTGATGCCAAGTTTGGAAATGACGTTGCTCAGCTCCGCCAGAAGCCCTTTCTTGTCGATACAGTTTATTTTTATGTTTACCGGGTATGTCTGGCCTTTCTCCACTTCCCAATGCACTTCGATTATTCTTTCCGGATCCATGGATTGCACCTGGGGACAGCTCGCCAGGTGAACTGTCACGCCTCGCCCCCTTGTAATATACCCGACGATTTCGTCGCCCGGCAGAGGGCAACAGCACTTGGCGAAGCGAACAAGAACATCATCGACACCCCTTACTGAAATGCCCGCATGGGAGGTTTTTGTTAATTGGCCTTTTATTTTTTCGAAAAATCCCGCCTTGTCTTTTCCCGTTTCCCGGGACTCTTTCGTTGCCCCCTCGTAAACATTGTTTATAATGTACTGGGCTGATGTCTTTCCGTATCCGATCTGGGCCAGCAGGTCATCGACGTCGCCGAGAGATTGCGATTCTATCAGTTCTTTAAGCGCCTGTTCTCTAATAAAACGGTTTAAGGATATACGCCTTTTCTTAAGTTCCTTTTCAAGAATGTCACGACCAAGCGAGATACTGCGTTCCCTTTCCTCCGTCTTGATCCATTGCTTGATTTTGGAAACAGCCCGTGAAGTCACGGCATATTTGAGCCAATCCGTGCTTGGCTTGTGACCGTGGTGTGTAAGAATCTCCACGGTATCGCCGTTCCTGAGCTGATACTTCAGGGGAACGATATTCCGGTTTACCTTCGCCCCGACACAGGAATGCCCTACGTCCGTATGGATGCTGTACGCAAAGTCGATGGGCGTCGCCCCCTTGGGAAATGACTTCACGTCGCCGTGCGGCGTGAAGACATAGACCTCGTCGGGATACAGGGCCAGCTTGAGGTTTTTCATGAACTCCCTGGCGTCTTTATATTCCTTCTGGCTTTCCAGAAGTTCACGAAGCTGCTGGATCTGCCGGTCCTCCTCCACCGACGAGACATCGCCTTCCTTGTAGCGCCAGTGTGCGGCTATGCCGTACTCGGCCCACTCGTCCATCTCGGAAGTACGGATCTGTATTTCCACCCGTTCGCCGTAGGGACCGATTACGGTGGTATGAAGGGAACGATAATTGTTCGCCTTCGGCATCGCGATGTAATCCTTGAACCTGCCGGGCACGGGTTTCCAGAGGGCGTGCACCACGCTGAGCGCCTCGTAGCACTCTTTTTCCTTGTTGGAATCGAGAATAATTCTGAAGGCGGTCAGGTCGTAAACCTCGTCAAAATTCAGGTGTTGCTCGCGCATTTTTTTATAGATGCTGTAAAAATGCTTCGCCCTGCCCTTCACAATACCATTGAGACCGAATTCCTGAATTTTCTGTTGAATAATGTCCCTGATTTCTTCCGTGTAATATTCACGCTCGGCCTTTTTCATTGCCACACGCTCGATAAGGTCGTTATAGGCCTCGGGATCGAGGTGTTTGAAGGCCAGATCCTCCAGTTCCGTTTTAATCCAGTTGATACCCAGTCTGGTCGCCAGCGCCGCGTATACTTCGAGCGTTTCCCGGGCAATGAATATCTTACGTTCAGGCCGGTGATACTCAAGAGTTCTCATGTTGTGGAGCCGGTCCGCCAACCTGACCATGAGAATCCTTATGTCTGACGACATGGCCATGATCATCTTTCGAAAATAGTCGGCCTGCTGTTCAAGGCGACTGGCAAAGACGATCCTGCTGATTTTTGTCAGGCCATCGACGAGAAATGCCACCTCCTTGCCGAAAGTCGATTCGATCTGATCGATCGTGGTAAGCGTGTCTTCGACGGTATCGTGAAGCAGGCCGGTAATGATGGTTGCCACGTCAAGCTTCATGGAAACCAGAATTCCCGCCACTTCGAGGGGGTGATTCAGATAGGGTTCTCCCGACAGACGGACCTGGCCCTGATGAACCGACGCTGAAAAGATGTAGGCTTTCTCGATCGCCTCCAACTCGCTGTCGGTCATGTATCTCTGGGCTTCCTCCAGTATGTCGGTAATACGAATCATCGTTCAGTTTCACGAGCGGGCCCGGAGCATGCCGGACACTGTCCCGGCCTTACGCCATTATTTTTCGCGTCTCTTCATCGACGGTCGACCGAATGAACCCCGTCGCTTCCGACAGGGGAATCACCCGAACCTCGCCTGTTTTTCGAAATCTGACTTCGACGTTTCCTTCCGCCAGTCTCTTCGCGCCGACGGTGATCCGCAACGGAATCCCCAGGAGATCGGCGTCCTTGAACTTCACCCCGGCCCGTTCGTCCCTGTCGTCGAACAGGGCCTCGAGGCCTTCCGTGATCAGCTCATTATAGATGTTTTCCGCCGCTTGCGACAACTCATCGTCCCCCATGTTGACGGCCGTTATAATAACCTGGAAGGGAGCAAGAGACATCGGCCAGACAATGCCGTCGTCGTCGTGGCTCTGCTCGATAGCCGCCGCCGCTATGCGGGACACGCCGATTCCATAACATCCCATGATCATGAGTTTTTCCTTGCCGTCCCTGTCCAGGAACGCGGCGTTCATCGCCGTGCTGTACTTCGTTCCCAGTTTAAAAACGTGTCCCACCTCAATGCCGCGGGCGAAACTGATTTCGCCTCCACACCGGGGACAACGGTCACCTTTCCGCACGGTCCTGAGGTCTGCGTAAGCGGGAATCGCCACGTCCCGTCCCAGGTTGCAGTTTTTTACGTGATAATCCTCACGGTTCGCGCCGACCACGAAATTTTTCATGTTCATGATTGAATAATCGGCTATAAGCGAACAACGTATACCCCTGGGACCTGCGAACCCTCGGGGGGATCCCGTTACTTTCATGATTTCATCATCCGCCGCCATCTCCAGCGATCCGGCGCCAAGATAATTTTTTAATTTTGTTTCGTTAATGTCTTCATCGCCCCGAACGAGTATGGCGACTGTCTTTCCATCCGCGTTGAATATAAGGGTTTTCACTATGTCCGTCGGACTGACGCCGATGAACGCCGAAACTTCCTCGATGGTCCGGACGTCGGGTGTGTGAACTTCCTCGGCCGGCAGCATGTCCTGCTCAGGAACCGGCTTTTCCTCCGGCGCCGCCACCTCGGCCTTCTCCAGGTTCGCCGCGTAGTTGCATGACGTGCAATACACCATGGCATCTTCGCCCGAATCGGCCGTCACCAGAAATTCATGAGAATAACTGCCGCCGATGGCGCCCGTGTCGGCCTCGACCGCGCGAAAAATCATTCCGCAACGCCTGAATATCCGTTCATAGGCTTCGAACATAACGTTATAACTTTTTTCAGCCGCTTCTTCGTCCACGTCAAAGCTGTACGCGTCCTTCATAATGAATTCCCGGCTTCTCATGACACCGAAGCGCGGGCGGATTTCGTCTCGGAACTTGGTTTGTATCTGGTAAAGATTTTTCGGAAGCTGCCTGTAGGTCTGGATTTCGTTTCGCACGATGTCCGTTACCACTTCCTCGTGCGTCGGACCGAAGCAGTAATCGCGATTATGACGGTCCCGAAAGCGCAGGAGTTCTTTTCCATACTTATCCCAGCGTCCCGATTCCTGCCACAGCTCTGCGGGCTGGACTGCGGGCATGAAAATCTCCTGGGCTCCCGCCCGGTTCATTTCCTCGCGAATAATATTTTCAATTTTTCTGATCGTCCGATACCCCAGGGGCAGGTATGAATAAACACCGCCGGCAAGCTTGCGTATCATGC
>OMKS01004505.1_pt1 | contig 10472 bp, 7 predicted proteins | sample 1674721 | NCBI WGS metagenome assembly OMKS01 (sample SAMN06264996, study PRJEB25208) | sediment metagenome | isolation source: hot spring sediment | place: USA: California | collected 2014-09-02 | reverse complement strand
GCTCGTCGCGCTCGCGCCCGGGCTGGTGCGCTACCACACCCACGAGCTTTCCCGGCAGGCGGTGGTGCTGGTTGATGACGAGCACGGCGGTCTGCCCGGGGGCGGGTTTCGGGTCTTCCACCTGCCCCTGCACGCGCTCGCGGTCGAGCACGGCGGGGAGCGGACCTCCAACTCGGTCACGCTGGGCGCGGTCGCGGCGATGCTCGACCTCGACTTCGCCCTCTTGGAACAGGAGCTCCGCACCGGCTTCGACGGCCGGAACCGGGATATGGCCGAGAAGAACGTCCGAAGCGCCCGGGGCGGCTACGACGCCTGCCGGAAGCGGTCCGGGCCGCTGGCCCGGCTCGCCACGCGGCCGGTTCCGCCCGGGCGGCGGCTCATCACCGGCGCGGACGCGCTGGCGCTGGGCGCGATTGCCGGCGGCGCGCGGTATGCGACCGGCTACCCGATGTCGCCGGGCTCGGGCGTGCTCGAAGCCTGCGCCCGGTACGCGGACCGGGCCGGGCTCATCGTCGAGCAGGCCGAGGACGAAGTCGCGGCCATCAACCAGGCCTGCGGCGCGGCCTTCGGCGGCGCGCCGGCGCTGGTCGCGACCGCGGGCGGCGGGCTCTGCCTGATGAACGAGGGCCTGAGCCTGGCCGGGATGACCGAGACCGGCGTGGTCGTGATGTCCGGGATGCGGCCCGGCCCCGCCACCGGGCTTGCCACCCGCACCGCGCAGGCGGACCTGCTCTTCGCGCTCACCTGCGGCCACGGCGAGTTTCCCCGCGCGGTGCTCTGCCCGGCCGACGGCGCGGCCGCGTTCCGGGCCGCGGCGAAGGCGGTGCGGCTGGCCGAGCGGTACCAGGCACCGGTCATCCTGCTGTTCGACCAGTGGCTGGCCGATGCGCGCTGGACCATCGGCGCATTCGAGTTCGAGACCGCGCCCGGGCCGGACCGGTACGAAGGCCCGGCCGGAGAGTACCGGCGCTACCGGGTGACCGACAGCGGCATCTCGCCCCGCATCCTGCCCGGCACGCCCGGTGAACTGGTCTACGTTGACTCCGACGAGCACACCGAGGAAGGGCACATCACCGAGTCGGCCGAAGTCCGCAACGCGATGGTCGAGAAGCGGGCGCGCAAGGCGGCGTTGCTGGCCCGGGAGATTGCGCCGCCGGAACGTTGGCCGGACGAAGACGCGGAGGCGCTCATCGCCTGCTTCGGCTCGACGCGGGGACCGGTGCGCGAAGCGGTGGCCCGCCTGCGGCGGACCGGGCGGTCGGTCGCGGTCCTGCACTTCGGCGAAGTCTGGCCCTTCCCGGCCGCGGCGACAATCGAGCTGGCCCGGCGCAGTCGGCGGCTCTTCACCGTCGAGGGCAACGCCACCGCCCAACTCGGGCAGTTGCTGGCCCAGGAATGCGGGCTCCGGGTTGAAGGCTCGGTCCTGCGCTATGACGGGCGGCAGTTCCGGGTGGCGGAAGTCCGCGAAGCGCTGGCCCGGAAGCTGGGGGAGAAGTGATGCGGGCGAAGGACCGGAACTTAAACGACCCGCTGGCCTGGTGCCCGGGGTGCGGCAACTTCGGCATCCGCGAGGGTGTCAAGCAGGCGCTGGAACAGCTCGAACTGGAGCCGCACGAGGTCGCGTTCGTCTCCGGCATCGGCCAGGCCGCCAAGGCCCCGCATTACATCCGGTGCAACCTCTATAACGGGCTTCACGGCCGAACCCTGCCGGTCGCGACCGGGCTCAAGTTGACGAGGCCCGACCTCACCGTCATCTGCGAAGGCGGCGACGGCGACGGCTACGCCGAAGGCGGCAACCACTTCCTCCACGCCCTGCGCCGCAACCTCGACATCACCTACCTCGTCCACGACAACCAGGTCTACGGCCTGACCAAGGGCCAGGCCTCGCCGACCAGCGACAAGGGGATGAAGACCGCGACCACGCCCTTCGGCTCGGACGCGCCCGCCTTCAACCCGCTTGCGTTGGCGGTCACGCTCGACACCGGGTTTGTGGGCCGAGGGTTCTGCGGCAACCCCGCGCACCTGGCCGGGCTGATTGCCGAGGCGGTGCGCCACCCCGGCTTCGCGCTGGTCGAGATACTCCAGAACTGCGTCAGCTTCAACAAGGTCAACACCGCGCAATGGTACCGCGAGCGGGTGCGGATTCTGGCCGATGGTGAGCACGACCCGACGGACCGGGCCGCGGCGTTCAAGCTCGCCCGGGAATGGGGCGACACCATCCCGCTCGGCGTCATCTACCGGTCAAAGCGTCCGGCCCTGCCCATCCCGGTCCGCGACCGGCCTGCGGACACCAAGGCCCTGCTCGAGCAACTCCTCCAGGACCTCGACTGACCGACCGGAAACCCGGGACCGGAACCAACCGCCGATGAACGCCGATGGACGCCCGAGGAAATCCGGGACTGTACCTCAGCCCGGCGCGTCCTCGCGCTGGGACTGTCCCGGGATTTCCGGACGGACGAACCACCCGCTGATAGACGCCGATGCGATTCCCCTGGCCTGCGGTCTCGTCTGCGCCGGCTCCTCAGTACCACCCCGGATATGCTTCCGGGGATTATCCGGAGGACGGCCTGCAGGATGCTCTGGACGATGCCCCGGACTGCGGCCCGGGGGCAAACCCGACCCGTGCTTCGGCAGAGACCCCGGCCCGGGACCCGAAGGATGCTTCCGACCCTCACCTTCGGTATGGTTCCCGGTGTCCTCTGGACATTGCCTCTACCGATTCTCCCCGTCATCACCCGGACAATGACCCGGAATACAGCCCCGGGGGTTACCCCCCCACGGCCCCTGGGCGGCCCACTGGGCGGGAAAAGTGCGGTCTCGGGCCAGTTTCCTTGTCGGTCAGCGGCTGAAATGGGATACACAGAAGTGAAGGACGCCGGAGGGGCGTTGTCGCCCCTCCGGCATTCGTGTCGGCTCAGGTTGACGACCGGCTCGATTACCTCAGCAGCACCATCTGCTTCGTTTCGCTGATGTCCGGCCCGTCAAGCCGGTAGAAGTAGACCCCGTGCGCGACCCGGCGGCCGTGGTTGTCGGTTCCGTTCCAGGTCGCTCGATGGACGCCCGGCTGATGCTCGCCGTCAACCAGGGTCTTGACCAGTCGGCCCGCCGCATCATAGACCCGCAGACCGGCGCGACCGGGCCGGGCCAGTTGGTATCTGATGACCGTGTTCCGGCTGAGCGGATTGGGCACGCAGCCGTACAGCCGGGACTGAAGCCGTTCCGGCCCGGGCTGTGCCAGCGCCCCGCCCTTGGGCGGTCGCGACCGGGCGAAAGGATACAGCTTCAGCCCGGCCAGCACCGCAGTCCCGCCGGCCCGCTCCTTCACGCCGAACCCGAGCCGCGTTCCCTGCCGCGCCCAGTCCGGCAATACCACCCGCAGTGTCTCCGGTCCTTCGGTCTTGAGTTCGACCCGGGCGACTTCCCGCCCCCGGCTCTCAAGCGTCAGTTCCAGCGTCCGGCCCGGGTCTCGGGCGAAGACCAGCTCGGCCAGATACTCCTGCCGCGGGTCCAGATACGCAAGCTCGTAGCTTAGCGAGTCGGCACCATAGTCGAACGCGATGCCGCGATTGCTCCGGTACCCGGTCCGGTACCGGGCGTAGAAGGAAGGCCGCTCCTGCCCGCCGATGAGCGTGTGCGAGGCCGTCGGACCACGGCCTCCGGCCAGGGTGCCCCCGGCCGGGCTCTGTTTGCCGAACCTCGGCTCATACAGCGAATCGCCCTCGACCGCCTCGGTCCAGAAGGCATACACCGTGTCCACGAAAGGCAAGGACCAGGGGTCGGCCGGGTCATACGAGTACAGCACGTCCAGATGCGGCCAGGCCGAATGGACGCCCGGCGAGTTGCTCAGGTTGAGGAGGTTGCCCTCGGCATCGGCCCGGATTTCTCCGGCCCCGCTTGCGTCCGGCTCCTGCCAGCCGTACACGCCCTGGGCGCAGACCGGCTGTGCGGCCGCGCCGACACTGATGCTGTCGGCAAGAAAGACCCAGGCGTCCTCCGGTGCCCAGACATGCCGGAGCGCGGCGGTAACCGCGGCCGACTGGTCGTCCAGCCAGACCAGATAGACCAAGTCGCCGTGGGTCTCGACAAAGGGCTGACCGCCGTCCGTAACCTTCATCCCGCCGCCCGGACCGATGACTCCGCCTCCGGGTGGAACCACTGTCGTCGGTTCGACCCAGTACCAGACCTCATCGTCACGCTGCCAGGCGACGTGACTCGGGCCGCAGAACGTGTTCGCAATACTCACCAGGCTGTCGGCCATCGCCCCGGCCGTCTCCGCGACCATCGTCAGAGTAGTCCCGGCCCCGTCAACCCGGGCCAGCCGGACCTGGGACCGGTTCTGAATCTGATTATAGACCGGGAACGCGCAGGACAGGTAGCCGGTGCCATCCTGCTTTTGACCCGCAGCGATGGCCGCTGGTCCGGGCACATCGGCCCCGTTCCCGGCAAAGACCACGGTCGGCAACCAGCTCTGGTCCGGCTGACGCCGGGAGAGGAAGACCGTGTCATTCCGCAGATAGGAAACCGCGGGCAGGCCGGACCCGTCCAGGGCAAGGGCCGGGCTTCGGCCTTCATCAAGAACCAGGGTTTCCTCCCAGCTCTCGCCGCCGTCGCTTGAGCGAATGTAATGCACATTCTCGCCGTCCCCACAGACCAGATGCACATTGCCGGTCCCGGGCTCGACCGAAAGCATCCGGCCCCGGTTCGGGCCGGTGATGGTGTCGAACGCGACCCGGGGGACCGGGATGGCAGGACTCGGGCCCAGAAGAGCGAACTCCACAGAGACTGCCTTCGTCGGCAGGTCAGGGTCGCTGCTGAAGATGATCAGATTCGCGTGGTACCTGCCCGGGTTCAGCCAGATGCCGGTGAAGCCTACCGGCACTGCGGCCACGTCTCCCGGCTGGAGGGTTCCAGTTGTCTGACCCACGGACAGCCAGTCAACCGAGGGTTCCACGGTAATGCTCCACTCAAGAATCGTATCGCCGTTGTTGTGAATCAGCAGATCCCGGTACACGGGTTGCGGTTGCTGCCCGGGCACTCTCACCAAGGTCGCATTGAGATACCTGGGGCTGTTCCAGACTTGCGGCAAGTTGGGTACCATGTAAGCGTATTGGGTCGTCACCCATCCTCCCTCACCCCCTCCGGTAATGTGGATACTTCCGAGATCGCCAACTGCCACTGCTCGGGCGAAGTACCGCTGACGGGACTTCCATAGCTCATCGCCGGCACAACTGTATTTAATGGTCGCAGCATCCCCTGTTACCACCACATTGCCTCGCCCATCCAGGGCAATCGCTCCCGCCCGGAAAACTCCAGCACTCGAGCATCTTCTTGCCCACAGCTCGTTTCCATCAGCACAGTATTTCACTGTCACATAATGCCAGCCCTGTCCGTCGTCGGCGAAACCCGTCACATAGGCGTTACCACTATCGTCTACTGCTATGGCGAGGGCCGCGCTGCTTGAATCAGCGGTGTATTCTCGGACCCACTGCTCTTGACCACCCGGGCCATACTTGATGGTCGTGAAGTTGGCGTGCCTGTCGTGGGCTCGCGTGGCCCAACCGACCACATAAGCATTCCCCTCGTTGTCAACCGCTATCGCCCGCGCTTCGTCCCACGAGTTCCCTGGCCCCTTGTAGGTTTTCGCCCACTGCAATGCCCCCGCAGAGCTGTACTTGACGGTGGCCCACCCGAAGTCGGTAGAGTGGTCGCCTGAGAAACCGGTTACATACACATCTCCCACACTGTCTATCGCTATCGCACGGGCAAAGTTGTAAGTCGCGCGCGTGTACCTGCGCACCCAGAGTTCCTCGCCATTCGGGCTGTACTTGACGGTAGTGTACTCGCCAGAGTCTCGTACTACGCATTGGGAGTGTCCGGTGACAAGCAAGTTTTCTTCATCATCAACTGCTGCTGCCGTGGCCCAATCCCGGCCACCCCAAGGACCGTCATACCTGTTTACCCAAAGCTCCTCGCCGTCCGAGTCGTACTTGATGGTCACATAATCGTAGTGAGTGCCGGGGGCATAGCTTGCTCCTGTAACATAGAGGTTAACTTGGCCTTGAAGTATAAGTGACTGCGCGCAGCTCGTACCTTGACCGGAATACTCTCTCACCCAAAGCACCTCGCCATTCGAGTCATACTTGATGGTGGCATAGCGCTCAGGACTGCCAACCATCCCCGCCACATATACGTTCCCATCGTCATCGACTGCCATCGCTTCTGCACGACCCGAACTACCGTATCCTCCCCTCCAGGCAGTCCCAATGACCTTGTCCGCCTCCACCTACTCCGCCGTGTAGGTGTACGTGAGGCTGTCGGCCGGCGGAGGCCATTGCGTCACGACCGGGACCAGGACGATGTGGTCATTCCCGTCCCAGCCCATCTTGGCCGAGCCCTGATTGCCGGCATCAAGGTCTATCTTCCTTTCCACCGACTGGCCCGGGTTCCTGCATCCGACCATGGTCGCACGCCAGTTGAACCCGTCCTGACCGTCGAAGCTCAACTCCAGGGCCTCTTCGTCACCCTGCCTCAAGAACTTGATGAAGTTCGCGCCTCCGGGCCCGGACGGAGCACGGTCACCCTGGTCCCCTGTGTCCGGATACTCAGAGTGTGTCCGCAGGACCGCCGAAGTCGGCCAGAGGTGGGATTCCGAGAAGTAGTGGACAGTATCCGCGCGCTCCTCACCGGTGAAGTACCGCCAGACCGCATACTGCCTCAGGGCCTCGGCCAGGTTCGACTTATAGTACATCCCGAGCACATAGCCAATATCGATCAGGGTATCTGCGTCCTTGCCCCGCTGCCCAATACGCTCCCAAACCCTTCGCGGGCAGGCGATGTTGTAGTACTCGTGCAGAAACATCGGCCAGATTGCGCCGGCGTACACGTAGTTCCGACTCGTGTCACCATTCGACACGTAGAAATCATTGGTGATGGGGAGGTCCGGTCTGTTCAGCGGGGTGGGATACCTATACAGAAATCCAACGTATAGATTGTCGTCGGGGTAGCAGACATTTGACATCCAGGTAGCGGTGTTCTCATACCACCACCTCTCTGCTACCTCCTTAGCCGCGTTGTAGCGAAATTGAGACGCATGGTTGAACTCATGTGCAACGACATAGCGCAACAAGTCCCATTACTGCAAGTCATGCCTGACCTGGATGTAACTCGAATGCCCGTACGGATAGGGGTCATCGTAAAACGATTCGGCCCACGTGCGACCACCGATGTGCGCAGACTCAGGAGCGGTAGGCATTCCCTTGATATAGATGTCATACCGGTCGTCCCCACCTCTGCCGCTGTCCATCGGTAGCGGCGCCCAGCCCAACGAATCCACCTGAAGCCGCCAGCAATGCTCAGCGTACACAGAAACCGACTCCGCGTATTTAGGCAACACTGCATATGTGCCAATCGTATCAAAGTGGATAACGAACTTCTCCGAGTATACAAACAACGGCCCGGGTTCAGGACGAGGCGGGGCCTCGCCGGCCCAGTATGCTACCAAGGCCTCCCATGTACCGCTCAACGGCAGCTCCCCGAAATAGTCCCGGGCATAGAGCGCCGGGACAGCGCCGAAAAGCACCGCGAGTATCAGAACCAGCGTTGTGCGCTTCACATCAACTCCTCTTCTCAAGTTTGTCAATCCTGCTTTTCCGGCTTTTCCGATGACGATGGGATTGCGGCCTTGAGCGCCCGGTCGAACACACCCAGAACAGCGCCGCGCAGAGTGTCCCAGAACTCGACGTCGCGCTTGACGATGATGTAGCTCGCATGGACCGTGTCCGGCTGGGCCGGGCCCGGTACGTGCTGTTCTCGCCCGAGGTATGTGTTGAGGTGTTGCAGGTTCCGGAGATAGATGTCATACCGGTCGTCTCCGCCTCTGCCGCGGTCCGGTCGAGGCGGTGTCCGGCCCAGCGAGTCAACCTGTGTCCGCCAGGCCTCCTCGGCATACACTGCGACTGATTCCGCATACGCACGGGGCGCGGCGTGCTCCCCGCCCGGGTTGAAATGGATAACGAAGTTGTCTGAATGTACGAAATCCGGCCCGGGCTCCGGGCGCCCGGAATCGGCTAGAGCTACACCTTCCCAGTACGTCATCAGCGCTTCCCACGTGCCGCTCAACGGAGGTATGCTTCTATTAACCCGGGTCCGTCTTTGCCGCAAAGACGCTGGGTCGAGCGCCTCCTCGAACGCGCGGGCAACACCACTGCGCAAGACATCCCAGTCCCGAATGTTCGGGGAGACTTCGATGTAACTGGTATAGGTGCCCGGGCCGTTCGTGTCCGGGACCTGCCAGTCCGGGAAGGTAGCGCCACCAGACCCCCAAATTGTCCTCCAGATGTAGATGTCGATTCGCTCGTCACCGCCCAACTTACCGTCCGAAAGCGGGGGTGTCCTGCCCTGTCGACCTACATATAGACGCCAAGCATGCTCTGCGTACACGGAGACCGATTCCGCATACGCCCGGGTCGCAGCGTGCTCGCCAATCGTGTCGAAATGGACGATGAAGTTCTTCGAGTGTACGAACTTCGGCCCGGGCGGCGGCCGGTCCAGGACCGGGCCCTGGAAGAATGCCTCCCGCGCTTCCCGCATCTCGCGCACAGCGTCCGAATCCTCAACCTCAAGCGCCCGGCCAGCGCCGAAAAGCGCCGCGAGTATCAGAACCATGGTTGTGTGTTTCATGACAACTCCTTCAGCTAACGGCCCTTCAGCTAATGCTGTACCCATTCTCGGTCAGTCTTCACGTCCGTGGTGCTTGTCGCGTAGCGCAACGTTGTAGAGTGCCTGACTGAACTCGCTGGTAACAGCGCCGCGCAGAATACCCCAAGCCTCCATGTCGCGCCCTATTACGATGAAACTTGCGTAGACCGTGTCCGGGCGGTCCGGTCCTGGGAGGAGCCGGTCCGGTATGTACCGCCCCAAGTGGGGCATATCCCAGAGGTAGATGTCATCCCCGCCTTCGTCATAGTCCGGTGGCGGGGGTGTCCGGCCTAACGAGTCAACCTGTGTCCGCCAAGCATGCTCTGCGTACACAGAAACCGACTCCGCATATGCCCGGGTTGTGGCGTGTTCGCCAATCGTGTCGTAATGGATGATGAAGTGCGGGGTGCTGACAGTGCACGGCCCGTGTTCCGATTGTCACGTTGGTACTTCGGCCAAGGTGAATCCGCAAGCGGGCCTGAGCCTCGAATCGCGTAGAGGTATCCGTCAGCCACGAAGTACACCGAGCCATCCTCTCCGACAGCGGGAAAGAACGCATGGTGAGAGGGCTCGAATCGCCATCTTACCCTGCCGTCTTTGATGGCATAGATAAACCCATCATATGACGAGACATAGGCCGTGCCATCAGAGGTAACCACAGGCGGGGCAGTCGAGATAGGCCTTTCAGGCTCGGCCTCAGGCAGCTTGTACTGCCATCTCAGCGTGCCGTCCGGGTTCAGAGCAAATAGACAGGTGCGTTCATGAAAGCTGGACCCGACGTAGATCGTATGGTCTGGACCAATCACCGCCGGTGTTCCCGCGTCCTCGTACTGCCATTTCAGGGTACCGTCCGGGTTGATGGCGTACAGACCGTCTCTTATCGTCCAGATATAGACCGTACCGTTATCCGCGATGGCTGGCGCAGCCCAGATTAGGCTGTTAGGCCGGTACCGCCATTTCAGGCTGCCGTCCAGGTTCAAAGCGTAGAGGTAATAGACGTAGTAACCTGACCCAACATACACCGTGCCGTCTTCTGCGATGGCGGCTGCGGTCTGGATTGGTCCCTCGGTCTGGTATCGCCATTTAAGCGTGCCATCCGGGTTGATGGCGTACAGACAACTGTCACGCGACCCGACATAGACCGTGCCGTCTTCGGCGATAGCGGCATCGGTTGTGACATATCTTTCGGTCCGGTACCGCCATTTCAGGCTGCCGTCCGGGTTGATAGCGTAGAGGTGGTGTTCGAAGTCCGAATTGGAGTTGACATAGATGGTCCCGTCATCCGCAATCGCCGCAGACCCGACCCGGTCGCCGGTTTCGTACCGCCATCTCAGCGTACCGTCCGGGTTGATGGCGTACAGATAGCCACTACCCGACCCGACATAGACCGTGCCGTCAACTGCGATGGCCGGAGCCGGATTTCCGCTTCTCGGAATGCCGATTTCGTATCGCCACATCAGAGTACCGTCACTCGACCACCACGCGCACTTTCCGCCCACGGCGAAACACACCAGACCGGTCAGGAACAGGGCTTGAGTTCTACTGACTTTCACATTACCTCCTGTGGCTGATTGATTATCGGTTTTCTGCCGCATCCGTCAACCTCCGGCAGTTCCGGGGAATCTCTGCCGGCCGCCGCAACGGTCAGTCTCTCGCAGATCTGAACCTCCTTTGGTTTCTGTCCGACTCGGGCGGGGCCGGGAAGGCCGCGAGGGACGGCCCGGATGCCGCCGAGGCGACCTGCTCGGCTCCGTTACCCTGCCGGACTCCTTGCC
>OMKS01004503.1_pt1 | contig 10473 bp, 11 predicted proteins | sample 1674721 | NCBI WGS metagenome assembly OMKS01 (sample SAMN06264996, study PRJEB25208) | sediment metagenome | isolation source: hot spring sediment | place: USA: California | collected 2014-09-02 | reverse complement strand
ATATAAATATCCCATTCGTGCATTGGATCTTATTGGATCATCATCCTGGGTAAAATTAGATGCGGAGAGCATATCCGCAATTAATTCAACAATGTATTTTGACGAAAGTTCGGTTATTGCCTTTTCTTTAAATTCCCAAGTTGTTTTATTCGTTTGGGACAGGCGGGAGGCTACCTGATGCTCAAATACCTTCCATACCCCCTTCAGATCTTTACTGGTGCAAAGCCCCCAGAACGCCTTTCTGGCACGGACCTCAAGTGGATGAATCTGTCGCATCCTGGGGCGTGCTCGATGCTTATATTGCCAAGTATAGTCAAGATAGTCTGTCATGAACTGTGGAACATATTCGACAACCGAAGCAGGTATTTCAAGTTCTTCAACTAAAAGGTTCCTTGTGTATGGAATTAAATTCTCATTAGCCAAGAACACACGGGTCGCCTTTTCCGAATATGCCACATTCAAACCTTGTATTTCGAGCTGTTGGTTAAATAAGAATCGAATACGCTGCAAAGCGACAGTGGTTTTTCCGCTTCCCGGAGCTCCGGTAACCAGCATCATTCCATCCATACGCCCAATAAATGCATTGACCTGTTCGGGCGTCATATCCAATTTAACGGCCCTCAAGCCTGTAATTAAAGCCGCTCTCTCTGGATATGACTCAGTTCTTCCTCCTGGATCATAGAGACCAATGAGATTTGGAAGAACCTGGGTAAATTTTGCTCTTGCTAAAGGTTTTACACCCGTCAACCTATATCTTGTTGAATCAATATCGTGGAATATACCTAATTTTTCAGATAGTGCGATTTGGATACCAGGGTGAGTCCAGGGTAGAATAATGATGCGTTTGCCTGTGTTCTCAAGGATTTCTGTAACCTTTGTGTTTGTATTGGCATACCAGATTGCGGTTTGTTCGGAGAGATCACCTCGGGCATTTTCTGACTCAGTTACCACTTCCACCATGGCATGGAACGGCGTCGTAAGGATACATCTGAGGGTGCTGTACCGAGATTGATTGAAATCTATGAGATGGGCGCCCTTCTGGATGCCTGAAGTGAAATCGATCTCCATTTGAGGAGGGTTGAAATTTTTCATTTCGATTTCTGCTGCGGTTTTTGCGTCTCGGGCGTTCTGTGAGTCTCTTTTACAGCGTTCATCCAAACATAAATTGATACTTGACTGTTCAGACATGAGGCTCCTCTAATATTGGGTTTTATGAAATAGTATTAAATTGGATATTGGCTATTTCCTTTTGTTTAGAATGTACTGCCGTGTAAACATTATGATTCGCTCAATTTCTTCATACTTCAAATGATTCGTGGCGATCAGTCTGAGCAGTTTAATTACTTTTGGATTCTTATCCAGCAAATCGGCGATTTCAGGGTCAATCCCAGAGGCAAGCTGAAAAATTGCATCGGAGTCAGCACCCAAGACTTGAGCGAGCGATTTAAGCGTTTCCGGTTTTGGAGGTCCTATTTTTCCTGATTCAATCCTGCTTAGATAAGCAGGGGAAATACCGGCAAGAGACGCTGTCCTCCTAAGGCTTAATCCCTGTATCGTTCTCAACTCCCTTAGTTTTGGCCCTATTGATTCCATAATCTTAATCCGGGTGTTTACAAATTGTAAACAATACGATTTTAAATGTCAAGATAAAAATAGAGCTAGGATATGAAATCAATTAAAAAAAATATAGATGGAATACTGTCTCCAGCGATAAAAACTTAAAAACAGCTTTTATGGAATCGTATTGGAAGGCATAGATTGTTTGGGTATAATTTAAATTATTTGGGATTACAGAATTTTATGGTAGAAACAATAAGCATCAGAGATGCTCCGATATCCTTTTGGATCCATCGGGTATTGTGGTCGAGCACTTAAACTCAAAGCAGGACTCCAAATACATTCATTAGCTGAATTCGACAATCCCAAGCTACTTGATGCTGTCAAGGACTGGGGCCTGGATAGCCAGATTTGGTCCGATGATTGATTGCGGCGGACTCTCTATTTTCCCTCCCCGGACCCATATTTCAGCGGCTAAACCCTCAGAAAACATTTTTTCCTGATTCGCGAGCCAGATGAAATCAGAGGGTGGCATTTCCTTGACAAGGTGGGAGAGCGAGGCTGATCTGGCCGGGCTATTGGTCAGGAACAGAAGGCGGAACCCATTGAACTTAAGACCAAAAATTTCCTCGAAACGTTTGTAGTGGCCGTTTCGAAATATCGTCTGATAATTCAAAATTTTTTGGCGAATATCTTTAGAATTTCGGTCCACGCTGGCCACCGGTTCTGTGTCCATGTCCACCTCTAAAAAGAAAAGCAGGCCTTTTTCCAATCCTTTATGCCAGATGGTAAATATTCCGTCCGGGATGCATTCAATAAAATCATCATCTGATTCTATCCGAATGCGAGGATCAAAAGAAACGTGGCTTCCCTTGTTATTCATTAGGAACCCAGGGGACCAGGGTTTGATTGTCAAATCCGGAATCGAATTGTCCACCTGGATGAGGTGTATGTAAAACCAGTTGATGAGCAGGTCATGGTCGACAGCAATAGCGTCGATATTTTTCGGAGCAATCAAGGGAATGCTCTCTGCAAACAATCCTTCATCTTTGAGGATACTGGCGGCTTTTTCTGCCAGAAATATAATTTCCTCAGGCCGGCCTGAGCTCCGCCCAAAACCACGCATCCTATTTATTATAAATCCTTCATCGGAAAGATACCGGAGCCGCCTTCTTACAACCTGCCGACTCCTTTGCGTTAGGGCGGCAAGCTGACTCACAGTGAGAATCCGGTAAAGAGCAATCAAAGAAAGGATCTGTTTGTCTCCCTTGTTAAGCCTTGAATCCATCAATTCCCTCCCGGTCAATTACCATCATTTAGGTGGTTGCTTGCTTCCTCCAGCGCCGCCCGGATCAGATTGATTTTGTCGGACGCATTTTGCTTTCCTTTGAATCGGACGCTGATCACGAAGCCCTTATGTTCTGGGGACCATGTCCATTTTTTGAATGATTTTATTGAGGTCTCCGGTTTTTTGAGAGAATTTTTATCAGAGGTATTTCCATCAATGAGATCTTCCCGGATCTGCTTGACGGTCTGGCCTTCACTCGATGCTTTTTCCAGGATTTTCATCTGCTTTTCCGGATTCCTTTCCCTGGACGCCTGGATCAGGGCTTCTTTTGAAAGTTCAGACGTCTGAACTATTTCCCTGGCAGGCGGAGAAAGTCTCTCCAAGCCTAAAACCTGACTGACATAACTTTTCGATTTGTTGAGAATTTTTGCTGCTTGCGTCTGGGAGTACCCGAATTTTTCGATCAATGTACGGATCCCTGCTGTTTCTTCAAGAGGGCTGATATTTTCCCTTTGAAGGTTCGCGATAAGCTGCAAAAGGATCCTTTTTTTATCATCCACGTCTTTCAGAATGCAGGGAAGCGATTCCAGTCCCACCATTTTGGCCGCCCTGAAACGCCTTTCCCCGCTTATGATTCTAAAAATGTCTTCCTGTTCATCATATTCCACGGTCAAAGGATCAATGATTTCCCCCAACTCTCGGATCGATTCGGCAAGACACTCCAACGAATCCTGGTCAAATTTCTTCCTGGGTTGGTCCGGATCCGGTTTGATCCGCTCAATGTTGATGAATCTGGCTTCTCTGAATGGTGCTGTGTCTGTTCTTTCACCTTTTCTATATTCATCCCCTTCAAGCGGAACCGGATTCAGGAAAGCTGAGCTTGCCTCGGCGCTTTGCAAATAGCTCTTACCCATTGATAACCTCCTTTCCGAGCTCTCTGAAGGCCTCGGCCTGTTCGCTCTTGGGTGCCAGAAAGGTAATCGGTTTTCCCGTTGTCACGGCCTCGACATATTTTACGGAGTCCTTCAGGGCCTGTTTAAAGACCTTTTCCCCGAGATGTTTCTCGATAATGGTCCTGAAATCCTGTTCGATCCGTCTCCTGCCGTCGTAACGGTTGATTAAATAACCCAAAATGGTGAGCTTAGGATTGGCGCGCCTCCTGACCTTCTCGATTACCCCGTGTACATATCCGGTACCCTTAACACTGTAATCCTGGGCTTCCAAAGGTATGATGACCCCATCGGAAGCGGTAAAGATCGACCAGGTGGCCAAGCCCAGATTGGGAGGTGCGTCCACGAGGATAAAGTCATAATCCGATTCAACCTGCTTCAGTTTGTCGGCCAGATAATAATGGGAATCCCTGTCGGATATAAGCTCGCTTTCGATCTTGCTGAGGCTGAGATTGGCGGGAACAATGTCGATGTTTTCGAAAGCTGTCCTGACAATCGCGTCTTTAATGGATATTTGTTTGTTGAGAAGGACGTCCGTGATCACCACCGGGAGATCATGCGTATTGGGAAGGAAAGAGGAACTCAAGGATCCCTGCTGATCCATATCGACCAGCAGCACCTTTTTCCCCATTTCGGCTAATGCCCCCGCAAGGCAAAAACAGATCGTGGTCTTGCCGACGCCCCCTTTATTGTTGCAAATGCCTATTTTTTTCATTGCACACCTCCTTTGCGCCATTATTTTTAATGCCGGATTTTAGCCGGTCGAACACCTGCAACTGTTTTTTTGGGGATGAAAGTCCGGCAATCTTCCGAAGTTTTCTTTCCGTGAAATACCGTTGTTCGGGTTGGGACATATTTAAGATTTCCTCTTTTATCCCGGATTCGAGATTGAGGAGGTTCATGATTTGCGTAACACGCGCCCGGCTCATGCCATGCCTACGGGCCAACCCGGCCTTGTTAACCGATCCGGTTTCCAATTGCTGTTGGAACTGTTTTGCGATATGAAGGGGGTGGGGAGCTGGAGGGCTTTTCTTTTTAACCTCTGGAAAAGGCTTTGTTTTCAATGACTTAGATTTGTATTGAAAGGAATCCGAGAGGTTCTTGCAGTTGTCCAGACCGGGGAGCCAAGAAAATCAAGGGGTTAGCCAAAAACGGCTAGCCCCTTTTTGTTACTGTGTGAGAATCCGTGTGAGACTATACGTTGGACTTTTCTCGTAGACCCCATAATGATGCTTCCCCGAGTTTGGAAAAAGCCCCGGCTTCGTAAAACCGTTGCCATTTTCGGATGGCGTTGTCGCTGACTCCGTATTTACGCCCTGTGCCAGAATACCCCAGCCGCTCGATATCACTTTTTAAAGTATGGTAAGAGGGCCGCAAAACCTTCCGGTTCCAGTAGCCGGTATGGACATTGACAGGAGCGGAAAGTTGTGTCCTAGCCTCATCGGCTTGAAAAAGTGATGCGGTTTCGAGCTTGGCCATGGCTTGGCGTTCGGCTTCCCCGATTGAATGAAGATAAATTTCAGTGGTTCGCCGGTTTTGATGCCCAAGGATCCGCTGAATAGTGCCGATCGGAATCCCAATGTGATCCAGGATTGACGCAGTCAAATGACGAAGCGCATGATAGCGGAAATATCTAACCTTAGCGTCCCTGCATAGGGTTGACATCAATCTTTTTCGCTCTTTATAAGGTCCCTTCACCCAATTGCCGGTCTTTCGACTTCTGTATAGATGCCAAAACACCCAAGGCATATCATCGTCACGAGCTTGGTCTCGGAGATTGAGGATTTCATAGAGTTTACCAATCATCGGCACTTCCCGAGGTTCTCGGTGACCGCCTTTGCGTTTACGGGTCCAAAGGGTTACCAGTCTCCGGTGGAAATTGACATCATCCCAGGTTAATGAGTTGATTTCACTGACCCGACCAGCCGTCAGCAAAATAGTCCAAAGATATTGCTGCGCTTCAGGGTCGGCAACGGCTATGACTTTCAGAACATCTTCTTTGGGCGGAACATACTTTTTGCGCTTTTCGACCGGAAAGAAATCGATAGTGTCAGTGGGATTCGATTCTATCAACTTCTTTTTGGTTCCGTAATTAAATAGAGCCCTCAAGTATTGCAATTCTTTATTCGCAACATGTGAGCTTACCATTAAGCGCTTCTTCAAGTAGTCCTCGATAATGCCAGTGGTGATGTCACCGCACATCATCTCTTGCCATTCTTTTACCCATCTTCTGCAGTGGTAACCGACATCCCGATAGTGGCTTTCCGAATTATAGGCTTTGACATGATCAAGCCGTCTATTGACGAGCTCCAAGAAGGCCATGTCGGTTTGGGTCTCTATCGCCTCTATCGTTTTCGGGTTGTTTATCTCCTCCTTTCTTTGGCCTTCGGCGGCCATCGCTTCTCTTTTGGTTTTGAACCAGGCCTGAGTGTACCTGGTCCCGTTTAGGGTGAAGTCGTACCTCCAACCCTTGCCCTTTTGAAAATATACGCTCATAGAGTTCCTCCTTTGCTGGAAAAAAGAGTGAACCCCTGAGCTTCCTTCCGCCCAACAAATCCGCATTCTTGTAAACCCAGCTGAGGCTCTTGCGGAGATACTGGGCTACTTCCTCAGGGGTGAGTATATCGGGAGCTTCTCTCATGTGTCAATCCAAGATAAAAGCGTCTGAATATCAATGTGTTAATTCAATAAGCCAATGGCTATGATCACGAGTATACGAAAAACCGTCATTTTCTATCTCTTAAGTCGCCCTGATAACCGAAAAATTAAACCAGCCCCCGGCAGAAGAAGCGAAATCCTGGGGGTCATGAGACGTTCGGAAGATCAGGGCGTGGAGAGAAGTTACGAATTCAATGGAAAAAGTGATGGGCTCTGCGTGGGTGAATCTACAGGATGGTGATTGGAGATCGTTGTGGATTTGAACCCCTGTATTAGCTTGTAACTACTTGAAAAAAGGACTAAAAATTTTGGCTGGTGCTGGTTTGGTGCTGGAATGGATTTGAGCCGGTGTTTTGAATCGGAATCCGGCGTTGGCCGGATACTGGGTATTAGAGCTACTTTCTTTTTCCCTTGTTCAGTTTCCGCCTGAGAACATCCGAGCACCTGAAGGTGACAACACGCCGGCCGTCTAGCATGAGGTCGGTTCCGCTTGCAGGGTTCCTACCCCGCCGCGGGTTCTTTTCCATCACATCAAACTTCCCGAACCCTGATATCAGCACTTTTTCTCCCTGTTCAAGCGTGCACTTGATGAGCTCGATAAGGTTTTCGACCACACCAGCGGCCTGTTTCTTGGTCAGATCGGTTTTGACGTATAGAGCTTCCCTCAGGTCATTCTTCGTGAGTGTCATGGCACAAAAGTCTCCGGATTGGTTGATGTTAGGGCAGGATTTAGACCATAGCAGCAGGCTGGGCTTGATTACAAGGGGAAAATCACCTTTTATGGATGTAATCTTGTAGGTCAGAATTTTGATCCCGATACTGGCGAACCAGGCGATTCACAGCACCAGGGATTCCGTTAAACCCTGTTTAGCAGGAATTTCTGCACCGCCAGGTGCAGTTCCCGTGATGGAACAACCGTGTTTCGGGAAAGCGCATTTTTTAGGTTTGAAACCGAAAACTTTATAAACGTCCCGACCCCTTTATCGGGATCATGGCATCCTCGCTATTCCTGCCCCTGGAGCAGATCCGGCCGGGTGAGTTCATTTCAAATTACTCGGATTGGATCTATTTCACATTGACACTGGTATTTTTCCTGGCGGTTGCAGGTGTTACCCTCCGGAAGCATTTCGACAAACCCTATGTGAAACCTCTCATTATCTCGGTTGCCTTGATCATGACTTTCGGGGTTTTCACCAACCGCTGGATGCTGACCCGGGTCTTTGAAGGCTGGGGTATCGTGGGAATGGTCATTCTGGCGTTCATGGCGGCAACCATTCCCTACGGGCTCTGCCGCGGGTTCGGGCTTCCGGGCGGGAAAGCGTTCTACCTCACCTATATCCTGTTTTACATTCTTGCCTGGGTGAAGTTCCCGCAGGTGTTCTATGCGCTTAAGGACTCGAACATGGGACTTTTGAACCTGTTGCTTCTTATTCTATTCCTGGTTTCCATATACAAGGTTGTCCGCTTCGCCCGAAGCGGCAGCAGCAGTGCAGATACCGTTTCCAGGCTCAAAAACACCCTCGGCCACCGGCAAACGTATGAACCCGAGATCCGGCACGAGCTTGAAACAGAACGAGAAGGAGAGGCGCTTTTAAAAACCAGAGGCTTGAAGTTTACTGATGAGGAGATCCGAAGTGCCGAGGATATAAGGACCCAGCTCCAGGGAATCCTTCGCATAATCGAGACGCACGGAAACAGCCTCGCGGTGGATGACCGGGCACAGATCACCCGCATTCTTTCAAAAATGGCGGGCAATGAGCAGGCATTTCTCCGTGCCGTTGATAACGTGAAGGAAATCTTCAAGCGACTTGAGGTCATGGACAAGACTGAGCTTCGAAAAAAGCTCCAGAGGCTCAAAAATGTAAAAGGGAAAGAGAATAAACTGCTCGCAGCAGAAATCAAACTGGAAGAGGAAAAGATTGTCCTTGAAAAAGAGATAGAATCGCATGAGAAAGATCTCAAGAAATTCATCGAAAACCTGAACCGTCATCTGTCACTCGCAGTCAAGGCAATGGCAGAATCCTCGTACCCCTTGAATGCACTCCCGCATTTGAAACATTCTTTGAAGACCGTAGGTGAAATCATCTCAATAACCAAACACCTCGAAACCGTGGAAAAGCATATGCTCTCTATAATAAAGGCCGAAGAGAAGGCGATCACGCAGGAGAAGAGAGCATAGCCAGCCCCGCGAAGCGGGTAATCTTGAATCTGAAATCTGAAATCTGGAATGCGCCACAGGCGCTAATCTGGAATCTTGAATATGAAATCTTGAATTGCGCCGCAGGCGCTAATCTGGAATATGAAATCTGGAATTTGGAATGCGCCGCAGGCGCTATGTCTCCGCGCGATGCCCAATCCCTTTGCTTTTGACCTCCCGCCTTTGATCTCCACGCTTGCAAAGGAACGTCAAAATGAATATAAAGATTAAAGATTGACGGATCGCTGATGATGGCAGGCAGGATGATTGCGGTTTTCCTTGAAAAGTCAAAACACAACGGATGGCAAGTTTGATGTTTAACCTTCCGTGTTGCATGAGGTAGGGCTATGTTCAAAAATTTTACACTTGAGTATTGGATGGATGATGAGTGGTATGTCGGTCGATTACAGGAGGTTCCCGGCGTTTTCAGCCAGGGTCAGACACTTGACGAATTAAGAGAGAATATCCAGGATGCGTATCGGATGGTGATGGAGGAGACCGGCGTTCAACACCATCCTGAATCCCAAACCATGGAAATAGAGGTTCGTGTTTGAACCGCGGCAAGCTCATAGAGCGGCTTGTCAAGGCTGGTTGTTATTTGAAGCGACACGGCAGCAAACACGACATCTATCTTAATCCGCACAATGGCCGCCATGCGCCAATTCCCAGGCATCGCGAGATAAAGGATTCCCTGGTGAATCTGGTGCTAAAACAACTAGGGATTGAAAAATAGATATCGGAATTGCAAAAAAAGTCGAGATTACTCTATATTTTTTTCGGTCTCTGATCAGCAGCTTCCCCACCTACCGCGGCCTGGATTCCGCAGATCCGGTAAATCTTAAGACCGCTATTGAAAATGAACCTCTCATCGATGACCCCTCGCTTCCGAAACCCGATAACTGGCCACTGGCCACTAACCACTAGCCACTGTATTTTCCCGCTGTTCTCTGCGCCCCTGCGTCTCCGCGCGATGCCCAATCCCCGCGCCGCAGGCGCCAGCCCTTGCAGATTATCGCAGTTTCGTCTAAACTTTTGAAAAAAGCCTATGGCCTTTGAAACAAGCATTTATACAAAGAAGGAGCAATCCGATGAAGACAGTACAAACTGAGATACCTGAAAATCTTTATCATGGTGCTGTGGCCCTGGCAAAAGAAGGTTGGTTCAACAACGAAAAAGAAGTCATTTCTGAAGCGATTCGCCGGTTTCTCGAATCCCATCGGCCCGAGTTGATGGATCAATTTATTCGAGAGGATCTTGAATGGGGCCTCCGTGGTGAGGAGTAGATCCAAAACCGCTGTGGTATGCGACGCCGGCCCCTTGATCCACTTGCACGAGGTCGGTTACCTCAATTTGATGGCCGACTTTGAAAAAGTTATTGTGCCTAGTGGAGTACAGAAGGAGGTGGTCCGGCATAGGGATGTGACTTTTGCGGAGGAGGATATTCGCTGGTTACTGGTTCGTCCCGATCTACCTTTGGAATATTCCGTTAACGCCAGGTGATTTTTTAACTGTTAGGCAAGAATATGGCGTATAGCCTTGTCGAATTGACCCCGCGCAGCGGGTAATCTGGAATTTTGAATGTGGAATTTGAAATCCCGCGAAGCGGGTAATCTGGAATTTTGAATATGGAATTTGAAATCCCGCGCAGCGGGTAATCTGGAATTTTGAATGTGGAATTTGAAATCCCGCGAAGCGGGTAATCTGGAATATGGAATATGGAATCTGGAATGCGCCGCAGGCGCTAACAGCGGGTAATCTGGAATATGGAATATGGAATCTGGAATGCGCCGCAGGCGCTAACAGCGGGTAATCTGGAATATGGA
>OMKS01004502.1_pt1 | contig 10475 bp, 10 predicted proteins | sample 1674721 | NCBI WGS metagenome assembly OMKS01 (sample SAMN06264996, study PRJEB25208) | sediment metagenome | isolation source: hot spring sediment | place: USA: California | collected 2014-09-02 | reverse complement strand
GAATATCAATGGTGCTGAATTCTTTGATCATCCGCTGGAACATCTCTTTGACTTGCTGTTCGTCCGAGACGTCGGCTTTGTGGGCATAAGCTTGGCTGCCAACCGCTTTGATTTCTGCCACGACCTGACCGGCAGCATCGTCACCAGCAATATAATTGACCACCACATCGGCGCCAGCTTGACCCAGCGCGATAGCGATGCCTTTTCCAATACCGGAACTGGCGCCGGTGACCAATGCCTTCTGTCCTTGCAAGACTTTTTCGATCGAACACTCCGGCATAATCACTTTAGATAGATTATTCTTTTTCTTTGAACTACTCATTTGCCATGCTCATTATTATTAGATATAAAATTACAGCTTGAAAACAAAATAGAACACGGATTGAACGGATTTGACGGATCGAAACGGATTTTTTCATCCGTTAAAATCCGTTCAATCCGTCGGATCCGTGTTCCCATTTTTTTGTCTACGCGGCTGCAGCAGCTTTGCCACCAATCCAGTCCAGCCGGTCTGATGCGATGCGCCAACGCCGCGACCATTATCCCCATGAAAATATTCATGGAACAGCACATAGTCCTTAAAATGCAGATCGGTCTGGATTTTTTCATGATAATCGAACACCGGGCGTCTGCCGTTTTCGTCTTCCAGAAAAATCCGTGTCAATCGCCGGGACAGCTCATTGGCAGCCTGCAAAATCGTTACGAAATTCCCGGAGCCGGTGGGACATTCCACTTTGAAATCATCGCCATAATAATGATGAAATTTTTGGAGCGATTCGATGATCAGGTAATTAATGGGAAACCAGATCGGTCCCCGCCAGTTGGAGTTGCCGCCAAAGAGCCCTGAATCAGATTCCGCCGGCTGATAGGTTACGGTAAACTCCATGCCGTTGGCATTGAAGCGATACGGATTATCCTGGTGAAATTTAGATAACGAGCGAACGCCGTAATCGGATAGAAATTCGGTTTCATCCAGCATGCGTTTGAGCAGCATTTTCATGCGATGCCCCCGCAGTAGCGAGAGCAGCCGTCGTTCGCCCTGTCCCGGTTCATGCCAGCGGGAAATTAGACCTGCAAGGTCAGGGCGGTAATTCAAAAACCATTCGACATGACGTTTAAAGTCCGGCAGCTTGTCCAGCAGTTCCGGTTCCAAAGTTTCCACTGCAAACAATGGAATCAGACCAACAATGGAATGTAATTTTATTGGCACCAGCTCGCCGGAAGGGCAGTGCAGCACATCGTAATAGAATTCATCGGTTTCATTCCACAACTCGATGCCGGCGTCGCCGATATTTTGCATGGCGCCGGCGATGTATAAAAAGTGTTCGAAAAATTTAGTCGCCAGGTCTTGATAGACCGGATTGTACAACGCCAGTTCGAGAGCGATGCGCAGCATATTAAGGCAATACATGGCCATCCAACTGGTACCGTCCGCCTGTTCCAAATGGCCGCCGGTGGGCAATTGGCTGCTGCGGTCGAACACGCCGATATTATCCAGTCCAAGAAAGCCGCCCTGGAAAATATTGTGGCCGTGTTCATCTTTACGGTTGACCCACCAGGTAAAGTTGAGCAATAACTTGTGGAACACCCGCTCCAGAAATGCCACATCACCTTTACCCTGGTTCTGCTTGCGATCGATCTGAAACACTCGCCAGGTTGCCCAGGCATGCACCGGCGGATTCACATCGCCGAACGCCCACTCATACGCCGGCAGTTGGCCGTTAGGGTGCATATACCATTCACGGGTAAACAGCAGCAGTTGTTCTTTGGCAAATTGTGCATCTATCATCGCCAGCGGGATGCAGTGAAACGCCAGGTCCCAGGCCGCATACCAGGGATACTCCCACTTGTCCGGCATGGAGATAATATCCGCATTGTTGAGATGAATCCAATCGTGATTTCGGCCGTGCTTGCGTTCCTGAGGCGGTTGCGGCTGTCCCTGATCGCCCTTCAGCCACTGCGCTACATCGTAATAATAAAACTGCTTGCTCCACAACATGCCGGCAAAGGCCTGACGCTGCACGTTTTTGGCATCGTCATCTTTGATGTCCGACTGAATTTCTGCATAAAATTCATCCGCTTCCTGAATGCGTTTTTCAAAAAGCTGATCGAATGCCTGAAACGGCTTTTTAAGCGATCGGTTGCACAGCCGCAGTTTCACGGTTTTGGAGCTGTTGGCCGGAATCGTCAGTTTATAATCGAGTCCGGCTTTGGTGCCGCTCTTTTCAGGATTGACGGTGTTTTTGCCGTGAATTATCGCATCGTTAATGCCATCTTTGAAATAGCCGCTGACATTGGTCATACCGTACAACCGTTCAACATTGGTTTCATTATCACAAAACAGCGTTTCCGGTTTGCCTTGAAAATAGAGTTGGTAATTTCTGAATCGCTGGTGCTCGATGTGAATGGCGCGAGCATTCTCCATTGTTAATTGGGGTTTGACGCCGTCTGGCTGCCACGACCAGGTGTTGCGAAACCAGAACTGCGGAATAACATGCAAATCCGCCGGTTCACTGCCACGATTATATGCTGTTATTCGAATTAAAATATCATTAACATCGGCTTTGGCGTATTCGATAAAAATATCAAAATAGCGGTCGTCGTCAAAGATGCCGGTATCAATCAGCTCGAATTCCGGGTCGTTTTTGCCGCGCCGGCGATTTTCTTCTGCCAATTGCGTGTACGGGAATTCCTGCAGCGGATATTTATACAGCATTTTCATATAGGAATGTGTGGGCGAACTGTCGAGATAGTAATAATACTCTTTGACATCCTCGCCGTGATTGCCCTCGTTGCCGGTCAATCCGAACAATCGTTCTTTCAGAATGGGGTCTTTGCCGTTCCAGAACGCCGGGGCAAAACAGAGGAGTTGTTGATCATCGCTGATGCCGCCGATGCCTTCCTCGCCCCAGCGATAAGCGCGGCTGCGCGCGGCATCGTGGGAAATGTATTCCCACGCCGTTCCGTTTGGGCTGTAATCTTCCCGCACCGTTCCCCACTGGCGTTCGGTGAGATAGGCTCCCCATTTTTTCCAGGGCGATTTGTTTTTAGTGATTTGATTAAGACGGCGTTTTTCAGGATTCATAATACCCTCTGATTTTTGCAGCGGCAGGCTGGTCCAGATACCATTCCAGAGCACCGTTCTCCGGACGCACAAAAGTCGCCGGCAACGATTTGTTTTTCTCCGCAGCGGTCAAAATATTCGCCGCAATGGAAGCTTTATTTTCTCCACTGACCAGAAATGAAAGTCGTTTTGTCGCGTTAATGACAAGTAGCGTTAGCGTAATCCGCTTTTGGCCGATTTGCGGATGAGTTGCCACGGCGCAAATATTGTCCCGATCTTTCAAAATTGGCGAGCCGGGAAAAATTGAAGCCGTGTGGCCATCGTTTCCCAGCCCCAGCAAAATCCAATCAAATTGGGGCCAGCCGTGCCGATTGAGCGGAAGCAATCGAAAAATCTCGCCAGCATAACGCTTTGCTTCTGTTTCCGGATCGTTTTCGCCATTGATCCGATGAATATTTTCATGGGGAATGGAAATGTGATCGAACAGATATTTTTTCGTCATGCCATAGTTGCTGTCCGGATGATCGGGCGGCACGCAGCGCTCATCGCCCCAGAAAAAATGAACGTTCTTCCAGTCAATATTTTCCCGATAGGCCGGCGATGCCAATTGTTGAAACAACCGGACTGGTGTGCTGCCGCCAGAAAGGGCTACGAAATAATCACGATTTTCTTTGGCAGCCTGATTGACCGCCTCCTGAAAATCCACTGCCAGCGCCTGAGCCAGTTCATTGGCGTTTTTGAAGATTTTGAGTGTTGAGTTGGGTTGTAACATGATGATAATTACCTCATCGGTCAAAATTTACGACCCTTTCAAAGGTTGAGAACCTTTGAAAGGGTGTGATGGGAGTATTATTTGTCAAATTTATTCACAAACGGCGTTTTCAACATGCCGACCACGGTTTGCCAATGGGGAGCCTGTATCTCATCCAATCCATAATGGATTTTTTCCGGATCACGACGCAGCCGGAAGGTGGCAAACAGCCGATCCCACCAGGAAAAGATTGTGCCGTAGTTGGAGTTGGTTTCTTCAAAAACATGGGAATGATGCACCCAGTGCATCCAGGGAGTGACGATGATCCGGCGCAAAATTTTATCCGGTTTCTCCGGCAGGTAAAAATTGCTGTGGTGAAAAAAAATAATCGGCAGCATGATGGTCTCGTAAATGAGCAGATCAAAAGCCGTTACGCCTAAAATCAAAAATATAGCCCAGCGCAGGATGGTGGAAAATACAATTTCACCGGGATGGAAACGCAACGCGGTGGAAGCGTCCATGTTGGGATCACTGTGGTGCATGCGATGAAATCGCCAGAGAAAAGCAGAGCGATGCACCAGGCGATGCCAGAAATACATCCACAAATCAAACAGGATGATGAAGAACGCAATCCGCACGAACGTAGGCAGCGACGAAAAATTGAAAAGGCCGAGTTGGTGTTGCTCAATGGTGCCAAAAACAAACGCGGTGGCAAATGAGAGCAGCGCGAAAAATACCAGATTATTCACAACCACGATGCTAAAGTTTCTGCCAATATGCCACGCCCGATTCTTCCAGCCCTTGAACAGCGGGAATACAGTTTCCAGAATCAGCAGGATGAAAAAAGCGCTTGCAGCAATGATGTAACGATAATATTCCATAATAGCTCCACCTATTTTTCGTACCTTTCAAAGGTTTTCCTTATTGTTTTAAAAATAAAATATCATCATAAAATGCTTCGGCAACGCCGCCGGTATTATCGCTGTCGCTCATAATGGCGATCGCTCCAGCCTTTGGCGGCGCTTCACCAAAAATCATTTTGAAATCCTGATAGACATTTCGCTTTTCTGTGATCCAACGCCCCATGCTGTCAGCGCCACTCTGCACTGCGACCATGACTGCATTTTGGGGCAGCCACGCATTGGGAATGTGTTCTCCCTTGGGCAGGTTTTTAGCCCAGATATAGGAAATGGTTTTAGTTTTCCATCTCAAAAAATGGGGGAACACCACGTAAACCCTTGCGCCGTAATCATCGGTCTCTTTGAAGCGAACATCGCCTTTTTCCGGGAGCTGAATGGCTTTCCAGCGCCAGCTTAACACCGGCCATTCTTTGGGATCATATTTTATTTCTTTGACTAGTCCCGATGCGGCGCTGTCGGCTCTGGCGTGCAGAACCGGATTACCTTCCAGTTCAATGATTGAATACTTGGTATTGCCGACAAAGCTTTTTTCTTTCCAGCCGGCGATTTCTTTTCCGCTCGCATTCTGCCGTGAAAACCGGTCAATGATTTTAATTGACTCTTGAGCATAAATTTTAATGGCTGATACAAGAATCAGCATGAAAAAAAGTGAATTTCTGATAATATCATTCATGTTTTATTCGATTTTATTCGGATGTCCGGAATCGCGGTTCCAACTCAACGCCAAGTCCGTCGGCAATCCGATTCACCATAGCAAAATATGCGGTGATCGCACAAATATCGTGAATCGTCGGATCATCAAATCCGGCGTCATGCAAGCGATTGATGTCGTCAATCGTAATCTGACTCGGCGTTTGCGTCAATTTGCGCACATGGGCAAGCATCGCCAGGTCTGCCGGGGAAAGTTTGCTTTGATTGTTACCGCTGGCCAGTTCATGAACAAATGATTCGCTGTCTGGCTGCTCCCAGCCCTGCTGAATTAGCAGTTTACGGAGCGCCGCCCCGTGATGAATCATTCAGTAATGGCATTGGTTTATGACGGAAACAGCGACGGCAATCATTTCCCGCTGGACGCGGGTGAGCGGGCCATCCGAATGCATCAATTCGCGATATAAATTATAATGAAGACGCGCAACCTTACTGTGAATATTATGAATGCGGAGGATATTATCTGTGTCTGATAGGCGATGACCAACAGGAACTTGATCATCAGAAACATAGTTGATAAAAGCCATTTTAATTCCTTCCCGGCAAAATTGATAACATTTCAGCGCTAAAATCGCTGCAAATTTCAAAAGGACTGAAAATGCTGTTTCGTCGAATGAGCAGATTTAAAAAGTCAATTGGCTGTAGCCCTTTTTTAAATATTCGGTCAATGGCTTGCCCATGCCAAGAACTTCAATGTCCAACTCCTTTAATTTGCCTGCAACGCCATACGAATTAGCGCAGACAATGCACGCCTGCACATGAATGCCGTCCGCAATCATCGACTTTATTTTTTCCTGCAATTTTTCAGTGTTGGCTAATAAATTGGCAGAAGGTCCCCACACGATAAGAATGACTTTATCGAACCATTTGTTTTTCGCCGCCGCGTGCGTGTACATCAATGCCACTTTTTCAGCTACCTCCACATCGCCACTGGTCCAGAGAACGACGAGCGTATCTTTCGGACTTGCTGTAGTCAAATTTTTGCTGGTTTGTGCAAAGGAAAAAGAAGGCAAAATAAAGAACAAAAAGAGCGAGATCATTGTTTTTTCCATCTTTTTTGAATCCTTTCTGCAATTAGTTAGCTCAGTTTTTGGTGTTTAATATTTTTTCCCGTCTCATAAAATTGTAGGTATTTTTTTAATACAGGCTTTTATTTTGAATAAACAGTTTTAACCCGATCCAATATATTTGGAGCTTGCTGAATTTTTCGCTTGACGAAAAAGCCTAAAATTCCACCAAAGGCTACATGCGCTAAAGTAACCGTTAGCGGAAATCCCCAGCCAAAATTAGCGCCGAAAAGACCCACGCCCAGTGATAGTGCGGCTGGACTTGCCATAAAACCAATGCCGATTAAAACGCCGTATCCTATTCCTTTTACAATACTACCCTTACCAAACAGTAAAGTGTATATTATACCAAACGCCGCCCCGGTCCAGAAATGGTATCCCCAACCCGCTAAATTAGACCAAATATCCGGACCCTGGGCAAACTGATCTAATAATAATACACCCATCAGTTTTGGCAGCTCGCCAGGCATCCCGCCCAGCAAAAATCCACTATGGCGCACAACTTCCAAACCCAAAGTTCCCAATAAGCCGCCACCCAGACCAGCCATAATCTGCCCGGCAAGCTGGTGAAAACCACGCACATAAATTACGGGAATAAGGATAACCATAATTAAAACTGACGGGATTAAAAAATATTTACCCAATACAGAGAATTTGGCGTATCCTGCCTGGGCTGCGGCAAACAGATTTGGTACAACACCCATCACAGCGAGAACAAGCAGACTAAAAATTAGTGGTTCTAATTTTGATTTCATTGAATGGTTCCTCATGACTATTCTGGTATTTTCCCCGGTAAAGGTGAAAGCCGGATGGCTTTCACCCAGGGGGAAAAGACAATTATTTTGCCAGCATTGAAGTTAATGCCTGAAGTTTCTCGTCAAGCATTTGGGCAACCATTTTAATTTGATCATTGGCAAACGGCGCCAATTGGCTGGACGGTTTTACATAGTTAACGTAGGTTTTACCGTCATCCTCTTCATAGACATTTACCCGAATAGGAACAGCCACGCCGACAGCCTTATTAGCGGTAAACAGTTGCTTGCCAACAACGGAATTGCCGACAAACAAGGCAATACCATTGAGCTTCAAGCCTGTCATGGAAAGAATTTTGCCATGATCGATTTCGGCTAAAACCATCATTTCGTTTTGCGCCACCATCTTGCGCAGTGATTCAACGGTATTGTCGAAAGAACTTTTCGATTGAACCGTGACCACTCCGCTATCCTGTGCCAGCAGAGTTTGAGTGCCGGCGAATAGCAGCGCCAGCATAGTTACAGCAAAAAACAAACGGAATAAATTAGTTGACTTCATAGAGTCCTCCTATCTTATAATTATGCAGTTTTATCAACTGCGGTTCTTGAGTTAAAAGCTATCCCAAATAACCCTGTCGGGATCAGGAACGGCCTTATTTAAGTAAGCTCATTTTTTTCATTGCGCTAAATCCACTGGTGGTGATTTTGTAGAAATAAAGCCCGGTGGGCAATTGTCCGGCGTCAAAAGTAATGGAATGCACACCGGCATTCATTTGACCGTCAACCAAAGTTGCCGCTTTTTTTCCGAGAACATTATAAACCTCCAAAACCACCTTGCCTGCTTCCGGCAACGAAAATTGAATCTCGGTTGTGGGATTAAACGGATTCGGATAATTTTGATCTAGTTGGTAGGCGGTCGGGTTCAAACCGGTTATCAATTCATCTCCAACCGATGTAACGCCGCTTAATAGCTGAACGGCTTCTGCGGCAAAGACCGGCGCCAGGCCATCCGGCTGTTCCGGGATAAACGGAATGCCGTCGCCGTCAGAGTCGCCGCCGACTTCTCCGGTAAGGTCGGCTTCCGCTAATTGCATGCGGTTAGCCACGGTGTCCCAGAAATTTACATAAATTAAAGTTGCTTCTTCATGGTTGCCAACCAGCCGTGCTTCTCGCAACGCTCCGGATAAAGCGGCAACGATTTTTGGCGTATAAGTCGCTTGTCCAACGCCCTGTGTGGTATGAAAACCGTATTCATCTGCATCATAAAAGTTCTGGACAAGATAATCATATCCGTTGTCAGCTGCAGTCAGATAGGCGGCGTCATTCGTCGCCTGGTAGGCGGCATAAAGTCCACGGATGGCGCCGGCTTGAGCCAGTGCGGTTTTAGCGTCGTCCGCTGCGCCGGTTCCAATGGTGTAGGTGTTGTAAAAACCGCCATTGGCATCCTGCAGACTATTTAGGAGAAAATTCGCCTGCGCCACCAAGGCCTCTTTGGCCATAGTCTCCAGCGGCGTGCCGGCAAATTCTTCAACAAACAGTTTTAAAATCACCAGTGCATAGCCGGCGTTGATTGTGGAAATGTCGTTTCCTCTGACCACACTGCCGCCGTCAAGTTCTGCGGTGTCCACAAAAGTGCCGGCGTCCGAATTAAAGTGCATCGCCAACAAATTTTGAAAAATGACCTTTGATGCGCCCATCATCAAATCGAACGGGCCGGGCATACCTGTCTGACTCATGTCGGCTGGAAATGGATCGCCATCAAACACCGAGTGATAGGCCAGATGTTGAGGATCGGAAGAGTTGTTGGGATCCATCATGTTTTTATAGCTTAATGTTCCCCAGATCAAGGACACCTGATCGAACAGCCAACTGCTGGCGTCGACCACGGAATATCCGGTGGGTTGCGGCGGCAGCATGGCGGCATCCATCGGCGTTTCTTCAACAGCAATCAGATGCGGAAAATATTTGATCCCATTTGCCGGATCGTAGGTCATCGGATCGACCATGCCTAAACTGGCGCCATCATAAGCCAAATTATTGATGATATTGAGAACCTTGTTAATGGCTTCCGCCGTCAACACCTGTCCGACAAAGCCATCCAGATTATCACCGCCGAAATAGACATTGTTTGCGGGATCAAAAAAGGGACTTCCTGCCGAATCAGGACTCACTATGCCGTCGGGTTCGATTTCATTTTCATCGCCGTCGTGAAACGCGCCGAGCATATCCTGCGCCCAGAGATACTGCTTCATCAACGTCTGCCCCATGGCCCCGGGCGATAGCTGTTTGGTCATTTTGCTGCGATCCCAGCGTAATGTGGCAAAATCATGGTCGAAATTTGCAGCATCAACCGGCTGAACGTAATGCGGATCGGCAGACACGAATTCTCCAAATTGCGGCCAGGCATTCATCGGCGGCGTTTGGTTGGCCAACATGCCAAAACGCATGACCATTTTCATGAACATATCATCCTCTTTAAAACCGTTTTGCATACCGCCTGTGTACATGCCGTCAAAATTGGGATCGGTTTCCATGGCTGCCATTTGAGCAATTATCGGCGCCCATATCATGTGCATCCCGATGCCCGAGCGGGCGATGACCACGCCAAGCTGGTAGCGAGAGTATTCATAATTTTCAATTCCCAACACATAAGCCGTGTTATCCGGCACGGTCGGTTGAAACGGATCGAGATCATCGAGATTGTAGCCAATTGCCTCGGCGTACGGCTCGCCGCTCTCATTGATTTCATTGGCTAACAACATCTGATCAACGACTTGATAGTCGCTGACGTTGGTGATGGTCACCTGCCCGAAAGTCAAAGTCACTCCGAGTGTTACCATGAGCACCACCATTCCCATCATTTTGTTAAGCAGCTTCATAAGCTCCTCCTCATTATTAAATGATGCAGTTTTATCAACTGCGGTTCTTGAGTTAAAAGCTATCCCGATTATCGTGATAGCCGGTTGGAAAAAACCGGGTGTATTGCTTTTTCCACTGAATTATAAAACAATATAATGAATCGGAGCTTAATTTTCTGTAAACTGGTTTACATTTGTCGAAAATATTTTTTTCTGCTGTTCTGGATATTCCGGTCAATTTTAAATAGATCAAGCGCGTTTCAACTTTAAATAAAATCATAGCTCCAGCGATTGAATCTGATTGACCGATGCCTTTGTTGGATAGCGCCAATCCTCATCTTTATCAGAAAACAAT
>OMKS01004501.1_pt1 | contig 10476 bp, 15 predicted proteins | sample 1674721 | NCBI WGS metagenome assembly OMKS01 (sample SAMN06264996, study PRJEB25208) | sediment metagenome | isolation source: hot spring sediment | place: USA: California | collected 2014-09-02 | reverse complement strand
TTTTCAAGCAGAAGACGGCATACGAGATCTAGTACGGTCTCGTGGGCTCGGAGATGTGTATAAGAGACAGGGCTTTTCCCGGTGGTGGTCGTCCCTCGCTTCAGACGTGAAGCGCGCTGCTATCGCTGGCGCTGGCCTGCTGACTACAATTATTCTTGTGGTGCTACACTACGCGGGAGCCGCCGATTTGGGGCTGGGCCTGGCGTTCGATTGGGGCGCGTTCGGCGTGGCGCTGCGGGCATGGCTCATGTTCGCCGGGGCAGCGCAATCTGTCTATACGTTGGGGGCGCCATTCGCGGGAGTGCGTAATGTCTAGTGAAACAGCAGACTACGAAGAAATTCTACGACACGCAAATGCCATCGCGGAAGCGCGCCGCAAACTGCGCATCCGCGGGATGAACGACGCGGAAATCAATCAAGCCATCGAGCGTTTTCTGGATGACTTGGTGAAGCAGTTAGAATATGACCCGCTGGAAGATGAAAACACCAACGTGGCGTTTGTGTTCGAGGTGCGTTGACGTGGACGCTCCCGCCGCCTTCGCCCTTGTAATTTCTGTGCTTTCTGGTGTTGTCGCAGCTTATGCACAACTGAACGGCGCATCAAAAAGCCGTGTCGATGCCGTGTGTAAAATTGTAGAAACCCAGCGCGTCCACATCGACGCGCTGCAAAAAGAGGTTGACGCTCTGCGCGCTGAAAACAAAGCGCTCCGCCTGCGCGTGGCGGAACTCGCCGCTGAAAATGATAGTCTGCGCCGCCTCGGCGCTGCTGAACGTCACTAATCATCACGCCAAACTGTAGGAGTCTGCTATGCCTGTGAACATCGATGTACTGCCTGGAGATACCATCAATCTACCAGGCGGCGCGCGCTTACTAGTGTTGGAGGACGACTCTGCACCGCCCCCGGAGCAGCCGCTGCGCTTTACCTATCCCACCACCTACTTACCGGCTACGATTACGTCACCCTACGGCCCACGAGGAAATATCTTCCATTATGGCATTGATTTGCGTTCCTCGTGGCGCTACTGGCAGAGTGAGGCGGTAGCTGCGATTGACGGCGAGGTCATTCTGGCGGGGTTGGAGCCAGGCCGCGCGTATTTTGGACAGCAGGTGCAACTAAGCGCGGTGATTCAGGGGCAGGTGGTAATTGTACGTTACGCGCACCTCGCACAGCCGAACGGAATTTACGTCACCGTGGGGCAGCAGGTGACGCGCGGTCAACTGCTGGGACGCCCGAACAACACCGGCGTCTCATATGGCGACCATCTGCATTTTGACGTGCGGGTGGATGGTGCGTTTGTCAACCCCACTGACATGATTGACTGGCCCGCCGCGCCCCTGGTCGTCAGCGCGCACTTACCTGAGCGCGTCGTGGCTACTCAGCATTACACAGAAACGCAGGAGTTGACGTGATGAGCGCCATCACCTGGGCGCCCGACGTGGCGCGCATTGGCGACATTCACCTGTGGCAGCACAATCCCAAGAGCCTCTCGCGCGCCGCCGCCCAGCGCTTGCTGGACAATTGGGAGGAGTTGGGGCAATGGCAGACGCTCGCCATTGGTCCAAACGGCGAGTGCTACGACGGCCACCAGCGCGTCCAGGCGCTCCTCGCCGTCCACGGCCCGAACTATGAGGTTGCGGTGTTGCGCGCTTCGCGGGCGCTCACGGATGCCGAACGCCGCCGCTTGATTATCGAGGGTGGCTTCACGGCCATCGGTAACGCTGATTGGGACGCCTTGGCCGCGTGGCCCGCTGATGAACTGCGCGACTGGGGTTTCGACGACTCGCTGCTGCGGCAATGGAACGACGACGCGGCGCACCTCGCACTCATGCTAGAGTCTGAGCGCGAGGAATTATCTGACTCAGGCGCAGAGATTGACATACAAGAGCAGTGGATGATACTCATCGAGTGCGATGGAGAGTTGCACCAGGCCGAGTTGTTGCAGCGGTTTGCTGAGGAGGGCTTGACGTGTCGTGCGCTCATATCGTGAGAGAGTCTGCTGTTACTCGTTCGCCGCGCGTGATGCAACTTGAGGGGATGTTTGACGTCCCGCCATCCGAGCGCAGCGTTGAGGAATGGGAGGTCGCTCTTGATTTACCCGAAGACTGGAATATAGGAGTCATCGTGGGCCCATCCGGGTCGGGTAAAACGACGATAGCACGCGAGTTGTTTGGCGAGTATCTCATTACAGATTGGAATTGGTCTGAGACACATAGTATTCTTGACGATTTCCCGCGAGATATGAGCATAAAAGATATTGTGTCTCTGCTGTCATCCGTCGGGTTTTCCTCCCCACCCTCCTGGGTGCGCCCGTTTCACGTCCTGAGCAACGGCGAGCAGTTTCGCGTGAACATGGCGCGAACCCTCGCAGAAATGCCAGAATTATCAGTCGTAGATGAGTTCACTAGCGTTGTGGATCGTACTGTTGCGCAGATTGGTAGCGCAGCAGTACAAAAGACAGTAAGACGTTTTGGCAGTAGATTCATCGCTGTGAGTTGTCACTATGACATTTTGGATTGGCTTGAGCCGGACTGGGTTTACCAACCGCACACGGGAGAGTTTTACAGCGGGAGGTATCTTCACCGTCGCCCAAAAATCGAGATCGATGTTAGGAGAGTGCACTACTCCGCTTGGCGCATATTCAGGAAGCATCATTATCTGAATGCTGATTTGAGTCATGCGTCGAGGTGTTTCGTCGGTTTTGTAAATCAAAACCCGGCCGTCTTTACTGCTGTTTTGCACTTCCCCCATCCGAGTGATAGTAAAATAAAACGGGAGCACAGGACTGTGTGTCTCCCAGATTACCAGGGAGTCGGCATAGGCAACGCCATGAGCTCTTACGTTGGGGCGATGCTAAAAAGTTTGGGTTACAGATTTTTGTCGCAAACTAGTCATCCGGCGATGATTTTTAGTCGTAACAAATCAACTGACTGGAAGATGATTGCGAAACCGAACATGCACACAAAAACGTTGCCACTAGATTTCCCGCGCAAAGACAGCGGTAAGAGCGCGGGACACGCCAAACGCTTGCGGGCCACTTTTGAATACGTCGGGCCCGGTATTGACCCGACCGAGGCGCGACAAGTTTGGGATGGTGAGTGAGGGTTTCGGGCAACTTTGGTATAATAAAAGTAATGAGGGGGTATGGCCACATATAAAGCGCAGGATTTCGTAGACGCGATTCCCGGCAGTGGGGGAATTATCTCTGCAATTGCGCAGCGCGTCGGTTGCAACTGGTATACCGCAAAGCGCTATATCGAGAAGTACCCAACTGTGCGGCGCGCCTACGACGACGAATGCGAGAAAATCTCTGACCTTGCTGAGACGGTCATCATCAAAGACATCCAGGCGGGTAGTGTACAGACCGCAAAATGGTATCTGACGATGAAGGGGCGTGAGCGCGGCTATGCCAAGACCGAGCGCAATGAACTCGTCGGCGCTGGTGGTGGGCCGGTGGAGTTACTAGTGCGCTACGAGCGGTTGCTGGCAGAGATTTACGATGACGACGACGATGACAGCGACGGCTAGGCGCTATTTTCGCGCCGCGCGCGCTGCCGGTTGCCCGCGCGACCAGGTGGAAGCGTTCGTCGCCGCAGGTTACGTCGCCACGCCGAAAGCGTTGGAGTTTCACGCCCTCGCTCGGCAAGCGGATTTGAGCGCTGGGCCGGTGCAGATTGCCATCGGCGGCGCGCGCGGCGGGGGAAAATCACACGCCACGTTTGCTCAGGTGGTTCACGACGACTGCCAGCGCGTGCCGGAAGCCAAATGGCTATTTCTTCGCTCGGTGGGCAAGGCCGCCCGCGAGTCGTTTGAAGATTTAATCGAGAAAGTGTGCCCGCAATACCGCTCCTACTACCGCCCAGGCCTGTCGGTGCTTGAACTACCCAACGGCTCCCGCGTGCTGTTGGGCGGGTTCCGCACAGAGGCGGATATCGAGAAATACATCGGCATCGAATACGACGGAATCGTGATTGAGGAAAACAATCTACTGACCGCCGAACGTCACAATCGTTTGCGCGGTTCGCTGCGCTCCACAAAGAGCAATTGGAGACCCAGACTATACTCGACTTTTAATCCCGGCGGCATCGGCCACGGCTGGATCAAGCGCACTTTCATTGAGCCCTGGCGCGCTGGGGCGGAGCAGGACACGCGCCTTGTCTTTGCGACATGGCGCGATAACCCGCTATTGCAGCAGGCGTATATTGACTATCTGGACTCTCTCACCGGCTGGTTGCGGCGCGCCTGGCGTGACGGTGATTGGGACGTAGCGGCGGGGCAGTACTTCACGACTTGGGACTATTCTGCTCATGTTTCGGAATTCGAGCCGCAGTTTCACTGGGATTTTTGGATGGGCTTCGACTACGGCTACCAGCACCCCACAGTCGCGCACCTGCTGGCCCGCGATGGCGACGGGCACGTCTATGTAGTTGCAGAGCACGCCGAGCGGCAATGGCTTCCCTCGCGCCACGCCGCCGCGCTCAAGGAATTGTGCCGCCGTTACGGGCTACACTGGCCGGTCCGCGCTGTGGCTGGCCATGACGTATTTGCCAGGCGTGGTAATCGTCACGACGATGCTACTATCGCTGAGCAGTACGCTGAATGCGGTCTGAGACTGGAACCGGCACAGATTGACCGCGTCAATGGCGCGGCGGAGATTCTCAAACGCCTGGGGGACCCGGCGCACGGCATTGCGCCAGGGGTGACTATTCATCCGCGCTGCGCTTTGCTAATCGAAACCCTCCCGCGTCTGGAGCACGACCCGCGCCGCCCGGAGGACGTGCTGAAGGTGGACGCTGATAGTGACGGACTCGGCGGCGACGACGCCTATGATAGTTTCCGTTACGGAATTATGGAGGCCGGGCGCGCCTACAGCCCGCCGAAGGTGGAAAGATATGCCTAAACTGACCGACGCTCGCTTGTTGTTTATTCAGGCGCTTGCTGCAGAGCAGGACGCTCGCGCTGCGCAATACCGCGCCTACCGCGCCTACTACGACGGCGACCAGGACGCGAAGCCCAACGCTCGCCAGCGCGCCTATCTGCATCTTGCGCATGATGAATCATTCAGCGTCAATCTCTGCGCTACAGTAGTTGACGCCCTCGCCGAGCGCCTTAGCGTTTCTGGATTTGAGACGAAACCGCAGGAGTTGGGCGTGCAGTTGTGGCAGTGGTGGATCGACAACAAGATGGACGGTGTACAGGGGTTGGTCCATACTGCCGCGGTGCGCGACGGGGACACTTACGTGCTTGTGGAGTGGGACAACGTCCACCAGCGCCCGCGCATCACTCACGAACTGGCGTTCGACGGTACGCAAGGCGTCAAACTGCACTACGACCGCGAACGCCGGGGTGTGGTGGCTTTCGCTTCAAAGCGTTGGCGCGTGGAAAGCGAAGACCCTACCAGCGCCGGATACGTGCGCCGCATGAATCTGTACTATCCCGACCGCATCGAGAAATACATCTCTGACGAGCGCGTTAGCGAGGCCACCTGGCAGCCGTACCGCGAACCGGAGCAGCCGTGGCCCCTGCCGTGGCCCCTGGGAATTGTGCCCCTGGTGCACTTTCGGAACATGGATATTGGCTTAGACTTCGGGCGCTCGGAATTGTCCGATGTGATTCCGCTACAAAACGCACTTAACAAAGCCACGCTGGATTTACTCGCCGCCGCAGACATGGCCGGGTTTCCAGTCTACTACCTCCTGGGCGACGACTGGGGCGATCTTTCTCTCTCGATTGGCTCAGTGCTGAAAAGCCAACGTGTTGACGCCAAGGTCGGAAAAATCGCAGGCTCAGACCTAACACAACTACTCGCAGTCTGTGACCACCTTGCACACCGAATTGCCCAAGTCACCCGCACGCCACTTTCGTATTTTCAAGCGAGCGGGCAGGTCGCCGCAGAGGGCACGCTCAAACAACAGGAGTCTGGGTTGTTGAGTAAGGCCCGCGCCCGACAAGTTTCTTTTGGCAACAGTTGGGAAAATGTCATGCACCTCTGCCTGGGCTTGAACAATCTCTACGGGCAGGCCCTACCCGAAGCCGAATATCTTGAGTCGTCCTGGGCTGCGCTGGAAACCCGCAACGCGCGCGACCTGCTGGAGACACTGCGCATCAAGCGCGAGGTATTGCACGTGCCTCTCGCTACGCTGTGGAGCGAGGCTGGTTATGACGAGCAGCAAATCGCTGTCATGCAGGACTCTCCAGAGTACCAGCGCTATCTGGCCCAAGCGGACATGGCGCAATTGCTGCGAGGGCTAGATGATGGCTAATCCTCTCTTCAAGGCCCAGCAGCGTGCTTTGAGCGACGCCGCCTGGCTCAAACGACTTTTTGCCCGCGTGATTGGCAGTCGGGAACACCCGCGCGGCGCGGTACTGAACGCATACCGCCGTGCTCGCAAACTGGCGCGTGGCCCAGTCCAGGCTCATGATGCGCTCGGTCTGGCGCTGGTGCTGCGGCAGCTGCGCCGCGAGTTGACCAACATCGCGCTGGAAGCCACTCAAGAGGCGCAAGCGCGGGGTATCGAAAGCGCTGCTCTTCAGGTGCGAGCCTATGACCCCACTCTCGCTTTAGCCACTCCCGTCACCCCCGCATCTACTTTTGCCGCGCTCTGGCTTGCCCCTCTGGAGCAACAAGAGCAAGAACTTGTTGGCCTGCTGCGCCTGCCGGGGGAGCACACAACGGAAATCCTCGGTGACAATCAGCGCGCAGGGCTATTCACGCCCGCGCCGCTAATGATTTGGGCAGCCCGCGCCCTGGCTCTGACTCTGCAAACGGCGCAGCGCGAGTCCTGGATGATTTTAGAGGCAGGTTGGTACAAACAGGCTATCGCTGCGATTGACGAGCGCACTACCGACTGCTGCCTTAGAGTGGCGGGGCAAATCCAGCCGCTTGGCGGGTTGTTTAAACTGCATGGCACGCCGCGCTTCGCCGACGAGATGGATTGGTCCCCGTTTCACTGGAACTGCCGCACTAGTATTTGCCTATATCGTCACGAATTTGACGACGATCTCACTGCTAAATTGCGCCGCGACGTCGAGAAGGAGCGCGAGCGGCGCGAAAAAGTATGATATAATAGAGGTATAACTCAAACGCCACCGGGCGGTAAAACCGGGAAGGAGAAATCGCCATGACTGACGAACAGAACGCTAACGCGACGGGCGGCGGACAACAGCCTGCAGCGTTCACACAGGCCGACGTAGATCGCATTGTTGCGGATCGCTTGGGCCGCGAGCGGCAGAAGTTTGCTGACTACGACGCGCTGAAAGAGCGCGCAGAGAAGTGGGCCGAATACGAGGCGGCGCAAAAAACTGAACTAGAGCGCCTCCGGGAAGCCCGCGAGCAAGCAGAAGCGCAAGCAGCGGAGGCTATCGCCACCGCAAACGAGCGCCTGCTGCGCGCTGAGTTTGTCGCGGTAGCCGCTCAGGCCGGCGCGCTACATCCCGAAGATGCGTTTCGGCTGGCTGACCGCAGCGCCGTCAGCCTCGCCGATGACGGCACGGCTCAGGGCGTCGAGGAAGCAGTCCAAGAACTGCTAGAAGCCGGGCGTCTGCCTCTGCGGGACAAGCCCGTCGCGCCGGGTTTGGATGGCGGCGCGGGTAGCGGGCAGCGCGGCAACAATGCTGAAGTAAAGCCAACGCCGGAGCAATTGCAAATTGCTCACCGGCTTGGCGTGTCCATAGAACAGTATATGGCCAATATCCGAGAAAGAGGATAACATGGCCCTACGAGAGTTTAAGTTTGCTTACATACTGGACGGATCCAACGCCGTCCCGAAAGAGGAGAAACAAAAATGTCTACGCTAACTTCACAGGACTGGGCCTACTTGCTAGACCCGGGTCTGCGGGCGATTTTCGAGTTGCAGCGCAATGCGCTTGCCGAAGTCAGCCGCATCCCCATGCTGTTCAATATCGCTAGCAGCAACAAGGCGATTGAGTACGACCTCTCCGTTGGAGGTATGTCCGATTTCGACGAGTACACTGGCACCATCGAGTACGATAGCATCGACCAGGGCTATCGTACTGCCTATGAGCATGTCGAATACGCCAAAGGTTTCGCCGTAGAGCGCAAACTGTTTGACGACGACCTCTACAACATCATCCATAGCCGTGCGCGCAGACTAGCGGTTGCCGCGATGCGCACCCGCGAAAAGCACGCCGCGAGCGTGTTTGTCAACGCTTTTTCCGCCTCTCATCCGGGTGGCGACGGCGTCAGTCTGTGCAATGACTCGCACCCCGCCTCCCCCGCCAATCCCAGTGTTACGCAGAGCAACGCCGGGACCACCGCGCTCTCCTACGACGCGGTGGTCGCCACTCGCGTCCTGATGCGCGCCTACAAGGATGACCGGGGCGAACTGATTAGCGTCAGCCCCGACCTGTTGCTGGTACCACCCCAACTAGAGAGTACCGCAAACGAGATTGTCAACACCTTCCGTGGCCCCAACTCTCAGCAGCCCGGCACCGGCAACTACGGGGCTAGTATTGTGCAGGACAGCGGTATTCGCTATGTCGTCTGGGACTACCTTTCGGATGCCAACAACTGGTTCCTGATAGACTCGCAGTTGGCGCGGCTCTACCTCAACTGGTTTGACCGCGTGCCGCTGGAACTGGCCATCGACCCCACCGGCGACTTCAACCTCGTAGCGAAATGGCGCGCGTATATGCGCTACAGCTACGGGTGGAGTGATTGGCGTTGGGTCTACGGTCACGAAGTCACCTAATAAAATACCCTCCGGGGGGGCGGGGTTGCCTCCGCCCCCCCTAACGGAGTGATAGAATGACTTTCACTTACGACGACGAATTGGCCACAGACCACGACCGCGTGCGTTTCCACCTCCAGGACACCATAGCCGGTAGTGGCCCCAGACCCAGTGGCGGGAATTTTACCGACGCCGAAATTGATGGGTTGGTAACGCTGGAAGGCTCCTGGCAGCGCGCGGTGGCCGCTGGTCTGGAAGCGCTCGCGGCGGCCTGGGCTAACTACGCCGACCTTCAAGTCGGCCAGCGCCGAGAGAACCTGAGTCAGATTGCTGTGAGGTATCAGCAAGAGGCAGAGCACTGGCGTCACAATCATGGCAGTGCATCACAAGCCACAACCAGCATTAGCCATATTACCCGCGTGGACGCTTATAGCGACTCCTACGCCAGCGACGATGTCTAATGGCTCTCGATATTAACCCTGGAGACTTGCTGGTAGTGGGAACTGAGGAGTATCCCATTGCCGCTGTAGAGCATTGGGAAGCGCACGGTTTCGGCAACTCGGCTGCGTTTGACCGCTGGGCGAAGGTGGCCTGCGCCACCAAGCGCTACCCGCTACTCAGCGGTGGACGACGCGGCGCGGCTGTGCTGCATCTCACCGACCTGACTTGTACACAGTTAGACCCTGCACAACCCAAAATGCAGCGCTCGCCGGTTCTCAATGCGCCGCTGGTGGTACGCGAGACGTTTATCAGCGACGGCACCGACTATGCTCGACTGGAGTTGACGGAGCGCAAGCGATGAGTAATCTAGACATTCGTGGCTTACAGGAAGCACAGCAACGAAATCTGCGCCGCATCGCGCAGTTAGAGCCTGACGGCGCATTGGGGACGGCGATCCAATGGGGTACAACCGAGGCCCATCGCCGTCTCACCTACAACACACCCTTTGACACCGGCAGTCTTCGCGCCTCCCGGCGCATCGTGCTGAACCTCAGCGCCTTGCGCGGGCAGATTTTTACCAGCCGCAACGCCCGCAACCCGCGCAGCAATATTCCGCCAGCAGAATACGACGAGCTGCTGCACACGCGCGGCTTTCGACCGGGACGGCGCGGCGGGATTCTAGCCTCGATGCCCTACACCGTCGTTACCGACGGGCCGCACATCGCTAGGGGTATGGCGGGCATTCTGCGAAAGGGATTGCGTAACCCATGACCACAATTAGTCGTGCTGTAGCCCGTGCCAAACTCGCCGCGGACCTCAAAGAGGTGTTGGTAGGCACAAATCTGCCGCTAGCAGATTTCTACGCCTACCGCGTGAGCGCGCCCGTCCCAGCGCCGCTGGGCTTAATCACCAGCGCTGCTACGCAACAAGACGCTACAACTGCCAACTGCCAACACACAACTTTCACGTATCACGTCTGGCTCATAGCGCCCTACTCCGACGTGCATCTGGGCGGGACGTGGACAGAGGAGGACGCGGAGAACGCGCTGGATAGCGCTGAGGCGCTGGTGCGCAATTACGTCAAAAACAATCGGCACCTGGGCGGCTATTGGGATAATATCGAATACGCCGGCCCCAGTGACGCCGACTTAGACTTCAACGGCGACGACGGCCTGGCTTACCGGGCCGAACGCATTACGCTAAATGTACTTATAACTTTCAGTATCCTCAAGCGGATCGTGATGGGTGAAACTACACCTGTGGTTACTCCTACTCCTGTCTCTTATACACATCTGACGCTGCCGACGAAGAGGATAGTGTAGATCTCGGTGGTCGCCGTATCATTA
>OMKS01004500.1_pt1 | contig 10477 bp, 9 predicted proteins | sample 1674721 | NCBI WGS metagenome assembly OMKS01 (sample SAMN06264996, study PRJEB25208) | sediment metagenome | isolation source: hot spring sediment | place: USA: California | collected 2014-09-02 | reverse complement strand
TACGGTCTCGTGGGCTCGGAGATGTGTATAAGAGACAGCTCCAAAACATAGAGTCGCTCACCGCCACACTGGAGACCATCGAATCGCATTCCGACGCGCTGGAGGGGCAGATTAAAAACGACTTGACCCGTCGCTTTCAGGAGCTGGTGGCCGACAACTACGATGAAAACCGTATTCTGGCGGAGACCGCGGTCTTGTTGATGAAATACAGCATCGGCGAAGAGACGGTACGCATGCGCAGCCATATCGAGCAGTTTCGTCGATATATGGGGGAGAAAACCGGTGTGGGGAAAAAGCTCGATTTTATCTGCCAAGAGCTGAACCGTGAAATAAACACCATCGGATCCAAAAGCAACATTGTGGAAATCAACCAGGCCGTCGTTGAGGCCAAGGACGCCCTGGAAAAAATTAGGGAGCAGTTGAGAAATGTCGAATAAGATAAAACCGGGGATTAAAATCGCCATATCCGGAAAGAGCGGCTGCGGCAATTCATCGGTCAGTAGATTGGTCGCCGACAAGTTGAACTTGAGATTGATAAACTACACGTTCAAAGATATGGCCGCCGAAAGAGATATGGACTTCGAAGAGTTCTGCCGCTTGGCTGAAAGCGACCACTCCTACGATATAGAACTGGACAACAAACAGGTCAAATTGGCCGAGGGGGGAGATTGTGTCTTGGGATCGCGTCTGGCTATATGGGTGCTGAAGGACGCGGACCTGAAAGTCTTCCTGGAGGCTTCTCTGGACACCCGCGCCGAGAGAATCGTTCAGAGAGAGGGCGGCAGCCTCGCCGAACAGCGGGAGGCCACCCGTGCCCGTGATGTTCGGGATAACGCCCGGTACAAGAAACTCTACGGCATAGACAACGACGACTACGGTTTCGCCGATTTGAAGATACGTACCGACGACAAAGACCAGTACGAGATCGCCGACCTCATCATCGAAGCGGCAAAATCCATATCATAGTTTACACAATCGTGTGTTTCCTGTATATTATGCGCAGACGGAAGGAGCAGAACCATGATCATACCATTGGATAAACTTATAGTAAAAGATTCAAACGTATACGAAATGACCAACGCCGCTATCAAACGAGCCCATCAGTTGACCATTACCGGTGACGAGGAGATTGAACAAAACGGCGGCAAGGTAGTCTCCACGGCGATCGCTCAAGTACTGAACAAAAAAGTTGAGTATCGCATCGAAGAGTAGCATACCCGTAATCCTCCTCTTCGGTCCTACCGGAGTCGGCAAAACCGAGCTGATCGAGGAGCTTTTCGATTCACGTTACGAAATAATCAATACCGACTCGCAGCAAGTTTATCGTCACCTGGACATCGGTACGGCCAAAGCCCCCGCTCAGCTACGGAACAAAATCAAGCACCATCTGATTGACATTGTCGACCCCAGCGAAGGCTACGACGTGGGGCGCTTTGTTCGAGACGCGGACACGGTACTACGGGAGATCGACTCCCGGGGACACGTGACGGTGCTCTGCGGGGGCACCAGCTTTTACTTCCTCCATTTTCTATATGGATTGCCGCAGGTCCCCGAAGTACCGCCGGATATCCGCGGAAACATCACCCTTCGTCTGCGCAGAGAAGGGCGACAGGCGCTACGTCGGGAACTGGAACAGGTCGATCCCCCGAGCGCCGCCCGTATACACCCCCACGACACCCAAAGGCTTCTGCGGGCCTTGGAGGTGTTCCACGGTACGGGCCGAAGGATCAGCGATTTCCCGGTACCGACGCAGACGCGCGGGGAGTACCGTTTCCTGAACATCGGGCTGAACCGGGACAGAACGGAGCTTTACCGGCGTATAGACTCACGGGTAGAATCGATGTGGGAGCAGGGTTTGCTCGCTGAGATCAAAAATCTTCTGGCGATGGGCTACCACGAGGAGGACCCAGGCTTGAGAGGAATCGGATACCGGGAGTTCTTCCTGATGCGCCGGGCCGGGGAGTTCATCTACCCTCAGATTAGAGAGGAGATCAAAAAAAACAGCCGCCGCTATGCAAAGAGGCAACTGAGCTTTTTCCGACGGATACCGGAGGTGAGGTGGTTTCACCCCGATCAGAAGACCGAGGTAAAAAATCTCATCGACCGCTTTCTGAGCAGCAGACTATAAGCCTTCGGCTCGTAAAAGGTGTCGTACGATATCCCGATCGGATTCGGCCATGCTCAGATGCTTCAACTCGTCCAAGGAGACCCAACGCACCTTCTGGTGCTCGTGCAAGACGAAAGTTTCGGTGATGACCTTCACCGCGTACGCTTCTAAGAGGTACTCGGTGGAGCGATTGTGGAAAGTGCCGGAGAAGATCTTCTCTTCGACCAGAATCTCCGTCTCCAGCTCTTCCCGAAACTCACGCTTCAGCGCCTGCTGGGCCGTTTCGTCCTCTCTTCTTTTGCCCCCGGGAAACTCCCAACTCTCGCCGATACTGCTTCCCGGTTTCCTCAAGGCAACCAGGAACTTTCCGCCCCTGCGAGCGATACCGGCTGTTGAAACCCGCACCGATGCTTTTTTCCGCGATATCACCTTTCATAAACCCCTTTGCTGTTCGGCAGCCGAGCTCATGACTCACCTTCCGCCGAATCTTAGTAGTGTAGTAGACTCAGAGAAACAGGACTTTGGGAAAGAGAAAGTGGAGCAAGCCAATCACTATCAGTATCAAACCGATCAACGACTTTTGGCCCACAAAAACCTTCTGCAGCCCCTCCAACCAAGAAGACCGTACCTCCGACTGCTCGGTGTAGTAATCCAGAAAGAGTACTGCTGCCAAGGTGAGCAAACCGAGGGCGGGCAATAGGTCCCCTACAACGGCCACATCCCCTTGGGTGACGCTGAGGAGCTTGAAAACCCCCACTGCAAGAGAAAGAATGATGAGAATTATCCTGGTGGAGATATTCAAGCGCAGAGCCTCCTGTATGCCCTGCAATGCCGAGACCTTGTCTTTGAGCATCGGTGCGGCGATGAATAAGCCTCCCAGAATGTTCATCACCACCGCTAACAAATAGAACTGTATCATCACCATCCTCCTCGAAAGTTAGTTTCTCCTGCCGCCTCGCGACAGCCTAAACTACGAAAACAGCCCTTCGGCTATCTTCGTAATAGAAATCCAAGATTGCGATCATAACTCCGGCGCGGTTACGCTCTTTTGCAACCGCGCTTTATCTTGACCGTAGCTGACAACGCAGCGACTCACAATACTATTTTCGTATATTTCTTGAGGAATTACAAATTTTTTTCTCACCACCAGAGGCTCCTTGGCGATTCTATCCAGGGAGACTCTCTCCCGTGCGCTCAGCTCGCCGTCGTGAATAGAGAACTCCAGCTCAAAGTACTCCGCCGCCGTGCCGTCCCGATTTTGAATCGGCGCGGATCCGTTGGCTTGGATAACAAGACTCAAGCTTATCTCATCACCGTTTCGAAAACCGTGCAGCGAAAAGGAGTAGCCGTGAAAGTCTCTCACCCTAGTATCCGGTCGTAAGGCGGGTATGAGAAAAAGTATCACCAAAACTATCACAATGATATCAATCAGAATCAACATCAACGAAGGATTTTGCTTGAAAATCCCGACGCGCTTTTTTTTGGCCCTGTCCTCCGGAGAGGGCGCACCATCACGGCTGTGAAAGTGAAGCTGGTCGGAGCGATACTCCTGAGACTGGCCGTAGTCCAGCTCTTTTCCATGGCGAGGGCCCCGGTCCTTCTCAAGCACCGAGACCTCCGGTCAATTGCGATATATAGGATAGCATCTCATCGGCGATAAACCACCCTCTCTCGCCGGCGGCTATACGTCCTATCCGTTGATGGATCAGCACACCTGCCGCAGCGTCGTGAAAAAAGCTCTCTCCTCGGCCCAGCAGCCCGGCGATTACCCCTGCCAGCACATCTCCAGAGCCACCTGTTCCCATGGCAGGGTTCATTCCATCTACCACTTTGTACTCTCCTTCGGGATCACAGAGCCACAGTACGTGGGTTTTCAGCAGCACTATAGCCTGCAGTTCCTCTGCCAGACGGCGAAGCAGGGGAAGTGGATCGGCCAAGAGCCGTTCTTTGTCCACGTCCTCTCCCAGGGCTTTATAAAGTCTGAGAAACTCCCCTGGGTGTGGAGTGAGAACCCAGCGGCGGGCTGTTTTTTTCCTGATTTCCGACGTTCCCAAGTCCCGGATGAGAAGTGATAGGACCGAGAGTCCCTCCGCGTCTATCACTCCGGGCAGCCCGATATTCAACAGCTCTAGCAGCGTTTTTTTTCTCCCCTCGACTCCCCAACCAGGACCTACCAGGAGTTTCGTCACTCCCTTCGGCAGCTGAAACTCCTGAGCGCTCAGGGGCCTAACCATCAGCGCATCCACCGTACCGCCGACGCGAGGATAGATATCCTGATCACAAAAAAGCGTCACCAAGCCGAGGCCGCACCTGGCGGCGCTCTCTCCACAGAGCATCGCCGCTCCACTGGTACCTACTCTGCCGGCGAAGACCGCCAGATGACCTCGATCGCCCTTGTAAGAGCCGGGCTTCACGGATTCAATTCGATAAGCCTCGAGGTAGTCGTTCTCCCAGGTCAGTAGCTCCCCTGAATCCTTGGGGTTCTCCGTCAACGCTCGGGGGAAACCCGGAGAGACCACTTCTATTCTCCCGGCGTAGAGTCTCCCCGCAGGCGTGTAGAGTGCGTATTTCGGTAAGCCCATGGTGATTGAGAGATCCGCCTTCAGTGCCGGGAAAGAGGGACGAAACTCATCTCCCAGGCCGCTTGGTCCGTCGACCGCCACTATGTAGGCCCGGGCATTTTGTTCCACCTCGTGGACCAAATCGGCGGCGGTGCCTCGAAGCTCCCCCTTGAGTCCAGTCCCGGCGACACCATCGAATATAACCTGAGCTTCGGCAATTCGCTGCCGTGCTTCTTTCCCCTCCTCCTCCCATACGTAGACCGGCACACCTAAAGACTGCAGCATTTCAAGCTGTTTCCGTACCTGCTCGTTGTTTCGACGGTTTCGCAGCAGCACTTTGGTTTTTTCGTAGCCCCAATTGAAGGCGTGCCGCGCGATCACCAGCGCGTCGCCTCCGTTGTTCCCGCCGCCGGCAAGACAGAGTATCTCCAAGTCCCGCCCATCGTAGCTCGGTGAGCCGCTCTCCCGCTGAACTTGAAGAAATTTCTCGAAAGCCCGAGCTCCAGCGTTCTCCATGAGCAGCAGGCCGGGCAGGGAAAACCGGTTTTGGCTCTGCTGGTCGATCTCGGCCATGAGTCGGGAACTAACTATTTTCACTTTGATCCTCCAAAATCCGGTCGGTTCTCCACCACACCACATCGGCCAGGTACTCCTTCACCAGCAGCGCCGAGAGAATCCCATCGTGGGAGAGATGAAAATCACGAAACTCCACCGACTTTTCGGGTATTTCAAGATAAAATCTCGAGAGTACCTTGCCGTCTCTTTTGAGCAGAACGATCTCAAAAAGGTCACCCGCGTGATGACTCATCAAAAAAAAGACGTTTCCCTCCGTATTACCTATGAGCTCATAGAGGATCTGGACCCTTTTCGCCTCGTCGAACTCGGATATTTGAAGATCCTCCGCATTCTGGGGAACACCCACCGACCCGAGAAACTCCGCCCTTTCCAGATCAAACCACCAAATTCTGGAGTTGTGGAAACGCACATTTCTGCTTGAGGAACTCTCTTCGTCGTCGGAACCGTAGTAGTCAACCTTCAGATAGAGCAAACGCTCGTCAATGTCCGCCTGCACCGAACCGAGGGAAGGCTGCAGCTCTACCCCTTCGGGTACCGGAAGATTTCGTCGCGACAGAGAGACTTGATAGAGCAGAGAACCGTTTTTGCTAAACCAGTAGACAAGCCACCTCTCCAATGAACGGGCGATAACCACGATTTCATCCCTCTCGGTCACCTGCAAGCTCTCGATATAGGGGAACGGAGTCCCTCCCGGTCCCTCTTGGCCAAGGTAGTCGACCAGCCGGCCGTCGGCATCAAAGCGCAGCACTACCCTATTGAGCATCACCTGGAGCTCAGAGTCGAACTCCTGCTGAATCGGACTGACCTTGTCCTCCACCAAGAGCATCTTCTCCGAATTGATACCAATCTCTCCCACTTCCCTAAAATGATACTCAAAGGCCCTCCGGTTGGCCTTCTTTTGTTGAGAGAGCGTGTCGGTATTGGAGTCGTGCAGCAGGATAGGGCTGGGGTTGACCTCGGGGTTGTAGTACAGGGAGAGGATATCGCCGTAACTGGAAAACTCCATGACCTTCGCGGCGTTCCCATTGGCGATATAAAATAGGCCGTTGCGCATGAGTATACGAGTTTTCTGTCGCAGGGGCTCTCCGTTGAGAAACAGCATATCCAGCTGATCCTCCATCCGACCTATCTGCAGTTCAAAGAGCTTTTCTCTAGCCAAGGTATCTTGCTCGTTGGAACCACAGGACAGTAGAACAAGCGTCACGGCGATAATTAGCGCAATTCTCGTTGGTCTCATTACCCTCACATACTACTCTTAGCCTGTCGGCGTTGTCAATTCAAAGCCGGAAGATGGTAGAAATATGTTTTTTCATGGTGTAAAATGAGAAAAACGAGCACTGCCGAACCGCAAGGAGATTTTCCCTGGTATGATCAATAAAATTTCTGAAAAAATAATGGGCTCCCAACACGATCGGGACCTTAAAGCTATTCTCCCAATCTTGAACCGCATCAACGAGCTGGAAACCTGGGCCATGAGCCTGGAAGCCAACAGCTTTCCCAAGCTGACTGCCGAATTTCGAGAGCGGAACTCCCGCGGAGAGAGCTTGGACGATATCCTGCCCGAAGCCTTTGCTTTGGTACGGGAAGCTGCGCGCCGCGTCTTGGGTGAGCGTCACTACGATGTTCAGCTGCTCGGAGGAATAGCGCTCCACCAGGGTAAGATCATGGAGATGAAGACCGGTGAGGGCAAGACCCTGTCCAGCGTCACCTCCGCCTACCTCAATGCCATCCCCGGAAAGGGGGTACACGTGGTCACCGTGAACGACTATCTGGCCGAGCGAGACGCCGAATGGATGAAACCGGTATTCAACTATTTAGGTCTGTCGGTAGGATCGGTACTGGCGGGGATGGACAACCAGGCTCGCATAGAAGCATACAAAAAAGACATTACCTACGGAACAAACAACGAGTTCGGCTTCGACTACCTGCGGGACAACATGAGGTGGCACGATGAGGCGAAGGTTCAACGGGAACACCACTACTGTATTATAGACGAGATAGACTCGATCCTCATCGACGAGGCCCGTACCCCGCTGATAATCTCGGGACAGGCCGACGACGATACCCGAAAGTTCACCGAGGTCAATCGAATCGTGAGCCAGCTGCGAGAATGCCCCCGTGATCCCGAGACCGGGGAGTACCCGGAGGATCCGGAAGGTGACTACAAAATAGACGAAAAATCCAAAAAGGTGACCTTCACCGAGGAGGGGATGAACCATATCGAGCAGTTGCTGCTGAAAAACAAAATCATCCACGAGAGCCTCTTCACGGACAACAACTTCGAATATATCCACTACGTAACCCAGGCGGTCAAAGCTCACCGTCTTTTTAACCGAGACGTGGACTACGTGGTACAAGATGGCAAGGTTGAGATCGTCGACGAGTTTACCGGTCGAATTCTCCAGGGCCGCCGCTACTCCGAAGGTCTTCACCAGGCTATCGAGGCCAAGGAGGGGATCAAGGTCGCCAAGCGCAACAAAACCCTGGCGACGATCACCTTTCAGAACTTCTTCCGTATGTACGATAAGATATCGGGTATGACCGGTACCGCGGACACCGAGGCTCGGGAGTTTGCCAAAATATACAATCTCGATGTGCTGGTGATTCCCACCAACCGTCCAATGGTGAGAAAGGACCAGGACGATGTCATATATCTCAACGAAGAGTTCAAGTATCAAGCCATCTGCGACGAGCTGGAGCGGCTCAAAAAAAAGGGACAGCCCGTGTTGGTGGGTACGGTCTCTATTGAGAAGTCGGAGTATCTTTCCCGGCTCCTCCAGAAGAGAGGTATCCAGCATGAGGTGCTGAACGCCAAAAACCACGCCCGAGAGGCCCTGATCATCGCCGAAGCCGGCGCTAAGGGCTCGGTAACCATCGCCACCAACATGGCCGGAAGGGGTACGGACATCAAACTGGGGGGAAATCCGGATTTCCGCGCCCGACGGCTCGTCGGTACCGAGGCGTCTAGGGAGGAGTTTAACCAGGCCTTCGAGAAAGAGTACCACCGATGGCTCTCCGATTATGAAGAGGTCAAAGATCTGGGGGGCCTCTTCATTCTGGGCACCGAACGCCACGAGTCGCGGCGAATCGACAACCAGCTCCGAGGCCGTTCGGGTCGTCAGGGAGATCCGGGAGAGTCCCGATTCTTTCTCTCCCTGGACGACGACTTGATGCGCCTGTTCGCCAGGGACAACTTGAAGAGCCTCATGGGCCGCATTGGCATGGACAGCGGCGACCCCATATACCACCCCTTGATCAACAAGGCCATCGAGAAGGCTCAAAACCGTGTCGAGGAAAGAAACTTCGAAATACGAAAACACCTGCTGGAGTTCGACGACGTGCTCAACGAACAGCGTAAATTTATCTACAGCCAACGCGACCAGATCCTGAAGGACGACAAGCTCAGCGAGCGGGTGATGCAGACCGTAGAGGAGCTGGTTCAGGAACTGGTGGGTGAGTATTTTCAGATTAGATCCAACGCCGAGGAGAGTAGAGATGAGCTGGATCAGCTGTTCCGAGAGAAGCTCTTGTTCCAGCCCAAACTCGAAGGAATAGACCTGAGCAGTGTCTCCGAAGAGGAGCTGGGCCGCAGGGTCTTGGATGAGATCAGAGAGGAGATGGACAAAAAAATCGAGGCCGTCGGAGCAAAGCAGTTCAACGACTTCATCCGTTTTCACTACCTGAGGCAGATCGACATGCGCTGGCAGGACCATCTCGACGAACTGGAGGCGCTCAGGGAGGCGGTCTACCTGCGTACCTACGGTCAGAAAAACCCCCTGTTGGAGTACAAACTGGAAGGCTTCGATATCTTCGACACCCTGATTTACAACATCCGCAGCCATATCGCCCGCATGGTGATTAACGTAGAGATCCGAGAACCCGAAACCGGCCGCACAAGAAGGGGGGAAGCCTCCTCCGGACCCACCGCCAGCCACCAACAATTGGGTCAGTTCGCCGCCGGGCGCTCCAGCGGCGGGTCCGGCTCCGGTGGAGCCCCAACGGCGGTACAAGTCAAACGTTCTATCCCAAAGGTGGGCAGAAACGATCCCTGCCCCTGCGGGAGTGGAAAGAAATACAAGCACTGCCACGGAAAGTGAGATCCCGCGAGAAGGTCTTTCATTCAGATACCGCGAGATTCGTGCCGTCGACCTATTTGTAGAGGTAGCCTCCCAGAGGATTTACGGGAACGTTGTTTTTGTAGAGTGAGAAGTGGAGATGCGGTCCGGTGCTGCGTCCGCTGTTGCCCATCTCACCTATCTTCTGCCCCTGCCTGACGTATTGGTTTCTTTTTACGGAGATGGTACTCAGGTGGCCGTAGAGTGACTGAAAGCCATGATCGTGTTTCAGCACCACGTACCTGCCATAACCGTTGATCTGATTGCCCACCGTCACCACCGTTCCATCCATGGTGGCAACAATGTCGGTCCCCACCCTCGAAGCCAAATCGATACCGTAGTGCATCCTTCTCACTCCAGTGAAGGGGTCGTTCCTGTATCCATAAGCCGAGGTGAGCCTGCCGCTGGTCGGGTAGATAAACAGGGTACCCATCGCTTTTTTATAGTCGTACTCATCGATGGAGGCTCCGGGGATAAACAGCTGTTGCCCGGGGTGTATCATCGCCGATTGCAGATCGTTGGCGTCGAGAATGCTCTCGAATGAGACATTGTACTTCCGGGCAATTTTTTCCAAGGATTCTCCCCTTTTCACCTGGTGGGGGACACCGTCTATATCTGGGATCTTTATCTTCGAGCCAGCCTGAAGACGGCGAACATCCTCGATTTTGTTAAAACTTATCAGTGTGCCCACATCGATATTGTGACGGGAGGAGATCTCCGAGAGAGTATCCCCGACTTGGACCGTGTAACTCATAGTCTCTACCGATTTGACAATCGGAGGATCGGTCAAATCGAAATCCCCAGACCCCCGCGCCTCTGACTCGGTACCTACCAGAGCCAAAAGTTCGCTTTCCAGCTCCCGATCGCTCTCGGGCAAGGCAATCTGCTCCGAATCGAAGCTGGGAACCCCAAGTTTCAGACGACTCCAGGCCTGCGAAGTAACAAGCAGCAGGAGCAGAGAAGCTAGAACCAACAAAAAATACTTGGGATCAAGATTGGATAGTTCTATCCTCATAGTGGGAGGGATTTTTAGTTTGGCGCTTTTTACCCTTTGTCTTCGAAGCAGTTCGGCCTTTTCCATCAGCCCTTTCTGCCGAGTCGGCTGGAGAGTGTATTTT
>OMKS01004499.1_pt1 | contig 10479 bp, 11 predicted proteins | sample 1674721 | NCBI WGS metagenome assembly OMKS01 (sample SAMN06264996, study PRJEB25208) | sediment metagenome | isolation source: hot spring sediment | place: USA: California | collected 2014-09-02 | reverse complement strand
TTCAAGCAGAAGACGGCATACGAGATCTAGTACGGTCTCGTGGGCTCGGAGATGTGTATAAGAGACAGGTTTCAGATACATAAAAATCTAGAGATAGTGTCTGAACATTAAACAATCGGCCAATGTGATCAATCAATTGGTTTTTTATTTTACGGGTGTCGGATAAAACGGCTGTAAAAGAGGTTTCTGACACATTCTTCCATGAATTGATGTTTACGGCACTCATGTGAATAAGAACATCTCCCGATGCAGATGAAGGATAAATGGATCCCAGTAAAACAAACTGATTCTTTTTTTGGGTACGCATATCCTGCTGATTAAATGCTATGACTTCCGAAACCGTATATCCCGGATGAAGAAGAAGATCCGGCAAGCGAAGCTTATCCTGAAAAATCATATCAATCAGGCTTTTTTCCAGCCAATTCAGTTTTGGGTCAGCTGTTTTATTCTCAAAATCCAGAACATAGACTTCTTTTTGAAACGGAGAAGCCAAAGCAAAGGAAACCAAAAATAAAATAATAATGCTTATTCCTGTCAATCGTCGTGTTTTCATGTTAACCCCGCAGGATAACTTTATTGGATTTGATATATTCTAATGAATTATTTAATCTTTGTAAAACAGTTTCCCGCCCTAAATAGGCTAATAATTGGAAAAGTCCGGGACTTACGGAAAAACCTGTAACAGCCAGACGGACCGCATGAATTAAAACCGCGGCTTTCTCATGATGCAATTCTGCCACATTCCGAAGTGATTCCTCAAGGGTCTCTACTGTGAAAGATGTCAATATTTCCAGAGATTCGATATATGCTTTTATCATTAATGGAACAGATGGGTGAGTCCATCGCTGTTCAACGGCCTCCGGATCGTATGTTTGGGGATTTTTAAAGACATAACTTCCGAATTCAACAAAATCATTCAGAAGTTTCATCCGGCTTTTTAACAAATCAATGGCATCAATTATTCTTGTTTTTTTTAATTGTAGTTTTTCTCTTTCCAGCAAACCAGCCTGAATCCAGACCTCCGTGACTGCCGGATATAATTCATCAGCCGATTTCAGGGATAAATGCTGACCATTAATCCAGATCATTTTTCTGATATCAAAAACAGCTCCTTTTTTGGAGATGTCACTTAATTTGAATAAACGGATTAATTCGTCAAGTGAGAAAACCGTCTGATTGCCCGGAACGCCCCAGCCAAGATGGACAAGTCCGTTTAAAAAACCATCCGGAAGAAATCCCATCTCTTTAAATTCTCCCACAGATGTTGCACCATGTCTTTTACTCAGCCGTTTGCCGTCCGGTGCCAGAATGAGAGGAACATGGGCAAAACGGGGAACAGGGTATCCCAAAGCAAGATAGAGATGGATTTGTTTGGCTGTGTTGGACAGATGATCCTCCCCACGGATTACATGGGTTATCCTCATGGAAGCATCATCTACTACAACCGCCAGTTGATAGACCGGTGTACCGTCTGAACGCATAATGATGAAATCATCAATTTCCCGGTTTTGGATCTCAATGTTTTTAAAGACTATATCCTTAAAACGGGTAATACCTTCTTCAGGAATTCTTATCCGAACCGTGTAAGCTTTCTTATCCAGAAGATTTTGTTGAATTTCCTGTTCCGTTAAATGCCGGCATCGCCCGCTGTAACGATAAGATCTGTTTTCACGGACTGCACGGTCTTTTCCTGCATCCAATTCTTCTTTTGAACAGAAACATCGGTATGCCTTTCCTTCATCCAGGAGCTTTTTAACAGCTTCGTTATGTTTGTCAATATTTTCGGATTGGAGAACCGGTGGCTCATCAGGCTCGAGCCCCAGCCATGATAACGAATCAAGTATTTGCTGAATCATGGCTTCAGATGAACGTTCCGCATCCGTATCTTCAATTCTTAATAAAAATTTTCCACCTTCGTTTCGGGCAAAGAGATAATTGAATAAAGCCGTTCTGGCACCGCCAATATGAAGATATCCTGTTGGACTCGGAGCAAATCGGACACGTACGGATGAATCAGTCATTCCCGGCCTGTATCCCCTTTATCGTCCGGAAGAAATTCCGTCTCGTTACTCTCTTCTTCATTCCCGTAATCGTCCGCATATTCCTCATAGGGATAATCCAGTTCCATTTTTATTCCCCCTGTCCAATGGGTGATAAAATTATAGATTGCCCCCGTAGCCGTAAGAAGAAGGCTGAAAAAGAAAGCATTGGATACGGCAAGACTGAGCATTGTGAAAAAAGATAAAGGTCCGGATACACTTGTTGTGGCCATACCCATGTCTGCCATAGATTGATTCATCATCTGCATGATCAAATTTCCCATGAATATAAACAGAATCAGGAATAAAATTCCCGATACTAGAAATGTATTGCGGAATAAAGGCCATAAACTGAAACGTTTTATTTCATATTCCAAGATAACCTCATTTGATTTTAATTTTAAAAAGATCGGAGGCCGGTGTGTGAGAAATTTTTCCGGGTCTTTTCAACTCATCCGGTAATAAATCCTCAAGAGAAATTCCCTGACGCATTTTACCTTCGATCTCACGCTGGGTATCCCCCTCGTCAGACATTTTATCCAATGCCTGTAAAATATCCTCATGAAAAGCATGAATGGTAAATTCAAGTCGCTTGATCAATTCCTCCGTTAACTTCTTTCCGTAAACTTCTCCAAAATCAAGGGTTAGTGTATCAAGTTTGGATTTGATCATGTCCATCCTTTGTACGGGATCGGTCAAATCCGCCTTGGGTTTCTCCTGTTCCCTTACAGGTGTTTTTGAGCTTTTTAAGGGAGGCATGTTTCTACTCCTGTTTAAACCTTAATTTAATGTTTTATATGCTTTATATCAAAAGGCAATTCGTTTACCCTTATAAGGAATTGTTTCTGTTTATGAATGAAAACGGATAAATTCTTTCATGAAGGAAAGTTATAAAGCCCGTCAATTGTATTCAGATGTTATGCCGGATGCATTTTTTTCCGGACTTGAAGACATTGCAGAAAAGGTCTTCGAGAATCAACGCCTGACATCTGATGATGGCTATCGTCTCTTTGAGTCGGGAAAGCTCCCGGTGGCTGGATTTCTTGCCAATATCCGCCGTGAAAGGGTTTCCGGTCGGAAGGCCTATTATATAAGGAACCAGGTTATTAATTATACCAATATTTGTATAAACCGATGTAATTTCTGTGCATTCCACAGGAAAAACGGGGATATAGAGTCCTATACACTCAGCCTGGATGATATTTGTAAAAAGGTCGAAGACCATCTGAGCGAACCCATCAGTGAAATTCATGTTGTGGGCGGACTTCATCCAAACATGCCGTTTTCGTATTATGTAGACATGGCCCGAATGATGAAGAAAATGCGTCCCGGGACAATTTTAAAAATGTTCGATGCGGTAGAGATCGAGTATTTTTCACGAATATCCGGCCTTTCTGTGGAACAGGTTATTTCACAGTTAATAGATGCCGGTGTCCAGGCCCTTCCCGGTGGGGGTGCCGAACTCTTTTCACCCCGGGTCCGTAACGTGCTGTGTCCCGAAAAAATCCCTGCAGAAAAATGGCTTGATGTGACCAGAATCGCCCATAAAATGGGACTTAAAACAAATGCAACCATGCTGTACGGACATGTGGAGAACTTCCGGGAGCGGGTGGACCACATGATGGCAATCCGGGATTTACAGGATGAAACACAAGGCTTTATCAATTTTATCCCTTTGCCGTACCAACCCCGTCATAACCGTTTAAAAGGTTTTAGAACTGATGCCAATGATGACCTGATGGTTCAGGCAGTCAGCAGGCTGATGCTGGATAATGTTGATCATATTAAAGCTTTCTGGATTTATCTTACTCCCCCTGTTGCCCAGGTTGCACTTAATTATGGTGCGGATGATATTGACGGAACAGTGATAGAAGAACATGTGGCTCATGAAGCCGGTGCCGAAACCCAATCCGCCATGACTGTCTCAGAACTGGAAACCCTGATAACACAAGCCGGTTATGAACCAGTGGAAAGAGATACTTTTTTTCACGAAATCAGAGTAAAAAACAGATGAAAACAGTACGGTTCGGTGGGATTGATTTTATCAATTCCTATCCACTGATAAAACCAGCGTCCGGCAATTTAAAACCTGTAGAACTATTTCAGGATTCTCCCTCCGTTTTATATGAGAAGCTTCTTGCTCGAGAACTGGATGCTGCCATGATTCCCACTTATTCTATGTTGTCAGGACCTATATCAAAGATTTCGGGTGAATTTGTTATTGGAAGCGATGGCCCGGTGATGACCGTGTGCCTTTATTGCCGGTCATTATTGAAAGATGGGATTCATATTGCCCTGGATTCCAAAAGCCGGACATCCGTTCAAATGTTGAAAATCCTTCTTCTTATGAAAGGTTATGGTAATATAAGCTATGAATTCCTGAGTTTTGATCAGATTAGACAACGCACGGATATTGATGCTTTTCTGTTGATTGGGGATGACACCTTCCACAGGGATATGCCTGCTTATTCAACAAAAACGGATGTGGGGCAGTTATGGAAAGAAATGATCGGAACACCTTTTGTTTATGCCGTAACGGCAGCCCGTGATAAGAAAATGCTTAATGAAGTAAATATATTTCTACAGAAGAACTACAATCTCTTCAATGAAAATAAAAACATATGGCTTGAAAAATGGTCCTCAGAAACGGGTATTGATTATGGTATACTTGAAAAATATCTTACACAATCCATCTGCCATAAAATGAACCCCGGATCTGTGGAAACCGGGGTTCGTACTTTTCAGAAATATTGTGTGAAATACGGCTTGTTGAAAGAAGAGAAAGCCTTTCAGATTCAGGTCTGATCTTTTTTCTTTTCCCTGCTGAGAAAGCGTTTAAACGGTTCAAAAATATCCATGGGGATTGGGAAAATTGTAGTTGTGTTATTTTCACCGGCAATATGGATCATTGTTTGTAAGTAACGGAGTTGAATGGCTGATGGATGTTCGTCTATAATTTCGGCAGCATCACTCAATTTCTGTGCAGCCTGGAATTCTCCCTCTGCCGCAATGATCTTTGCCCGTCTTTCACGTTCAGCTTCAGCCTGTTTTGCCATGGACCTCTGCATCTCAACCGGCAGATCCACATGTTTGATTTCCACATTTGCAACTTTGATACCCCAGGGATCGGTCTGACGGTCAATAATCTCCTGCAGGGAGTGATTGATTTTGTCACGGTCCGATAGCAATTCATCCAGCTCACTCTGTCCCAGAATTGACCGGAGGGTTGTCTGCGCCAACTGGGACGTGGCAAAATAGTAATCTTCCACCTGAACAACCGCTTTTTCTGGGCTCAGTACCCGAAAATAAATGACAGCATTCACCTTGACAGAGACATTATCTTTGGTGATGATATCCTGTTCGGGTACATCCATTACCACCGTTCTCAGGGAAACTTTTACGATTTTATCTACAAAAGGAATGACGATGATCAAACCGGGCCCTTTTGTTTTGATAAGGCGTCCAAGGCGGAAAATCACGCCTCTTTCATATTCCTTAAGGACATGAATGGCGGATGAAAGAAAAAGAAAAACAACGATGATAACAGTTATCAATGGGAAAAATGATTGAGAAAACATAGATGACCTCCTTTATGATTTTATAACTTTTAATGTCATATTTTCCGAGTTCATTACCCGGATTTCCGTACCACGGGGAATTGTTTCGTCAGAAACGGCCCGCCATATTTCACCATTCACCAAGACAGTCCCCCCATTTGGTGTAATCTCTGTTTCTGCCAGACCTTTCATGCCTGATAAAGCGTCTAATCCGGTTACAGGCTTGTTTTTCATGGCTTTAATGACCAGTCTCACGGCAACAATGATAAATATTGCAGTGAGTATAACAACGGGATAAATAATTCCTCTGGATATTTGGATCAGAGGATCGGGAGAATCGATAAGCATTGTAGAACCTATAAGCATTGCTGCAACTCCTCCTATGGTTAACAAACCAAAACTGACAATGTTCACTTCCAATATAAGAAGGATGATCCCGAAAATGATCAGGGCAATTCCTGCATAGTTAACAGGCATCATCTGAAACGAAAAGAAAGCAATAAGGAGGAATAAAACCCCCAGAACTCCGGGGAAAATGGAACCGGGATGGGTTATTTCGAAAAAGAGTCCGTAAAAGCCAAGCATCAGAAAGATGTAAGCAATATTCGGGTTACTAAAAACATCAAGAATTCTGTCCGTCCATTTCATGGATTGACGGACCACCATTTTTTCAGAGAGGCCCGGAGGTAAGGTCACTTCTTTTTCCGACAGGATAAATGTTTTTCCGGCCAGGGCAGAAATAAGCTGTGGGATTCCGGTGACTACTGTATCTATGACATTCAGTTTATAGGCTTCTGATGCTGTTACAGAAACAGACTTTCTCACGGCATCTTCCGCCCAGTCGGCGTTGCGTTGTCTTGCTTCTGCGATAGAACGGATGTAGGAAACGGCATCGTTTTCTGTTTTTTCTCCCATAACATTCAGGCTGTCCTGCTGTTGTGAACCGAACATACCCCCACCTGCCGGAACGGGATGAGCGGCACCGATATTGGTTCCTGGTGCCATAGCGGCATAATCTGCCGCCAGGGTAATAAACACACCGGCGGATGCGGCCTGGGCTCCGGATGGGGAAACAAAAACAATAAAGGGGATATGAGCGTTCAGCTGATCCTTAACAATATCCTTCATGGCCGTCATAAGCCCGCCCGGCGTATCCAGTTCGAGAATTATACAACATGCTGAATCTGCGATGGCTTTTCCCAGAGAATAGTTAACATAACGGGATGAAGCCGGATTGATTATTCCGTCCAACCTTACAACATGAACAGATCTCCCTTCAAGAAGTAAGGGAATGAAAAGAAAAAATAATATGTGTCTGATTTTCATATTACAACCAATGATGCATCCTGTACCAAGTGTAAGTATCTCTAAGACCTTTTTCCAGAGGATATTTAATCCGGTAGCCCAAAAAGTCCATGAGTTTATTACTGTAACAGGTCCATGCTTCTTGTTTGAGTTCACGGTATTTGTCAATAGTCAGCAGGGGTGTTTTTCCCATGACTGACCCGAATATTTCTGCCAGATAGGAAAAACTTCCCAGCAAAAATTTTGAAACCGGAATGGAAATCATTTTCCCTTGTATGTTTTTTTCCAGCTGGTCGAACATTTCCTCCTGTGTATGGATAGGCACTCCATCGTTAACGAAAAAGATTTCATCTTGTTTCAATCGGGGGTTGAGTGTCAAATGCACGATAATATTGCACAGATCAGTGACATGGATCAGAGAAAATTCTGAAAGCCCCTTTTGGAATACCGGCCTGATTCTGTGACGGGCTAATTTAAAAACCGGTAAGAATGCTTTATCATAGGGGCCGTACACGGCAGGGGGACGGATGACAATTTTGGTAAATGGCGCAGATAAATTAAAAAGTCTTCCTTCTGCCATAAGTTTGGATTCCCATATTCGCATACAGGTTCGGCAGGATGAAATTCGTGGATCGGCTTTCCCAATTCGCCCGGCCCGGCTGCTGAAAGAGAGCTGATAAAAATAAACTGTCGGATGTTTTTATGAAGGCTGCATTCCCGGGCTAATATCATCGTTGCTTCTGTGTTGTTTCTGATATAACGGTAAAAATTTGTTTCACGTACCGATCCTGCAGTGTGAATCACACCGTCTGTTTCCCTTAATATATGTTTCCAGGGAGAGGGGTACCGAATATCACCATGTATAATATGTAAATTTGGATGATCTTTCCCCTGAAAAGTCCTGTGATGGGATAAAAGAGTGACTTTAAAACCACTTTCCAGCAGAGCTTCTGTCAGATGGCGGCCTATAAAACCGGTTCCTCCTGTAAGAAAAATATGTTCCATTACTTTATCTTTCGCTCATAAATCCGGTATGTTTTATATCTGATTCCCCCAAGAGATTCGATAATATGGTTCATAATAGTGTTAGTTTCAAGTATCCATGACATTTCAGCCCATTTGACCCCTTCTTTCAGTCCCTGCTCGTAAAGCATGTAATACATCAGACTGTCAATCCCAAAATGACGGAATTCCTCTAAAACACCCATGATAAAAACACGATAAGATTCGAACTGGTTTTTATGTTTCAGCATCATTTTCACGGTTCTTGGGGAAAGTATCCGGCCATTCAGATGAATAAGTTGCTCATTGATGTTGGGTAACGATATTGCCGTGCCAACAGCCTGACCATTGATCTCTGCAATCCATAAATAGTCCGGATTGGCGATTTTTATCAAATCCTTAATGGTTTTTTTTGCCTCTTCAGGTGTGAGTGGTACGGCCCCCCAGTTTTTGGACCATGCCTGATTATAGATGTTTATGATTTTATCTGTTTCTTCACGAAGTATTTTCATGTCTATTTTTCTCACGACCAGTCCGGGCATGGCACGGGCCAGCATGGCAACATCCTGTATCTTTTTCGGCGGTTTTTTTCCCAGATTGAGTTTCCAGGCATAAAGATCCTGTGCTTTGGTAAAACCACATGCTTCAAACAAACGTGGATAATACTTTGGATTGTACGTCATTTCAAACATAGGAGGGGCGTTGAATCCATCCACAAGAAGCCCTGCATTGTGATTTACAGAGAAATTTTCAGGTCCCAGAATGCAGGTACATCCTTTATCTTTCAACCACTGTCCGGCCGTTTCAAATAAGGCTTCGGCTCCCCGTTTGCTGTTGATACATTCAAAAAAACCAATAAATCCGGATTTGTCATTGTGGTACAGATTATGTCTTGTATTCGTGTGAGCCGATATCCGACCAATAACCTGTTTCATCCTGTAGGCTAAAAAAAGTTGTGCCTCCGAATGAAGAAAATATGGATTCTTTTTTTTATTGAAGAATTTTTTCTGTTCTGAAATGACCGGAGGTACCCAGTTGGGATCCTTTTTGTATATTTTCCATGGAAATTGGATAAACTTCCGCAATTGCCATGCTTTTTGAACAGGAATAACGGATATACCTTCAAATTCAAACCTTCTCTTCATAAGTGTTCCCTCAAGAAAAATGTGCTTTCGTAACGTTTAACATGATAAATTTGTGTGGTTACGGGTATAAGATAATCAACTAAGGAGTATTTTCACATGAAAAGTAAGATTATTTTCCTGATTCTTGTTTCATTAATGATATTTAACTATTCCTGTGAAGTACAAAAATCTACCCAGACACTGACAGGTCTTGATCTGATTGATAAAGAAGCACGGGATCTCATTTCCGGCAGGAAGGTGGGAATTGTCACCAACCATACGGCATACAACAGGGAAGGCAAACATTTGTCCGATATCCTTTATGATATGGATGATGTAATGCTAACTACAATTTTTGCACCTGAACATGGTTTCAGGGGGCAGGCTGAAGCCGGGGAACATGTCTTTGATGATGTGGATCCTGCAACCGGGGCTAAGATTTACAGTATATACGGCAGTACCCGTAAACCGACTAAAGAGATGCTGGGAAATGTTGAAGTTCTTATTTTTGACATTCAGGATGTAGGAGCCCGCTTCTATACCTATATTTCAACCATGGGCTATATTATGGAAGCCGGAGCTGAAAACGGGATACCCGTTATTATCCTTGATCGTCCCAATCCCCTTGGTGGTAAGGTTGAAGGACCGGTTCTGGATATGGAATGGGCTTCATTTGTGGGGATGTATCCTATTCCGATCCGCCATGGTTTGACGGTTGGTGAGTTAGCCCTGATGATAAAAGGGGAGGGGTGGGTCAATCATATGGAATCCCTGGACCTGACGGTTATTAAGATGAAAAACTGGAATCCGGATATGTACTGGAAAGACACAGGCCTCAAATGGATTGGACCTTCACCAAATATCAGTAATACAAACCAGGTGGCCGTTTATCCCGGTATGTGCCTCTTTGAAGCAACAAATTTCTCAGACGGCCGGGGAACAGATTACGCCTTTGAATGGGTGGGCGCCGATTTTGTTCAAAGTGACAAACTGATCCGTGCCATCAATCAATATGATGTTAAAGGTTTAACTGTTCAAGCCCATGAATTTATGCCGGTCGACCTTCCTGGTAAAGCCATGAACCCTAAGTATAAAGATCAGACCATTCAGGGACTTGCAATAACCGTAACGGATTGGGATGCTTTTGAATCGGTACGTTTTGGTGTAATATGTCTGAATGTGCTTCTTGATCTGTATCCCGATGAATTTCTCATATCACGGGTCCGATGGCTGAACCAGCTTTGGGGTAAGGAAACCCTGGGACAAATGCTGAAACAAAATGCCTCCGTCGATGAAATTATAGCATCATATCAGGAGGAATTAGATGAATATCTTATCCTTAAGCATAAATATGCTCTTTATAAGTAAAGGGAAGTGTTGATTTTAAGAGTGATAAAAAGTATTTTTTATCAATAATATCCGGAGATTCACATGAAATATAAACGTTTGATC
>OMKS01004498.1_pt1 | contig 10481 bp, 6 predicted proteins | sample 1674721 | NCBI WGS metagenome assembly OMKS01 (sample SAMN06264996, study PRJEB25208) | sediment metagenome | isolation source: hot spring sediment | place: USA: California | collected 2014-09-02 | reverse complement strand
GCCAGGGTACATTTTCTGGATTCGATCATCATAGCACCACGCCATTTACAATCAGTTCATCGACAGATCAACTTCCCCATCTGTAATAACCGCCGGCGGCGAGAATCAGGGCGGCGACGCCGAGTACCGGGAGCCACCAGGGGAAACGCCTGCCGGAAGCCGGCTTGGCCGTCGCCAGCGGGACCGGTTCCTGAGACGGTTGGCGCGGGGCGGCCGACAGCGTAATGGGCTTTCCGGACAGGGCAAGGCCGTTGGGGTCGGCGATCAGCCGGGACATTCCGGGCCGCTTGATGGGTGGCCCAGCGGCCTGGGGCGCCGCGGGCGGCTCCTGGACCGGCGGCTGAACCGATGAGTCCAGCTTGGCCAGTGCTTTCTGGGCCAAATCCGCCGCCTCCGTCCCGGGAAATCGCTCCATGATCTCCCGCAGCCACTGGTTGCGATTCGGCAAGAACTTCGACCCGACAACCATGTTGTAGGCCCAGGCACGACGGTCTTCATGGACGGCATGGATCACCTTTTGAACCTGCAGATCGCCCGGGATCGTGTCTTGCGGTGTCTCAGGCAGCCAACGAGAACGGATCGCATTCTCATCCAGCGACAAGAGCAACGCGTAGCATTTCACTGCGGCGTCCAACTGCTCACTGCGGTTTGCCGGCGCCATGATAAGTTCGTACCGCGCCCGCAGCGTACAATCCGCGATGCGAAAGGGTTCCTCTTCGAGAACCTTGCGAAAATAATCGTAGCCCTTTTCAAAACCAAACTCCCGATCAGCAACGTGTTTCCAGTCGATGAAAAGAATCCCTAGTCGAGCGCACACGCGCGCCCGTTGGAACGACTCGGTCTCGCGCTTCAGATAGATGAGATAGTGTTGTTCAGCCAAGGTCAGATTGGTTTGAATCTTGTTCGGATCATCCCGATCGCGCCACACCTGGCGGTCATACTCCATCGCCTTGGCCAGGTCCGGATCGTCGTGAAAGTTCCGGATCCGGACAGCGTCCACAGGCGTGACAAACAGTGACAAGCCTGACACGATCACGAACAAGAAGGCGAATCGCCCTATTCTACGATCTTTCACTGCAAGGCCTCCAGGCCATGGTAGTGAATCAGCCGGGTCTGGCTTGTTCGGGTTGGGTTGGGCCGGGGATTGCTGCCTGTCCGGCCAAGCCGGGGGGGTACGAAGAATGGCCGTTGATGATGCTCACCGTCAATCTTCATCAGACCCCCTTGCGACCTGGCCACCGTCCGAGTTCGCTGTGCCGGAATCCCGATGGTGCAGGAGTACCCAAGCCACACCACCCAAGACAAGAATGAAGATCAACCCTAACAACCAATACCCCCGGCGGGGCCCCTGACTGGGGTTGCGGGGGATCCCCGACACATCACTTGGCCGCGCGCCGGACTGAGGCAAGGAGGCAAGCCGCTGTCGCAGGATGACCCCTGTATTCATCGGGGCAAACTGCTCCGGCTGACATTGGTCGACGGCCCTGAGCATCAATTGATAGATACGCCGGGTTTTCCCGATATCGCCGCGGTCTTTGCAGTCTTCCACGACAGCAGCAAGACCACGCCGCCATAACCACGTCGCAATGAAGTCCTCAAACGGTTGCTGGGTGTCGATCAGAGCCGCCACTTCGTTTTCGGGCACATCCGCCAGCTCGAGCACCTTCTTCATAGCCGCCTGCTTCTCGGCGTAGTACGTCCGAAGGTAAGGTTTGGCGTTGCCCACCTCCATCTGCTCAAGCGCCTCAGCAGGCTGGCCCAATTCCAGCAGCAAGTACGCAATCAGGTAGTCATACAGAGCGTTCTCCGGGTCCTTCTGTTGGACGGTCCTGAGCCAACGAAGCGTCTCCTGCGCTTCAGTGTTCAGCGTGTTCTGCAAAGCCTGCCGCGCGGCCTCAAAGTCGAGTTCGACATACGGCATGAAACTCCTTCTCTGCGGGGCGGGCGGGCCCGGCTCGACGAGCCGACCGTATGCTGAAAAGACCTCAAAGTGAGGGTCCACCTTCTCCACCCTGAGGCTCTGCAGTCCCACATCTGCGGCGTACGCTATTTTACCCTCGACATAGTCAGTCAGGATATCTCGTCTGGTACCACGGGCCATGGCCCGGCCGCGCGCCAACGACGCGTAGGCTGGACAATGATTAGGATCCAATCGGATGACTTGTTCAAATCGGTCCCCCCAATAACCCAGCTCAGGGGCCAGGGCGTACAGCTTACCGAGAAATCCAACCCCGAGTTGAATCATCACATCGCTGGGGGCCTCGTCCGCCATCTGCCGTATTCTCGGCACGTGTGGCTCAAGAAGCCCAGACAAGTCAGGCATCGGTTCCGACGGTTTGGAAACCAACAGACACGCTACAAAAACTGGTGCGGTGAAGAACGCCATGTTTTGCTACCCACAAACGCGGGCGTCCACAACCGCCGATGACGAGCGTCCGCACACACAGATCGTACAGGTCGTCACAGCGACAGGTGCGGCGAGAATCCCTCCGACGGCGACCCTCCCGGCCCGAAGAAGTGTCCGTGCCATGGTTTTCTCCTTATTCCGGACCCCTACGTAACCCCCCCCCAACGTCTGCTATATATTTTGGCTCCGGGCGGTGATTCTGTCAAGAGAAAAACACGAAAAAAGTGAAGAATCACACCCTATGCCCATCGGATCCGGCTGGGCACAAGCCTGGGCGGCCCGGCAGGCATTGCCGGCCCGCCCGGGCGCAAAGAAAAGCGGGGTGCGCCACAGCGACGCGCCCCGCCTTGGGATCACAATAGGTCGATCAATCAGTTGCGGGCGTCGGGGCCCCAACTGACGGTATCGATCACGCGGATCGTCGAACCCTCGGTCCGGCCGACCGGCTGCTCCGAGGCCGTGTCCGTCCCGATCACGCCGTACTCACTGGCGTCGAACTCGGTGACGTCGAACTCGGTGACGTCGAACTCCGTGGCGGCGTTCTTGTAGGTGGCCAGCTTTTCGGACCAGTCCGTCAGGGAGGCCGTCTGGAGCTCGGCCTGGCGCCTCTGCAATTCGGCCAGCTTGCGGCTGGACTCCTCGCGGGCGGCGGTGGCCTTGGCGACGGCCGCGGCCAGATCGGTCCGCTTCAAGGCCATCTGGGCCTGCTCCCCGGCCGCGTCCACGATACGCTCGGCCTTGACCTGCTCCACCCGGGCTGTGAACCGGGCCTTGACGGCGTCCAGGTAGGACTGGGCGGCCTGACGCTTGGAGGCGTTGTTGGCCAGGAGGATGTTCATCTCGGCCTCAGCCGTCGCGAGTTGAGCGTCGAGATCGGCGTTACGGCAGACCTTCTGTGCGTTGGCCTCGGCGACCATCCGCTCGCAGAGGGCCTGGCCGCGAAGGTTCTGGCTCAGGGCCAGCTCCTTGTCACGCTCGATCTGGGCCTTCAGCACGGCGTGCTCCATGGTAAACTGGGCGTTGATGCGGCCGATTTCGGCGTCGGTCTGCTGACGCAGGACGTTGGCCTGGGCGACGGCCTGCTGGTAGTCGGCCTGGGCGATGGTCTCCGCCGATTGGATGGCGTTGGCGATCTTGGCCAGTTCCGCATCCAGATGCCGGCGGGCCGCATCGACCTGGGCGTCAAGCTCCAGGGCCAGGGCCTCCTGCGAATCGGCGATGCTCCGGGCCTCGGTCATCAGCTTGGCGTACTCGGCGTCGCCACGCTGTTGCACGGCCCACAGAACGACCTCCAGCTCCTTGATTTCATTCGCGCCGCGCTTCTCGACGGTCTGGGCCTGGGCGAGGAGCTGCTCGGCGCGGGCGCTGGCGATCTTCTCCAGCGCATCGGCCTGGCTCTGGTAGTCCAGGACCTCGGCTTCCTTCTCCTTGCGGAAGGACTCGGCCTGGACCACATGCTGGCGGTACGTCGACTCTACGATATCCATCTCCTTGGCGGTCTTCGTTTCCAATTCATCGAACCGCGCCCGGGCCTCGGATTCGAGGGCGTCGGCAATCGCCAACTGCTCGGCGGTGATGGCGTCCTGCTGGGCCCGATCAGCCAGAAGGCGCGTCTGGGCCTCGGCGAACAGGGCACGGGCCACCATCTCGCGGGCGTCCGCCTGGGCGCGGGTCCGCATGACCCTGGCCAGGTCGGACCGGTACGCGGCGATGTGCTCCGGCTCGACGCGCGGGGCGACGGGCGCCACCTGCGGAACCGGCGGGACCTCGTGCACGGCGTCGGTATACTGAGGCACGGCCTTGGTATGGTTCTCCATCTCGACCCTGTTGGCGGCCTTCTTGGCCGCAATCTCTTCCAGGACCTGCTGCTTGATCCTCGCCGCTTCGGCCTCGGCCTCGGCGATGATCTGCTGTTTCCGGGCCTCGGCGACCGCCTCGGCATGAAGGGCCGTCTGACGGACGGCTTCCGCGCGAGCGGCGGCTTCGGCCTTGACAAACTCGGCCTGGGCGACCTGCTCGGCCCGATCGGAGGTGATCCGCAGTTTGGTCACCTCGCTGAGCTCTTCATCCAGCCGGGCCTGGACCTCAGCCAGTTGCGATTCGTAGGTGGCGGCGGCCACTTCCTGATGGTTGCGAGCCTCGGCGCGCAGCCGCTCGATCTCCGCCAGGGCGCGCTCAAACCGGGTGGGCACGCCGGCCGATTTCTCCTCGACCTTGGCCTGCGACTGCGCCTTGGTCGACGCCGCCTCCGCCAGTTTCATCTGGTACTCGCCGTTGGCCAGGTTCGTCTGAATCGTGGCCGCCTTGGCACGAAGCTCCTTCACGCGAGCCTCGGAATCCTTCAAGATGGCATCACGAAGAACGCGAAGCCGCTGGGCCTCGGATTGGGTCTGGACCTTGGTGGCGTTGATCTTCTCGGTGATCTCATCAACGCGAGCCTGGGTGGCCAGTTCGACGGCGCGGGCCTGGGCCTCCAGCTCGGCGACGGTGGCGGCCGCCCGTTGACGCGTGGCCTTGGAGGCCTCGGTCATCTCGAGAATCTTGGCGTTGCTTTCCGTCTTGATAGCGGTGTGGATTTGCTGGAGCTGTTCGATGCGCGCCGTCTCACTGTCCAGCTTCTCTCGCGCGCTGGCGAGGATCTCATTGCGTTTGCTGTCACCCTCGGTATTCAACGAGGTAATGATAGTGTCCTTCTGCTGGATCAGCGCATCCAGCTCGGCCTCGCGCGCGGTGATCTGGGCCATGGCCCGGGTATACTCCCGGCTGAACCTCTGACGCAACGCCTCGGCCTCGGAAAGCGTCTTGTTGACCTGCGCGGCAACTTCCGTGCGCTGGGCGTTGACGTCGGCCCGCTGCTTATTGAGCTCCGCTCGCGCCTGCGTGTCCGCGGCATCGGCCGTTTCCAGCGCCGCTTCCACCTTGGCGATGCCGACCTTGCCCTCGCTGACGTACTCGGCCGGCAGGTCCGAGCGATTGGCCAGGAGGGAGAACTCCGAGTGTGTCTTGGCGATTTCCTGGCGGTCTTGATCCGTCATCAGAACCCGACCGTACCGGCTCGAACATCCCGCAACCAGCAACACGGGAATCAGACCCAGGCTGACCGCACATCGTATGGTCCGTCTCATGCTTGCAGTACCCACAACAAGCCTCCTGCATCTCCAACCTTAGTTCGCCCCCCGTCGCCGCCCGACGGGCGTGGCTTCGGTTTTTTCGTCCGGATGGAGGGCCGCCTTAAGGTTATATTTCGTGTAATTCCGGGCTGTTGTGGCCGATAACTATAACTCGCCGGCCATGTCTCCCACGGGCCTTCATCATCCCCCTGCTTATCAGACCTTGCCTCCGGAGCAGGTCCCTGAAACGGCGGCATTCTCCCAAAACGGGGGCCGGCGTGGCGGGCCCAAAACAGGGCCGACGATCAAATTGTTCGATCCGTGAAAAGCGGCGTTGACACGCACGGCCAATCTGTTGTATAATTCAGGTTCACCTGGAGGGTCAATTGGCCGAGGAGGGATCCCGGACGTATGGCGGCGTTTCCGCATGAAGCGGATCATGCGCCGGACGATGGGTTATGGGATTAGAGATGAAGAATCTGCAGGTTGGAGGCCAATGATGGCAGGGCGATCACTTCTTATCCATGGGTTGGTTGTTGCGGTGTTGCTGGGCGCGGGGGTTAACGCGGTGGCGTTCGACGGCGGGGACGGCTCGCCGGCGTCTCCGTATCGGATTTCCACGGCCGACCAGCTTCGGTCCATCGGCTCGAATCCGACCCTCTTGGACAAGCACTTCGTGTTGACCGCGGACGTCGACATGGCGGGACACATCTTTACCACCGCCGTCGTTGCCCCGCGGGGCAGCGCCTTCACGGGTGTCTTCGACGGAGCGGGACACAAAATCATGAACCTCACGATCGACACGATGGCCGACAGCGATCCGAACAACGACGAGAACAGCCGTCTGGCCTTGTTCGGGACCATCGAGGAAGCCGGACGGGTCCGAAATCTGGGGGTCACACAGGCCACGATCCGGGGCGGACGAGGCTCCATTCTGGGTCCCCTGTGCGGACTCAACCGCGGGCGGATTTCCCGCTGCTACGCGACGGGGCAGGTGTCCAGCGGCAACGCCTCCTATCATCTCGGCGGCCTGTGCGGCGCCAACCAGTTCGGCGTCATCGAGCAGTGCTGGGCCGACACCGATGTCAGCGGCGCGCGAGACTCGAACATCATGGGGGGGTTGTGCGGCCTGAACGAATCCGGGCGGATCATCGACTGCTACGCGAGGGGCGACGTGGTCGCCGGGGACCATGTGTCCTACCTGGGCGGCTTGTGCGGCTTGAACCGGAGACTCGAGCCGGGAAGCGCCGAAGCGGCCATTACACGATGCTATTCCACCGGCCGCGTTGTCGCCGGCGACGAACCCCTGTTGATCGGCGGATTGTGCGGCAACAGCGGCTTTGAGGGCACGGTGGATGCCTCCTTCTGGGATACCGAGACTTCGGGGATGGCGACGAGCCATGGCGGCACGGGCCTGCCCACCGCGCAGATGAAGACCCGGAGCACGTTTGTCGATGCCGGTTGGGACTTCATCAACACCCACGACGACGGCACGCAAGACACGTGGTGGCTGTGTGTCGACGGCGCGGAGTATCCGCAGTTCGCGTGGCAGCCGAGTCCGGGAGACATGATTGAGCCGAGCGGGGTGGATCTGCTTGACCTGTTAACCCTGGCGGCGGAATGGACATCGTCCAGCCCGATCGCCGGCGATATTGCACCGATGCGCGGCGACGGCGGGGTGGATCTGCTGGATTACGCGGTGCTGTCGGCTCACTGGCTGTGCTCCAAGCCTCCGCTGCTGGCAGACGACTTCAACGACGGTGACTACGTCGGATGGAGCATTGTGGACCAGGGAACGGCGGGGGATCCCAGTTCCAACTGGTCGGCCGCAAGCGGTACGCTCATGCAAAGCAATCGCATCTACTCGCCTCCGGGCAACTCGGCAGCCCTGCTGAAACTGGGCACCTTCGCCGTCTATGACGGCGGTTACACGTGGGCCGACTATACCCTGTCCTGTGTGCTGCGGAGCGATTGGATCAACGACTTCGGAGTCATGTTCCGCGTGCAGGATGAGAACAACTATTACCGCTTCAGTTGGCGAAACGCGACGGACTACTCGTTCACCCCGCCTTACCTTCCCTATACGCGGATTGTCAAGGTGGTGGATGGACAGGCGACGCTGCTGGCCGAGGTCCAGGGCTTTTCCTTCGAACTCGGAGAGTCCTATGACGTCACCATCCAGGTGAGCGGACCGAACATCGCTCTGTACGTCGACGACGCTCTGATTCTAGAGGCCCAAGATACGACCTTCGCTACGGGAACCATTGGTCTATACTGCTATGGCAACCGATACGGCAACGCCTCGTTCTTCGACGACGTCGTCGTATCGATCCTCGAATCACGCTGAGGCCTGTGTGACCGATCCGGATCGCTGGGTGCAGAGTTGGCCAGGCGATTCGATCGTGAAAGAGGTGGCATCGGGCGTGTCTCCGACGAGAGACACGCCCGATCTTGTTATCCCGACCCAGGCGACACAGCGGTCCCGCCTACATCCCCCATGCCAATTGCCGATTCCTGGCATCCCCAACTGGCCTGATGTCTCAGGCCATGGTTGACCCAAACCGGCCTTGCCGGTAGCATGGAGTATGGACGATCGGGAGCGGTGCGTGGCGGAACAGGTCCACATTCTGGGTATCGAGAGCAGTTGCGACGAGACGGCCGCGGCCGTGGTGACCGGCGGATCGGACGTGCGGTCCAGCGTCGTGGCCTCGCAGGCGGCCCTGCACGGCAAGTATGGCGGCGTGGTGCCGGAGGTGGCCTCACGGGCCCATATCGAGCGGATTGTCCCGGTGATCGCCGAGGCGCTGGAGCAGGCCCGAATCAGGCCCGATGAGCTGGCGGCGGTGGCCGTGGCGCATCGGCCGGGGCTGGTGGTGGCGTTGATGGTCGGCGTCACGGCGGCCAAGACGCTGTCCATGGTCTGGGAGAAGCCCCTCATCGCGGTGGACCACGTCGAGGCGCACTTGCAGTCGGCGCTCCTGCACCAAGCCGAGCCCGCCTGGCCGGCCGTGGCCCTGATCGTGTCGGGCGGGCACACCAATCTCTATTTCGCCCGTGGCGTGTTGGAGCTGAAGCGCATCGGCCGGACCATTGACGACGCGGCCGGCGAGGCCTTCGACAAGGTGGCGACGATCCTCCACCTGCCCTACCCCGGCGGACCCAGCATCGAAAAGATCGCGCGGCACGGGAACCCCAGGGCGGTCGATTTCCCGCGGTCGATGTTGGGGCCCGATTCCCTGGATTTCTCGTTCAGCGGGCTGAAAACCGCGGTCCTCTACCACGTCCGCGGCCAGGATATGAAGGGCCCCAGCCGCGTGGCCTCGATGACTCCCGAGGAAATCGCCGATGTCGCCGCCTCCTTCCAGGCGGCGGTGGTGGACGTGCTGGTCGCCAAGACCCGCCGGTCCGTGGAGCAGACGGGCGCGCGAACGGTCTTGCTGGGCGGCGGGGTGGCCGCCAATTCGCCGCTGCGAGAGACCATGGAGCGGATGTGCACGCAGGCCGGCCGTCGGCTGTGGGTGGCCCCGCGACCGCTGTGTACGGACAATGCCGTGATGGTGGCGTCGCTGGCGTACTTCAAGTACCGCGCGGGACAATTCGCGGATCTGTCACTGGAGCCTCGGGCCAGCGCCTGAGGTCCTGATTTTGTCCGATCACGGCCGACCGCCCGTCGGCCTAGACGCAAGGACCCAAGGAAAAGGGACGGTGGATATGGCACAAGACATGGAACAGCTCTATCAACAACGACTCAAGCGATACGTGACGGCGATGCGGAACGAGAAGCCGGACCGCGTGCCGCTCCGACCTTTCGTCGCGGAGTTCACGGCCAAGTACGCCGGCTACACGTGCCAGGAGGTGACCCACGACTATCGCCTGGCGTTCGAGGCGGCCGTGCGGTGCGCGAGGGATTTTGACTGGGACGCGGTCGTCGGGAACATGGTCTACGTCTGGACGGGGCTCACCCAGGCGATCGGGCTGAAGTACTACGCCACGCCCGGTCTGGAGATCGACGTGAACACGGGCTTTCAGTACCGCGAGCCGCCCGAGGACGAGGCCTTCATGCAGCCCGAGGACTACGAGGCGCTCATCGAGGACCCGACGGGCTTTCTGTTCAACGTGTGGCTGCCGCGGGTCTCGACGGAGGTCGTGGACGCCGGCTCGCCCTGCACGTATCGCAACAACCTGTCGTTTCTCAAGGGCGGCATGGCCATGCTGAGCTACTTCGGGGCGTTCGGACCGCAGGCCCAGCGGCTGCGGACCGAGTGCGGCACCGTCTCGGCGATCGCGGGCATCTTCAAGGCCCCGTTTGACATCCTGGCCGACAAGCTCCGCGGGTACCTGGGACTAACGATGGACCTGTTCGAACGGCCCGACCAGGTGATGGCCGCGTGCGAGGCCCTCATGCCGCATCTGCTGCACGTGGCCCTGTCCGGAGCGGATCCGGAAAAGAACGTGCCGATCGGATTCTGGATGCACCGGGGGTGCGTGCCGTTCATCAACCGCCAGCAGTGGGCGCGATTCTACTGGCCGACGCTCAAACCCATCATCGAGGAGATCTGGCGTCACGGGCACCAGGTGCTCTTCTACGCCGAGGGCAAATGGCTGACGCATCTGGACGCGTTCCTGGAGCTGCCCGAGGGCAGTATCGTCTTTCACGTGGATCACGATGACGTGTTCGAGGTGCACCGTAAGATCGGGCACAAGTTCGCCATCAGCGGCGGCATTCCCAACTTTCTGCTGGCCTATGAGACGCCCGACAAGGTGCGGGCCTTCTGCAAGCGGCTCATCGACGAGGTCGCCCGCGATGGCGGCTACATCGCCGACGCCTCGGCGATCATGCAGAACGAGATCAGCATCGAGAACATGCGCGTGATGACCGACTTCATCCGCGACTACGGCGTGTACTGAGGAAAGGACCGAAGCATGGAATCCATCCCGATCAAAACGCCCCGGCCCAAGCCGGG
>OMKS01004497.1_pt1 | contig 10482 bp, 4 predicted proteins | sample 1674721 | NCBI WGS metagenome assembly OMKS01 (sample SAMN06264996, study PRJEB25208) | sediment metagenome | isolation source: hot spring sediment | place: USA: California | collected 2014-09-02 | reverse complement strand
GCACAACCGCTCATTAAAAGTACAGCGCTGATTAAAACAAATATTTTCTTCATGACTATCAATATTTAAAAGGATAACTGAATTCCCAGATTATATGACTTCGAAAGCGGATAGGTTCCCCAGTCAATACCTGCTGCAGCATCGCCCTCGTTTTTCGAGTTGTCGCTGGTAGTCATTTCCGGATCAAGGCCGGGATACCCGGTAAAGGTGAGCAGGTTTTGTGCTGTCAGATAAATTCTCAGCTTTCTGATCCCAAACTTTTCACTTAACTCAACCGGTAGCGTGTAACCAAGCTGAATGTTTTTTAACCTCAGATAGGAGCCATCTTCGAGAAACCTGGTTGAAGGACGCGTATTGTTTGATTTTCCTGCCCATGAAGCCCTGGGTTGGGTATTGCTGGTTCCTTCACCTGTCCACCGCTCATCGTAGTAACGCATGGTAACATTGAACGGGCGATAAAACCCTTCAATATCCGTTGCCACCTGGTAATAGATCTTATGCCCGAAAGCGCCCTGCAGAAAAAGCCCCATATCAAAATTGCGGTATCCTGCTGAGAAGTTCAGCCCGGTTGTAAACTTTGGTATTGCGCTACCCAAGTGAACCCGATCTTTTTCATTAATAATTCCATCACCGTTCTGATCAATATACCGGACATCACCCGGACGGATGTTTACGCCCTGGTAAGCGCTTGTAAACACATCAAGCGGGTTCTGAAAAATGCCATCCATTTCGTACAGGTAGAATGAGCCTACCGGATAACCAACTTCTGTGCGGGTTGCAAAAATGCCATGGTCAATTCTTCCGCCCAAAATTGGCGCTGCCAGTTCCAAAACTTCGTTATGCAGATAGGCAAAATTTCCTGTCAGTTCAAAAACCATTTCTCCTATCCGGCTCCGGTAATTCAGATCCATTTCAACTCCCTGGTTCAGGATTTTGCCTTTGTTAACCCATGCCGGATCAGCAAAGCCTGCCGAAGGTGGAATGGGTTCCTTCACCAGCATGTTATCGGTGATCTTATAAAAATAGTCGAGGGTTGCAGTGAACTTGCTTCCCCACAAGCCCAGGTCAATACCAGCGTTGAACTGCACGCTGGTTTCCCATTGCAGGTTTTGATTTCCCAGCACGGCAATGGCATAACCACGGTTTACAGTTCCTCCAAACGGATAATCAAAGTTATAACCAACCTGATCGGAATAGGCATAGTTTCCAACTTCCTGGTTGCCGATAGCTCCGAAACCAGCTCTAAGTTTGAGCAAATCAAGCTTTGAGTACCTGCTCATGAATGATTCGCGATCAATGCGCCAGCCTGCAGAAACGGAGTAGAAAGTTCCCCAGCGGTTGGCAGGATTGAAGCGGGAAGAACCATCGCGGCGCAGCGTGGCCGAGAGCAAATATTTTTCATCATAACTATAATTGGCCCTTGTAAAGGCTGAAAGCAAAGAATAACCCCAGCGATTTTCGTTAACCACTACATTTCCAAGCCCATTGCCTAAAAAAACCAATATTGGCGACTGATCGGGGAAATCAAGTTGTGTTCCTGAGTGATTGTATCCGCTTCCTTTGATTGCTTCAGTGCCAATGATTGCTGAAAAACCGTGTTTTTCGCCAAAAAACCGGTTATACGATACAACATTGCTCCAGGTGTAACCTTGATCGTAGCCATCGTTGATCATCAGGCGGTTGGGGTTATTAATCCGCATATTGGTTCCCCAGTTGCGGTCGAAACGCCTTTGCTGCAGATTGTTCCGGTCAGCACCAAGGGTGGAAGTAAAAAGCAGTTCGGGCATCAACTTCACTTGCAGGTTGATGTCGCCGAAGAAACGGTTCTGCTGCAGATTGTTTGACATATAGGTGGCAAGGCCTACAGGATTATATCCATCGCCAAAAAGATCGGGCCGGGAAGGCAGATCAACAAACTCCCCGTTTTCATCCCTTACCGGAATAGCCGGCGTGCGAAAGAATGCATACCGGACCACACTTCCGCCATTTCCGCCAAATCCATCGCCACTGCTGCCAATAATATCGTTATCGCTGCGAACCAGATTTAGGTTAGTTCCAACTTTAACGGCATCGGAAATCTGGCTTGTAAGGCTAACCTTTCCTGACATCCTCTCATAACTACTACCGATAATGATTCCTTCCTGCGCAAAATAATTACCAGAAATAATATAGGTTAGCTTATCATCACCCCCACTGACAGAAATATTCTGGTTCTGAATGAGTCCATTGCGAAAAATTGCATCAAGATGATCTGTATCGGTTAAGCCAGCAGCCAGAGCCGGTTCAATATATTTTCTCTGAAGCCGTGGGTTCTCAATAAAGGCATTGTCGTTGGTGGCGGCTTCATTGTATATTTCAATATATTGTTCAAGGTTGGTCATCTTTGTAAGATTGCCCGGCATTTGAAATCCAATCTGCGAATTGAATTCTACCCGAGGCTTCCCTTTTATTCCTTTTCGTGTGGTGATAAGAACCACGCCATTATTGGCGCGTGAACCGTAAATGGCTGCTGATGCTGCATCTTTCAGAATACTGACTGATTCAATATCGTTTGGATGAAGAACGCTTAATGCGTCGGCAGTGGGCACACCATCAACGATATACAGCGGAGCATTGCTGCTGTTGATGGATCCCACACCCCTGATGCGCACATTTACACCTTCGCCAGGCATGCCGGTATTGTTGGTGATTGTTACCCCGGCAGCTCTTCCCTGAAGCGCCTGGTCAAGCCCGCCAACAGGCATACTCACTATTTCGTCAATCTTTACACTTGATACTGCACCAGTTAAATCGGCTTTATGCCTGACTTCATATCCAATCACAACCAACTCGCCCAGCATTTGCACATCTTCCTGCAATACAACATCAATTATGGTTTGGGATCCAATTTCTACTTTCCGGGTGATGTATCCGATATAACTGAACACCAGCACAGGATTTTGAATTCCTGCAGGAATTTCAATTCTGTAGGTTCCATTAATTCCAGTACTTACCCCTATGGTGGTTTGCTCAATATAAACATTTACTCCGGGTAGGGACTCCATTTTTGAATCGGTAACCTTACCGCTAACCCTTGTAGGCCCGGTTTGAGCCCATGATGCGAAACCCAGGCCGATCCCGGTGATGAGCAAGAGAAACAAGCGAATAAATTTGAATCTCATGATTTTGTATTTTAGATAATTACATTCATTAAGTTTTTTTGTGCATCAATACTTTATAACGGTTTGACCCGCATACACCCTTCTGCCCTGCTTTCTAATCTTTTTCTGAACCGGAACCTCCACGATTAAGCGGGCATGGTTCTTTGGAATCAAAACCGATACAGATGCAATAACTTCATGTGCAATAAACTCACCGCGTAACACATCGTAAAGGTTCACAGGGTTGCCTGAATATTGATATTCAATTGTTTTGTCTTCGTTGTAAGGGTTATAAATCAGCCAGGTTGGAAAAGCATCCTGACGATAGAAATCTGTGGCGAGGCAATTCAACCGCAGAATTCTCTGAACATTGGTTTCCTGAATAATAGCTCCGAAAATGCCAACATGTGCTGAGCCATAAAGACTGAATACCGATTCATCGGGCTGGCCTTTTACCCACAACGGCCCATCTCCCAACGCCACCGGAGAAATATCTTTTAGAGCAGGTTTGCCAAGGTGATCCATTTTTTTTAAGCCTTCGTAGGCAATTACATTCCGTGTGATGGCTTTTTGTTCAGGAAGCCACTGATGCTGATCAGGCATTTCATGGGGATAGAAAAACCTCGATGCATTGGCGGCATTCAGCATCCATTTGCCGATGGCCACTGCATATTCCGGCGCATAGCGCACCATTGGAACCAATGGCCACGCGAGGTCAAATGTATTCATCAAAAAAGCAAAACCGCCATCATGCGACCAACTGCCCACAAGTCCCGAAACATCATATTCACCCCAGCGGTCGAGGATCACACCCCAGCCATAGCGCCCATCGGGTGCATGGGTTCCTTCAAAAGTCCATTCCAAAATGGTTTTAATATCGTAGCTGGCATTGTGCTCAGCATTTAGCCTGGCTGCAGCATAAGCACCAAAGGGCATCAAAACCTCGTAGAAACGGCTTTCATTTTGCGCAAGTAAAGCCTGCATGGCCGAGTGCGATCCATCCAGGTATCGTTTGTCGCCAAATTTTTCCCAGGCTGCTAGCAGTATCCAGGCATGGGCTGCTGCAGCATCTTCCTGGTAAGGAATATGGCTTTGCATTCCCTGCATGGCTGCATAATCAAAATAAGAAAAATGATAATTCCCATCCAGCACTGAATCGGCCTTCAGTACCTGTTCAGCAATGATTTGCAGTAAACTGTCGCTACGTTCAACACCGGGAAAAACATCAGAAACCGCATAGTAAAGTAAGTTTGGAAACATGTCATACCACCAGTCGCGGCCATAGCCACCGCCCAGATGAGCGATTTCGGGCGTTGTATTGTTCATCATGATATTCCAGCCATTTTCATGGTTGAAATAGTTCTGCGCCATTTTTACATAGTTGAAACCATCCTGGTTTGTTTTGTCAATTCCAACGAGGCCTGCACTCAGCAAAGCGCCAAGACTATTGATGGCCTCATGGAACTCTCCGTTGTTTCTATCAGGCCCTTGGCGCACATCCCCGATGGCTGTATATAACCCAAAAGTTGTTTGGTTAAAGTTTCTTTGATTGTCATCAAGCCAGATAAAAGGCATGAATTTCCCTGTTAGAGTGTGGTTAAAAACATATTTATCAAACTCTACTGTTGTTTCGAACCAATTTAGCATTTTGTATGGCTCCGGAAGGAGGGGCATGGAATCAATGCGTGCAATTGAAAACTGTTCAACCGGTTTGCTTTGCCTGCAAGCGGAAAGACCTAGGGTAAACAACACTATAAACAGAATAATGCATACTGATAAATAACTGTGTGATTTTCTCATGATCTTACACTTTTTTCAACAACTTCAACTATTTCTTTGTTTTCAAGGAGTTTGTCTTTTGCACCATCATGTTCACTGGCATCATAGCCTGCAATCATCTTTCCAGTGTGTTTTATAATATTCCGGGCCACAGGAATGGACAGCATTTGCAAGGCTGCTACAATAAGCAGTGAATATTTGAGGGCAAAGGTTTCAGAAACATAAAATGCGAGCACAATAAAAAGAACAAGGCCAATAAATCGCCCGGAATACAAACCAAATTCGTGGTTAAAGATATACGCAAACTCGCTGCGGTTTTCCTTTGCCGAAAGGATGTCAATTACCCGGAGCTGGATAGGGAAATAAGCAATATCGTGCAAAGGGCGGAACATGATCAAACAAACCACAAAAACGATTACGCCGGTGGCTGAGAACATAATTTGATTGGCGAGTGATCCTACGAAGAATAAAATAAGCCCGGCAGAAAACACATACAACCTGTGTTGCGGTTTCGCAACCCTGCCCAGCACGTAGAGCATAAGCGCGGTAATAATCCCACCTATACTCTGAATGGTTCCCAGGGATCCCTCATCACCAACAAGCCGCATAATCAGAATTGCAGGTGCTGTAACAATATATCCCTGAATCAGGCCTTTTAACCCGGCAAGCACAAGCATTTTATTCCATAATTTATCGAATTTGAAAAAGATAAACTTCTTCTGGCGTGGATTTCGAAACTTCTCAAGGTGAATTACATAGCTCGAGATGATGGTTAAAACAAATACAGCCCCAGTAATGATCTTGTAAGCGCCGACAATATTGCCGGAAAACCATCCCATGGCTGTTGACCTTACCAGGAACCATCCAATTGTAACAGGAACAATAATGGCGGTGATGGTATAGAAAAATGTTTCAACACCGTAATAATAGTTGCGGTTCAGATCGTTGGTGGTATCGAGAGCAAGAAAATCGCGGTTTGCCCAGAAGAACCCGAATGAACCTCCCATGATCAGCCCTGCAATTACAACACCGCTTATATCAACAACTTTCAACGACATCATAAAAATCATTGAAAGCCCGCTCAGCAGCATCCCAAAACTGTAAAGTCGAGCGATTCTGAACTTGTTCAATAAAAATCCATTGATGAGGAATGTTAGAGGGATACCCGTGTAAACACAGAGCTGATAAATTGCCACTAAAGAAGGATCATCGGAACTTCGCATGATATATGCCCCGACAAAAATATCAATCACCGGCAACACAAAAGCATAGATCATGTTGGTAATCAGCAGCAGGCGCATGGTCCTGGGCATGGATTGAAAAAACCGGAATTCGTTCACTAACTTGTTCTTCATAGGTGGCGGTTAGGTTAATGTTTGAGTGAATCGAGTATTTGTTTGATGGACAAGTGCGCCCCGCAAATTACTTCATCGCTGGCGCCATAGTACATGCTTATCCGGTCACCTTCAACAACATGGCCATTGGTAAAGATCACATTACCGAAAAATCCCGTTTTCTCGTAATCCATGATGGGCTCCATAATAGGATCCTTACTTCGGGCAAGTACTTTCCAGGGTTCGTTCAAATCGAGCAATAAGGCGCCAAGGCAATATCGGTTTTCCTTATTTGCGCCATGATAAATTTCAAGCCAGCCTTCGCTGGTTTTTATGGGTGCGGCTCCGGCGCCAATCCTGGCGCTATCCCACATAGCAGGCCGCGTCACTGCAATACATTTGTGGTTGCCCCAATGCCAAAGATCCGGCGATTCGGCAATCCACATAAAATTACCACCAAGTTCCGGGCTGCTCGGCCGGTGTAGGGCAAAGTATTTTCCATTTACTTTTTCATCAAAAATGGCACAATCTTTATTATGGGGTGGGAAGATCATGCCCCGGCGATCAAAAGACTTCCAGTCTTCTGTAAACATATAGCCCACACCTACGGCAACAGATGAAACTTTCGTGTAAGTAAGATGATAGCCTCCTTCAAAAGTGCTGACTCTGCAATCTTCGATGCCGTAACTTTCGAGCGGGCCTTCGCCAAACAAAGGTTTAAATCCATCAGGCTCGTAAAAATGAATGCCGTCTTCACTGCAAACCAGCCTCAAGTGCGATAAAGTAGTAAGGTAGTTTACTCCTTTATATATTATGACCCTCGGATCGGATGCATCCAGATCGGGGTCGTTTAAATAAAAAGTTTTGATCTCAATTTCACCCTTGTTTGTAAAAACCGGAACCTGCATCGATCCTTCATTTTGCGGAGGGCGCTCAGCAACCCTGCAAAGCAGCCAGGTTTTATTATTGAAGCGGAATGCCCCGGGGTTAAGCAAGCACTCAATTTTCATGTCTTCAAGGCTGGGTTTAATATCTGAAGGCCTTAGAATGGGGTTTGCCTTAAATCGTTCTGCTATATCCATCAATGATGAAATTTTTTATATTCGATTTTACTTGTACAAACGATTGGGCAAAATTAAGTACATATCAGGCTTAGGGTGTTCACCAGGGTAGCAAATAAGTATAGTGGGTTATCAATTCTAGAAAATACAACCTGGCCATATTCTGTAATCACTTTGCTACTCATCTCTTTTTCTATCTTTTACGCACGTAAGGCAATTTCCAATTGATTATTATCTCTGCAGGATAAAGATCCCATGCTTTTGCTCAGCGTTTGAAATGATACGAACCATGTACACTCCGTTTCTCAGTTTGTAATCAAGAAAAATTGTATTTTGATCCTTGCCCGAAGGAAATGCTTTTCCAGTTTGTAAAACTCGACCTGTCATATCAAAAATTGAGTAGGTCAGTTTTTCAGGAGGCAATCCCGCAGATTGAATAGTAATTTTTCTTTCAATTGCAGGGTTCGGAAAAATAATCAAAGAGGGGTACCTTTTCCAGTTGAGTATCTCAAATAAACCTGATTGCAGGTTCGATTCAATTTCAGCGGGCAAGAGACCGTAATTGTAGAACGAAACATTGTTAATGCATCCATGGAAATTAAAATCATTGTTGCCTGGAAGGTGCTGCCCGATAACCGGGTTGATAGTGCTGGTTTGTATGCTGCCGGTATGCAACATAAAATTATCAAGTCCGGCATCAACCCACAGCTCGGCATCATTGCCGTTGTAAACTGCCGCAATATGATACCATTTACCGCTTTCCGGAACCATTTCGCTGTCGAGGTCGAAAATTCCATTGGTAGTATTTACCGTAAACCTGATGCGGTTGTTGCTGATTGAAATCTTATAACGGTTTTGCCAGCTTCCGTGCGAAATTATATACTGCTCGCGTTCATAAAACTGTTCAATCTTTATGAAAAATGCGAGCGACATGGACTGCGTATAATTAAACAATGGGTTGGATGGTAATGATATGTGTGCAGATGTTCCATTTAAACATGCTGATTTTTGTGGTTCACCAGCAGCATTGTCCCCCCAGGAAACTCCACCTCCTGCTGTACCATGAAGTTGATTTTGATTTATATCAAGTGCATTGCCGTAAAGCGGATAACGGGCAACAAGTTCCCCGGCCGGGCTTGCAGGAAACTCCCTGACCATGAGCATCAGGCTATCGCTGGCTGATAGCCCATCGGTATCTGTAACTATGCAATTCACATAATAGTTGCCACTGAGAGCCGGCACGGTATAGGACACTTCAGCGACATCGCCAATAAACTGGCCCTGGAAATCATGCCAGACAAAAGACAACGAATCATTATTGGCATCGGTGGCCAGGCATTCAAGGCTGATTATTTGAGATGGTTCACATTTTCTGGGCATGGCTTTTAACATAACAATTTCAGGCGCAAGCGGGATTTTGTCAACTGCTTCCATGATGATAGCGGTACTGTCGGAAAGACCTCCCAGATCGGATACTTTGCATGAAATCATGTATAAACCGGATTCATCAGCAAGAAAAGTATAAACGGAACCACTTTCTTGTGGGTCACCATTCAGCCACCATTCATAAGTAAGCAAATCATCATCAGAGTCCTCAGCCGTGCAATATATCTGTGTTTCGGCTTTGGTTTCGACAAGGGTTGAATGAACGCCCAATGATTTAATTCTTGGGGAATGATTTGTTACCATGTTGCCATTGTTGTAATCAATCACAATTCCATTTACCATGCTCTTACTGCCTTCTTCAACTATTTCAGAACCAGCTGGAATCAGAACAGGCATGGTGGATGATTTGGTTTCAATCTGAAGCAGGCTTTGCCCCGATTGATCATAAAGAATTACTGTACCGGATAAAGCATCATAAATATCAAAAATGCCTTCGGGAAGCGGCAAGGTAACAGTTTTAGTTTCGCTGTGCGGATTGTATAGCAAGAAACCCGGGTAGGCAGGAGCATGATAAAAATCGGTTTTTAGCAAATCTATTTGTAAAATGCCCTCAACATCAGTTATGTCAATCAAAGCAGCCAGGTATCCCACATGCGAGGAGGAATACAACATCAGGTTGGTTTGCGACCAGCCACCGTCAATGGCATCTCCGGTGGCGTAAGGGCTTTTTCCGTTTTTTACTTCTTTTATTGCTTCGTAAGCTATTACCGAGTTGGGATCGTAGGCATTTGCCCATGACCAGTTATCCTGGAAATCAGGGGGCAGATATTGAGGGTAAAACAAGCGGGAAGCATTGGCCAGGTTCAATATCCACTTGGCAATGGCTGTTGCAAAACGCTTATCATATCGCAGCATGGGAACCAAAGCTGCAGCATGCTGAAAACCATTCATCATGAACGCATAATCATTTCCCTGGTCATTGGCTTCGCCCACCAGCCCGGAACAATCAAAGCCGCCCCAATTTCCCACAATGGTTCCCCAACCCCTTAAGTGCCCGCGGTCAAAAACCCAGTTAAGCATTTTTTCGATATCGTAGTTTGTTCCGATTTCGGCATTCATTCGGGCGGCTGTATAAACTCCATAAGGGAGTTGCAGCTCGTAGGATGGATTTGAACCGAGGTTATCCATAAACTCTAGCGCCCATTCAGCAGCCATCCGGTAATCTTCAAGTTCTGTGATTTGATAAGTTTGATACATGATCCATGCGATTGCACTGGCAGCTTCAGGTTCGGGCACTCCTGTGGTGAGCGGGCTCATGGTTGACATTTCCCAGGCGCGGTAATTCATTTCAGGCAGAGTCCATGGCGTGGCAGAGGCACCCATGTGCTGAAGTGCTTTGAACCATTGCGAGGCCATCGGTTCAAGCTGCTCGTCAAAAACGGCAATTTCAGGGTAAAGCGACTTTAGTTGCAGAAAAAATATATTGGGTATGGTTTCGTACCACCAGTCATTTCCGGAAGAAGTGGCCGGATGGTTCAGATAAATATTTTCTGCGGGCCTTTTGTTGAAAAACTCCTGGCACATCAGCGCCCAGTTATATCCAAACTGGTTTGACTTATCAATCCCGCAAAGCGATGCGCCAACCACCGCCGGCATAACATTGATGGCTTCTCCGGATGTTGGAGCATTAGTACCAACTGAGGTGTGAAGGCCAAAGCTCAGATCATCAGGATAGTTGGTTGATTGCTGCCTGAAAAACACCAATGGGAGATATTGCCCCTG
>OMKS01004496.1_pt1 | contig 10483 bp, 6 predicted proteins | sample 1674721 | NCBI WGS metagenome assembly OMKS01 (sample SAMN06264996, study PRJEB25208) | sediment metagenome | isolation source: hot spring sediment | place: USA: California | collected 2014-09-02 | reverse complement strand
ACGGAAAACGGATTCTATGGCTCCTTCCTCCATATCCCTCTCCTCAATCGCCAATCAAGAATCCAGAAACCTGGCCAATCACAATCAATAAAACCAAGAGAACATAAATCAATGAAAAGCAAAAATGAGAATCGGAAAACAGATTTCCTGTCTCCTTCTCCCTTCCTCCTTCTTCCTTCCTCCTTTCTACTTTTTTTCTTCAACGGAAAACGGATTCTATGGCTCCTTCCTCCATATCCCTCTCCTCAATCGCCAATCAAGAATCCAGAAACCTGGCCAATCACAATCAATAAAACCAAGAGAACATAAATCAATGAAAAGCAAAAATGAGAATCGGAAAACAGATTTCCTGTCCTCTTCTTCCTTCCTCCTTCCTCCTTTCTACTTTCTACTTTTTTTCTTCATTTGGGGCTGTTCTATTCCGGAGGCGCCTTTAGAGTCAGCCCGCTTTGATCTGCAAATCAGCATCCGGGACAGCAGTGAATTTACGCTTTTAGAGAATGGCAGTAGTCTTGTCAACGGCGCCACAGTCTATCTTTCTGGCCAGCAATTTCAACTCACACTCCAGAAAAGCACCAACGAAAATGGAACGGTTGAATTTAATGAGCTGCTGCCCGATATCTATACAATTACAGCTCAAAAACGCATTCCCGCAGACATTGCAGAAGCAATTACCGGCGCCCCCGTTGAGCGCGTTCTCAGCGGACAGTTTGAACCGCTGCAATTAACTTGCAATGAACAAGTTCCGGAACTCTGGCTTTCATTGGTCAGCCTCAGCGATCTCCTCATCAGCGAGATTTACTACAGCGGCGCCGCCCCAAACCCGCCTTACTATTTTCACGATCAGTTCCTGGAAATCTATAATAACAGCGCAGACACAATCTATTTGGACAGCCTCATAGTGGCGGATGTGGATTTTGGCTATGCTGCTGACTCGGTAATTCACGCCATTCACGCCTACATGATTCCCGGCAACGGCAGCGATGTGCCCCTTCCGCCTGGAGAATGCCTCATCATTGCCCAGGATGCCATTGACCACAGCGCCATCAATCCCAATAGCATCAATCTGACAGGAGCTGATTTCGAATACTACGTTTCCACATCCGGTGATGTAAATAATCCTAATGTGCCGGATATGATTCAGCTCCAACACAAATACGGTGTGGATTTTCTCTATTCAGTGATGAATGACGCCCTGTGCATTCTTAAAGTAAAAGACCCCTACAATCTGGGCTATGACAATCACAACTGCCTGCTGCTTCCAAAATCGGCCATTCTCGATGCTGTGGAATATCGTGAAAATCTAAATGACACCAATAAGCGCCTGGACAATACCCTGGATGCAGGAAAAACCGGCGGCATTCCGATGTACAAGGGAAAAAGCGTCTCCCGAAAAATTGAGCGCATTGAAAACGGTCAAATCATCCTGATGGATAATAATAACAGCAGCATTGATTTTGAAATATTAGAAAAACCCACTCCAAAAGTACCGGGACCCGGAGAAAGTAAAGAATGAACAATGAATAGGGGAAAAAATAGGACTGAGAGACATAGAGAAAAAGTAAGAAAAAATAGAGAAGACGGAGCTTTGAAACTTGAGCGTTGAACTTTGCACAAAAAATATTACAAAATCCTTGGTGAAGAATTGAGCGCCTGCTTATGAGAAAATATTTCCTGATTCAAATTTTCCTAATCTGCTGCACGATTTCACTGGCAGGACAGAATCTGATTCTTGATGACCCCTGGCAGATATGGACAGGCGAAAGACTGCCACAGATGAGCGATTCCACTTTCTCTAAAGGATTTGAAAGTCGCTACACTATTGAAGAGGGTGATTTTCACCGGCAATGGGAAGCAAAAGGCAAAAACTTTCTCGATATGCACACCTGGGGCAAGGGGAGCTTCGGGAAATCCTGGACAAGCAGCGGCCAATTTGGCTACCGCAATCTGGAATACCATGTTCTGAGCTGGGTGCAAAACCGCAACCCCTATAGCGGCATTCCTATATTGCTGGCCGACAGCTCACAAGCAAATCTCACCCAGCACCGATTTTGGGGAAATTTTACCGCCAAGTACGAAGCAGACCATTCCTGGAATGGCTCATTTTCGCTGCGCTATGCTGTAGACAATGGCTACCGTGATGCTTTTCCCAGAGCGCAGAGCCGCCATACTGACGGACTGATTTCAGTGGCGCTGGCTTATCAGTTGTGGGCTTGCTATGAAATTTCAGCTTTTCAGTTTCAGGAGATGCTCATCAGCTCCCGCTACTCTTTAGACCAGGGCTTGACACCCACCTTTATCAAGATTCATGGCTTTGATTTTCCGGTGATTTTGCGAGGCAGCAGCAGTGAAGAGCGGCTTCACATTCATCAGGGCATTCAGCAAAAAGTCATTCTTGCGCCAATTAGATTTTTTTCAGCTAAGCTTTTTTATGAAACAGGAAACGGGACGGCCAATGATGGCGGCGCCTATAAAGCGCCCCAGGGGAGCTGGGAAAATCAACGCTATGGCGGAGGATTTACCCTGCAGATCGCCACCATACAGGCACAATTTCAAGCTGTTTCTGCCGTTTTAGAAAGCCATCATCCCGAGCTGGAGCTCACACCATGGCAACAAAAGGAACACGCCATCGGAGCGAATATTCAGGCTCAATTCTGGAAAGGAGCTGCTATATGGGCTGATGCAGGCTCTCAGGCGCTTCTTCAGCAGGACCTTTTTTCGGGCGTTCAGTTGTATAGTGAATCATTTCATTCCGCCGCCGGCCTTAATTTCCATATTCCCTTTTCGAAGAAATTCAGTTTAAAAATCAATACCGATGCCAGACAGCGGCAAATTTTAAAAAGCCATTTGGAAAGCAATCCCCTTTCTGGATGGTATTTTCAGGAAATCACCACTGCTGATGCTGTAATCGCCTTTGCTGACTTTCAAAGCTGGCGTATAGCACCAGAGCTGCACATTCTAAAAAATGATAAAATTTACACTTTCGGCATTCAATATCAAAAACTTCAGGCCAAAGAACTTGATTTGAGCAGGAAAACCCTGGCAATTCATCTGTCTGTCGGCATTGGAGAATAATTATGAGAGGCTTAAAATGAAAAAACCAATCCTTAAAACACTCTTGATTGCAGCGCTATTAACGGTTCTCAGTGGCTGCGAACCGGAACAATATATAAGGCCACGGGTGATTTTGGTGGCTGAACAGAGTGTGGCTGAATCCGGCGCTGAAGCTCTAGATAACTATATGCAGGTAATCCGTCGGGACGGGCTTATTCCCCAATTACTTAGCGCTGATTGGCAAAATCCTGAGCAAATCCGTGATACTCTGCTGGCCATCAAAAACAAATATCCCATGATGGAAGGCGTTGTACTCATCGGTCGGCTGCCAATTCCGATGATTCGCGGCGCTCAACATCTGGCCAGCGCCTTCAAAATGGACGAAGACCGATACCCTTTCCCGCGCTCCTCGGTGCCGTCTGACCGATTTTACGACGATCTTGACCTGAAATTTGATTTTTTAGAGCGAGACAGTCTCAATCCCCTTCTATTCTATTATCAGCTTCGACACAACTCGCCACAGCGCATTGAGAAAGATTTCTACAGTTCCCGCATCTTTCCTGACAGCAGCGATGCCGCCGGCACACGTCAGGTCATTGCTTTTCTTGAGAAAGTCGTTAAAATGCGACAGACAAAGCATATCGCAGATTCTGTCCTCACCTTTACCGGCCATGGCTACTGGAGCGAATCACTCAATGCCTGGTCGGATATGCAAATTCGTGACCTGGACCATTTTCCGGCTGCCAAAATTCCTGGCGGCGAGATAAAGCATCTCTTTTTTACTATGGATGATGAGATGAAAAGCCGCTTGACCAATGAACTGGCTCAGCCGAGGGATATGACCATCTTTCATACCCACGGCGGCGTAGAAGCACAATATCTCCTGGGCTTTCCTGTGGCAAACAATACTGCCCAAAACAAAGAAGCTATGCAATACTATTTCCGAAGCAAAGTACGCTCTGCCAAACGCTGGAAAAAAACACCTGAAGACCTAATACAAAATTTTATGAAGCAATATGACATACCGGAAACTTGGTTTGAAGGCGCCTTTGATCCAGAAATCATCAAAGCAGACTCTATCTATGCCGCAAACTTGGACATCTTCAGTGAAGACCTGGCAAAAATGCAACTAAAGTCACTTTTTGTGATGCACGACCAGTGCTTTAATGGCAATTTTACTAAAGAAAATTATGTAGTGAGCAAATATCTCTTCTCTACAGGGCGCACCATCGTAAGCGTGGCCAATAGCGTCAATGTAAAACAAGACATTTGGAGTATGGAAGCTATAGCTATGCTCAGCGCCGGAAAACGGTTTGGTCTATGGCATCAACGCATCCCTTATCTGGAAAATCATCTCTTTGGCGACCCCACTTTTGCTTTTGCAGCCTATGATAAAAATTGTGCCACCTGTCCAGATGCCGGACTGGTCAATCGAGAGCTGAACATTCTCCAAGGAATAAAAAATAGTGAAATAAACGACGATAAATTGCTGCAATATGTAAAAAATGACATCTCTCCGTTGGTTCGCCTGCAAGCTGGCTGTCAATTAGCCAATCTCCGCTCCGCTCTCTTTAATGAAGCCATAGCAGCGCTTTTAGGTGATCCGGATGAATTTAATAGGCGCATTGCTAGCCATTGGGCGGGACGAAGTGGCGACAGCACTTTTGTGGCTTCCCTGGCAAAAAGCATCTTTTTCGACCCATCAAAAAGGGTAGTTTACGCTGCCAAAGATGCGCTGGATCTCTTAGGTCACGAAAAGGCAATGGCAGCTCTCCAGGCAGTCTTTGAAACTTTGCCGCCATCCACGGCCAATGAGGCGCGGCTAAATCGGTATATTGGCAGCTATCAACGCACCGGTCAATGGCTGGAGAAAGAATTTTATCCTGCTCTCACCAGCGACACACTTTCACATAAAGAAGTGATGACCCAGATTCGCCGCCTGCGCAATTATCCTTTTGAAGCTGTTCGGGAGCCATTGCAAGCTTTTTGTGCCGACACAAGCCGGGACGAATCGCTGAGGGTAGCCGCTCTGGAAGCGCTGGCTTGGTTTCACCTTCACAAAGATGCCCGTCATCTGGCAAAATTTTGTCAAAATATTTCCGAAAATGACGCCGAGCCAGAAGCCATCCGATTTGAGGCCGAAAAATCTGCACGCCGCCTGCAAGTAGGCCCAAATCATCCGGTAACACCTTAATCTTTTCTTTTAGAATGTTCAAAACTGCGAATGAAAAAGACTTTTTTGGAAAAACTGGTATTCCTGACTAGATTTGAATTTAAAAAATGGAGAATAGATGAACCCTACGATACGTGATTACCATCCAAGTGATTTGCCTTTTATTTATGACGTTTGCCTGAAAACCGGAGACAGTGGTAAAGATGCTAGCAAGCTCTATCAGGACCCCTATCTAATAGGTCACTACTATGCGGCGCCCTATGCAGTTTTAGAGCCGGACCTCTGCTTTATTGCCTGCGTGGATCAAAAGCCGGTGGGCTATATTTTGGGCACAGAAAATACCGAGCAATTTGCCATTCGCTGCGAAAAAGAGTGGTTCCCGGTCCTGCGGCAGCGCTATCGCATACCTGCAGAAGATGATGAAAGTCTAGATGCCCGCATCATTCGCCTCTTTCATCAGGGTATTCTGGTGAAGCCAGAATTTTTAGAATATCCGGCACACCTGCACATTGACCTGCTGCCGGCTGCTCAAGGTCAGGGTTTTGGCCGCACCCTTATCCAAACCTTTGCCAATGCCCTCCGACAAAAAGATATACCTGCTTTCCATTTGGAAGTGGGAAAACGAAATCCCGGGGCCATCGCCTTTTACCAAAAAGTCGGGTTCAAACAAATCGCCGAATTCCCCTGGTCCATTGGCTTTGGGATGAAACTGTGACACAGCTTCAACAAACATATAGCGTCAGCGGCTGATTAATGTCGCTTTTATACCATTGTCAGTAATTTTTTATGAATACAAAGCCCTGAAATGAGGCATACTAGCCGCATTCCCAAAACGAAAGCTGGAAGCTTTCCTTACTTTATTCAGCATAACCAGATTCCCACATTATCTATCATGCGCTCAGCGATTTTTTCTTCCCAGGGGCGATCACTGCGGTCAAAAATGATAAGATGAAGGTCTTCAGCGCCGGCTTTTTGCCCATAGGCTTTCGTCTGATTTACACCTTCTTCGATGGTGCTTTCCAGACTTTTGCGCAAAATTTTTGTCTCGATAACGATACGCTGAACCGCTCCAAAGTATGCCTTCTCCGTTGTGGGCCATTCGATGAGCAAGTCAGTGCGACGCCGGCCTAAAGCATATTCCCGATGAATGCGTCCGCCACCATTGATGATCCGTTGGAGAAAGGCTTGCAGCAGAAGTTGTGGACCCGCTTCACGATAATCAAAACGCTGATCCCAGCTCTCTGCATTCATGCGGAAAAACTGCTGAAAAGCCCGAAGCAGCTTCGGCATATTCAAGCTTCCATCTGCCGCTACATACCAGCCTGTATCCTGATTGGCAATACCCACCTGTTTCGCCCAGGTCAATTCTCGGGGAATCGTCTCCATATAGATTCTATTGGCGATGCGCACCGAGGGTTTCTTTTGAATCAGACCCAAATCATAGACATAATCCAGATCAGCGCCTCGAAAGCTTGGCTCCTCTTCGCCGCTTAAAATGGCTGAGATAACCCGATGCACACGCTCTTCCTTCAGCTTGTCCACCAACTGATCCAGATGGGTTGCCCGGCTCTGGATGAGTTCTTCTCGCGCCTGCATATAATGCTCCACGGTGATTGGAATACTGCGGTCACGAAGCGCTTTGATTCGCCAGGTCAGTTCGTAAGCCAAGGCATTCACCAGCCAGGGCTGACCTTCCGTATCTTCCCAAAGAAGGGGAAAAATTGCTTCTTGGAAACTTTGTCCCGTTGCTTCTGTATGCTGAAGCAGCAGTGTACGGCATTCTTCTGGACTGAAATTGCCCATTCGCAAGGATTCGGCCTTGATATTGAAGGCTGAGCCGCCGGTGATGATTTCCTGATTAGAGCTGTGAATGCGGTAATCCTGAATATCCCGTACACCGCAAAGTATCAGCGACTGGGGAAAGCTCTCGGGACGCTGGGCATAACCGGCACGAATCTGACGCAGCAGTGAAATCAGTGTATCACCCACCAGCGCGTCCACTTCATCCAGAAAAAGTATCGTAGGCTTGGAGGCTGCGGTCGTCCAATGTTGCAATAAAACCCGCAGCCTGTCATTCGATGAAACATCTCTTCCTGAAGAATAATACCATTTCCCAAGTTCAGTACCGGGAAGATAGGTATCAATATGGCTTGAAATTGAACTGCAGACAGCGTCCACACCCCGCTCAACATCATTTCTGGCAGTTTGTGCCCCTTCTATATTGGCGTAAGCACAGGCAAATTGCCCTTGGGCATTCAGTGCATGCATCATTGCCAGTAGCGTCGAGGTCTTGCCTGTCTGCCGCGGCGCATGCAGCAGAAAATATCGTTTCTGAGCGATAAGCTGAAGTATGTCTTCCCAGTTTATACGAGTTAAAGGATCAATATGATAATGGTCTGCTGGAATCGTTGGACCAGCGTTATTGAAAAACTTTTCCATCACCGCCTCGTTTCTCTTGAATTTTCATCTTGTTTTAAATATACGTCACTTTTATCCATAAAGCATAAAAAAAGCCTCAGAACAGTATAGGTTGGAAGACTTCGTTGCTATGCAAAAAATGCGATATCAAAGCCCGGCCCTAATTTATCATAAGCTGATTATTAATCAATGCGCCGTTTAATTGACCAATTTGACAGATTTGACAGATTTGCATGATCCGGCCATCCAGGTAAATCAGGAAATGCATCACCCCGACAGAGGTGTTTTTCAATGCAGGAGACTTATGGAAATAAAGGCTTTATCCACCTGATATATTTTCTTCACATTTCAACTACAATAATTTTTTCAGGGAAGAGAAGGACTGAACTGGGAAAAAGCCGCCGCATCAGATCATTAGTGCGGCGGTCAGTGGCTCTTGGTGGAGCGGACCAAAAAGCAAATTTGACATTCACGTGGCTAGCCAGCGGGACGGTGTGCCCAATGGCTGGCATCTTTTTTATTTTAATGGCAGCAGCTATTCACAGGATTTTGTAGGCGCAGGACATCCTGCCGATTACAAAATTCGTATCAGCAGGTTTTTTTTCGGCCGATTGACTTTCCAATACAATGATTGTCAATAGCTTCAACGGTCACTCAGGCTGGCAAATAGACTGGACTTTTATCGGGAAAACTGGGGAAGATTTGGAAAATTACTTCGCCATCGATTCACAGGCAGCTCAAGTCATTATGTAAGAAGCTGAAACCGGTTGCTCGTGGATCAAGCAAGAGCCAACGAATCATATATGGAAAGCGCCCCTGCCCAAGTCGTTGAGTCGGGGTATTCACCGAATCAGCTTCACCGCCATTAATCCTGCCGGCAAGAAATACAAAAGCCACCGCCTTTTTTGGGTTATGGGCTAAGCAAAGAAACAGGATAGACAGGATAATAAGGTTGAAAAAAGTGATGAATATGCGCTCCTGACTTCTACATTATACACTTCGACCCTTTAACGCGGCTCAGGATACCACTCCGCACAGTGCAGCGCATTCTAAATTCTACATTCCATATTTTTATTTTGCGGCTCCATTCCTCAGCCTCAGCCTTAAGCTTGGTCTTAAGCTCAGCCTTATTTGGAGAAAGCGACGACAGCCAGCGTGCCGGGGCCGGCATAGCTGCCCAAGCCGGGACCGATTTCTGACATAAAATAGCGGGCATTGGGAAATTCTTTTTCTATGTAGAGCTGCAGTCGGGCGGCTTTCTGGGGATCATTGGCGTGCATAATGCCGATATCCGTAAAATTTTCGCCAAAGCTTTTTCGCCATTTTTTCAGCACCACCGGCCAGGCCTTTTCACCGGGACGCACGATACCGGCCTTCCCCAGCCTGCCCTCATCATCATAAGTAATCAGAGGCATAATTTTGAATTTTGTGAGGATTTTTCCCACCTTGGCATTGAGCCTGCCACCTTTTACGATATATTCCAGTGTTTCAAAAAGGATAAAAATAGAGCGGTTTTCACTGAGGGCATAGATTTCTTTGAGCGCATCAGTCAATGAGCCGCCGGCATTAAGTTTTTCTACTGCTCTGATAGCAATGATGCCCAGCGCCAGCCCACCCGATTTGCTGTCCACCACGTGAATGCGGTCCGGCTCCACCTGTCTGGCGGCATTGAGGGCAGCCTGATAGGTGCCGGAAAGATTTTTGCTGACGTGCACCGAGATAATTTCCCCATAATGAGAGAGAAGATGGCGATACATATTGGTGAAATCTTTAGGCGAAGGCTGACTCGTTTTGGGAAAAACCGGCGAGCTGCGCAGCTTTTCATAAAATGTGCGGGTGTCCAGCGTGATTTTATCAATATACTGATCATTGCCAAATGCCACCCGAATGGGCACCACGTGAATATCATATTTGCCAAGGTATTCTTCGCTGAGGTCAGCAATACTGTCCACCACGACAGCAACACGTTTTTTATTCTCCTGTGCTGCGCTTTCACTTTGTTTTTTCATATCATCCGCCTTTTGTTTACGAACTTTTCCATATTTCTTCATCATCTCAAAAACAGCTTCCGGCTCATTTGTGTGAATATGCAGTTTCAGTTTATCCGGCGTACCGGCAAGGATGATGCTATCACCCAGCGAGTGCAGCTCCTTGCCAATGCTTTCGCGGTCAAAATTGCTCCCTTCTACCAGACACTCGGTACAATAGCGGTATTTTAGGTCTGGATTGAAGGTGATGACTTCACTTTTAGCTTCTCTATGATCCACCAGTTTCCGAAAACTGTCGATCAGATCATCAAGTCGTCCCTTTCCCATAAACTCCAGCACCCCTTCCAGCATATGAACAAATCCTTGGGCGCCGGCATCGACAACGGCAGCCTCTTTTAACACTGCCAGCTTATTAGGACTATCATCCAGTTCGTTTTGGCAATTACTGATGCATTGACGAAGAATTATCTCAAAATCATCTTCTCTCGCAGACATTTCAGACCAAGTATTGCTCATCATAGTGATGACACTGAGAATAGTACCTTCTCGGGGATCAGCCATAGCCGAGTAGGCATAGCGGCGGGCGGACTGTACCGCAGCGGCAAATTCACGGGTGCTTACCGATTTTTTGTTGCCCATCTCTTCCGCCAGCCCATAAAAAAACTGCGCCAGAATCACGCCGCTGTTTCCCTGGGCATTTTCCAGCGCTTCGATGCTGACCTTTTGGCTGACAGTGTCAATGCCCAGCTCATCTTCGGCCTGCAGCGCCACCACAATGGCATGCAGCTGTCTCTTATACACATCTCCGAGCCCACGAGACCGTACTAGATCTCGTATGCCGTCTTCTGCT
>OMKS01004495.1_pt1 | contig 10483 bp, 8 predicted proteins | sample 1674721 | NCBI WGS metagenome assembly OMKS01 (sample SAMN06264996, study PRJEB25208) | sediment metagenome | isolation source: hot spring sediment | place: USA: California | collected 2014-09-02 | reverse complement strand
CCACCGAGATCTACACTATCCTCTTCGTCGGCAGCGTCAGATGTGTATAAGAGACAGTTTATATAAGGATATTCTTTCAGCGCTTTAATCACGGCATAAGAAATAAACGGCATATAAGTAAGTTTGAGCCCTTCAGTTTCAAGGTATTTCTGTTTATTAGTTTGAATAAAATTATGAATCTTAGTCATATCAACTTCTAAAACTGCCGTAACATGAACCGAAGTATCGCGGCTATTTACCATATGATACATAATTCTTTGACGAATATTATCCATAGGAATTATCTCAACACCTTCACCAGCAGACCAAGTAGGTTGTGTTGTTTCTTTCGGAGCACTTTTTTGAATAACTTCCGGAGATTTTTTCGGTTGCTGAGTTTTTGGTGTCGTTGCTTTACCAGATTTTCTATCTTCGATATATTTTAGAATATCATTTTTAGTTACTCTTCCGTTTAATCCTGTTCCTTCGATCGATTCTAATTCATCATAAGAAACATTTTCAGTATTTGCGATTTTCATTACTAAAGGTGAATAAAATCTATCGGATGAAGGAGTTGATGTTTTTTCTTCTTTTTCCTGAACAGGTTGTTTAACAGTTTCTTTCTGAGGTTGTTGTTCTTCTTTTGGTTCATCAGTTTTTTGCTCAGTTTTCTTTTTAACAATGCCGCCGCTTTTTGAAATTCTTGCCACTGTTTGTCCAACTTCAACCGTTTCATTTTCACTTACTAAAATTTCAGCAAGAACTCCTTCTTCCGGTGAAGGTACTTCAGTATCAACCTTATCTGTACTTATTTCAAAAATTATTTCATCATTCTCAACTTTGTCGCCTTCTTTTTTATGCCATTTAATTATGGTTCCTTCCATAACAGATTCACCCATTTTCGGCATCGGTATATCAATAAGTTCTCCACCGACTTGTGTAGTTGAAGATTCTTCTTTGGGAGTTTCTTCTTTCATTTTATCAGAATCATCTTTCACAGCTTCTCCGTTAGTTTCGATCACCGCTACCACCGAACCGGCTTCCACTGTTTCATTTTCGAATACTTTAATATCGGAGAGAATACCATTCTCCGGACTAGGGATTTCCGTATCAACTTTATCCGTACTTATTTCGAAAATAATTTCATCTTTTTCAACTTTGTCACCTTTTTTCTTATGCCATTTGATAATCGTTCCTTCGTTAACACTTTCTCCCATTTTGGGCATTACGACATCAACTTTCATTTTAGTTTCCCTTTATATTCAATTTTAGTAACGAATTATTTCCCTTATAGACTCCACAATATTAATTCTTGTTGGAAGAATATAATTTTCAAGATTAGGATGATACGGAATCGGTGTATCTTTAGCTCCAACTCTCATAACCGGACCGTCTAAACTTTCAAAACAATTTGCAGAAATTCTTGCAGCGATTTCTGCTCCGAATCCCGCTGTTATTGTATCTTCATGCATAATAATTGCTTTACCGGTTTTACGAACCGAATTATAAATTGTTTCTTCATCTAAAGGATGAATAGTTCTTATATCAATTACTTCGATAGAGCAACCCTCTACTTCCTCAACTTTTTTAACGGCGAATTTTGCTTCATGAACAATAGCACCCCATGTAATAATCGTTAAATCATTCCCTTCCTTAACAACATTTGCTTTACCGAATGGGAGAAGATATTCAGCCGAGGGTTCTGGAGTTGTAGAATGACTTTGTCTGTATAATCCTTTGTGTTCAAGAAATAGAACCGGATCGTTAAGACGAAGTGCAGTTTTAAGCAGTCCTTTTGCATCACGTGCATTTGACGGATAAGCAATCAACAAACCTGGCATATGCGAAAAGAATCCTTCAATATTTTGGCTATGATAAAGTCCGCCGTGAATATAGCCGCCAACCGCAACTCTTGTTACTACGGGAGCTTCAAATAAATTATTAGAACGATAACGATACATAACAAGTTCGTCTCTCATTTGCATAAATGCAGGCCATATATAATCACCGAATTGAATTTCAACGCAAGGTTTCAATCCTTTTAATGCCATACCTATAGCAACACCCATAATGCTTGCTTCCGCAAGGGGCGAATTAAAAACGCGATCATTTCCAAACTGAGTAGATAAACCTTTTGTTGCACTGAATACACCACCCTTCCCATCAGCAACATCTTCACCGAAGACGTATATTTTATCATTACGTTCCATTTCTTCTCGAAGAGCGTGATTAATTGAATCTACCATTACAACCGGTTGTCCATCTAAATTGCCTTTTTCATATTCTAATTTTGCACGTTTACCGCTTTCATCTAATACATACTTTACAGCTGTTTCTGGTTCGGGATCAGCTTGTTTTATTGCCCAATCAGCTGCTTCGTCAACATGATTTTTAATTTCTTTTTTGAATTCCTCGTAAGCTAATTCGGTAAGGATTTCTTTTTCGATTAATTTATTTGCAAAAATTTCGATAGGATCTTTTTTCAGGTCTTTCTCAAGTGAATCTTGTGGTCTATATTTTTTTTGATCGTCAGAAGAAGAATGAGATAGTAATCTTACAACATGTGCTTCAATTAAAGCAGGACCTTTTCCTTGTCTTGCATACTTAAATGCAGATTGTGCGGCAGCATTAACTTTAAGGAAATCAGTTCCATCAACTTCCATGCGTAGAAGATTTTCATGCCCTTTCATCATTTCTGCAACAGAATTATTTCTGCCGGAATTTTGTCCTCGAACCGGAACAGAAATAGCCCATTTATTATTTTGAATCACAAAAACGACAGGAAGTTTTTCACGAGAAGCCCAGTTAACTGCTTCGTAAAATTCTCCTTCACTTGTTGTACCTTCACCGGCACTTACGTAAACTACTGTATTTTCACCTCTTTTACGTGCAGCAAGAGCAACGCCAACTGCTTGTAAAAATTGGGTTCCTGTTGGGCTTGATTGTGTAGGTACATTTAATTCTTTAGAGCTATAATGACAAGGCATTTGTCTTCCACCGGTCATAGGATCATCCGCTTTCCCCATTTGTGCGAGAAAAACATCTTCGATTTTTGTACCGAGTGCAAGCATAAAAGCCATGTCTCTATAATATGGGAAAGCCCAATCGACTTTCTTTTTCATTGCTAAACCGAAAGCAACTTGTGTTGCTTCATGTCCCGAACCGGCTATGTGAAAAAAAATTTTACCTTGTCGAAGAAGGTTCATAATTTTATTATCCATTTGACGAGATAACGACATTATTCGAAGTATATTCATCAATTCTTCTTTTGTCATTCCGCCGAATGAATCTATTTTCCCGGTTGGTGCTTTACCGTTTTTCTTATTTGAAGTTTTCTTTTCTTCGGTTAAAGAATCAAGTTTATTATTTCTTGTCATTGATTAACCCTTTTCTAATTATTATTTACAAAAGTAAATGCATCTTTTAATACAACTTTATATTCATCGTAGTCAAATACTTCTTTGAACTTATTCACAATTTTATTTTTTACTTCATCAATATCTACTTCGCTTCCCAATTCTTTTTGTAGTGATGTTACTTTTTTATCTGTAATTCCGCAAGGAATAATTCCGTTAAACAAATTAAGATCGGTATTTATATTAAATGCAAATCCGTGCATTGTTACCCAGCGTGAAACTTTAATACCTATTGCAGCAATTTTTCTATCTTCAATCCAAACACCGGTTAAACCTTCGATGCGATTAGTCGTTAAGCCATAACCACCACAAACGTCTATTATTACTTGTTCAAGATTACGCAGATATAAATGCGTATCCTCTTTCCAATTGCTTAGTTTGATAATGGGATAACCGACTATTTGTCCCGGGCCATGATAAGTTATATCACCCCCGCGGTCAATGTCATATATTTTAATTCCATACTTATTTAAAAAAGTTTCATTACTAATCAGATTTTTTCTATCTGCAGTTTTACCTAAAGTATAAGTATGCGGGTGTTCAAGTAAAAATAAAATATCTTCTATCTCATCAGATGTACGTAATTTAAAGACATCTTTCTGCAAATCCCAAGCTTTATCGTAATCGATAAAATCGAGGTCAATATAATTAAATATTCTATATGTGGATTGCTTCGCCATAAGCTTGTCCCGCTGCTTCCATTATCATTTCAGATAAAGTCGGATGTGCATGTACTGTTTGTAAGATTGTTTCATAAGTTGCTTCCAAAGTTTTTGCAATGCCAATTTCTGCAATTAGTTCGGTTGCTTCGGCACCTATTATATGTGCGCCTAATATCTCGCCATATTTTGCATCAAAAATAATTTTAGTAAAACCTTCACGTTCCCCTATTGCTCCGGCTTTGCCGCTTGCCGAATAAGGAAATTTACCAATTTTAATTTCGTATCCCTTTTCTTTTGCTTTTGATTCCGTTAGACCAATGCTTGCAACTTGCGGCTGGCAATATGTACATCCCGGGATTGAATCATAATCAATCGGCGGATGATTAATGCCGTGAATTTTTTCGATGCAATGAATTGCTTCGTGAGATGCAACATGAGCTAACCAAGGAGGACCAATTACATCACCGATTGCATAAACTCTTTCTATGTTTGTTTTATATGTTTTCTTATCCACTTTAATATGATTTCGTTCGACTTCAACGCCAATATCTTCAAGTCCTATCCCTTCAACATTTACCTGTACACCGATTGCGCTTAATACTTTGTCGGCTTTTAATTCTTCTTTTTTACCGTTCTTTTCTATAGTTACAACAACCGATTTACCTTTTACTTCTGCTTTCTCAACTTTTGTACTTGTATGAATTTTTATCCCACGTTTTTTGAAACTGCGTGCGAGTGTATCTGAAACTTCCTTATCTTCAATCGGTAGTATATTATCAAGCATTTCAATAATTGTAACTTCAGTCCCGAGTACATTATAGAAATAAGCAAACTCAACTCCGATTGCACCTGCTCCAATGACAATCAAACTTTTAGGTTGTTTATCTAAACTCATAGCTTCCGTGCTTGTAATTATATTTTTTCTATCGATAGGAATTGCGTCAATAGAACGAGGTCTTGCACCGGTTGCTATGATAATATGTTTTCCTTCAACTTCATCGATTTTCTTTTTATTATTATCCAAAATTTCGAGTTTATTATTTGCAATAAATCTTCCAAATCCTTGAATGTGATCAATTTTATTTTTCTTTATTAAAAACTGAACACCTTTAACAATTTTTTCAGAAACACCTCTACTTCTTTGAATTATTTTTTTGAAATCAAATTTCAAATCAGAAAAAGAAAGACCATATTCTTCAGAATGATTTTTAGCAAGGTCATAAAGTTCAGCATTTTTCAATAAAGATTTTGTAGGAATACAGCCCCAGTTAAGACATATACCACCAAGATTATCTTTTTCAACAACTGCAGTTTTATATCCCAGTTGAGCAGCCCTAATTGCAGCAACGTATCCACCGGGTCCGCCACCTAAAACAACAATATCATAATTTTTGCTCATATTTTTGATCCTTTAGCTTGCTAATTAAGTTTAGATGAAGATTATAAATATACTGAAGATACCATTCAAAATAAAACAACGAATCTTATTAAAATTATTGAATACAATAGATAAATAGATGCGATTTTACTTTGAAAATACTATAAGTAATACACCCACAAACATAACGAATGAACCAAACAATCTTTCTTTTATATTGGTTTCATGAAGGAATAGATGACCGAGAAATACGGAAATGACGCCGGACATTCTTTTCATAGCAACTACATAAGCAACGAGAGTAAGCGAAAGAGCATTCATATGAAAGAAAAATGCACTTGCAGTAAATAACGAAACCATAAATAAGTTTTTCTTCCCCTTTGAGATTTCTTGCTTTTTAAGCTTTCCTTTGCAAAGAAGAATTATCGTTAATGAAACAAATATTATTATATTCATAAAAATAATGTGCTGATAAAGGGAAGAACTTTGGATTGAAATCTTATCAAAGTTTGCCGATATGCTCCAAATAAATGCAACTATAAACATATGCTTTGTACCTTTATCAGATAATAGTTTTTTAAACGGTGCAAATATTCCGTTTTCTCTTTCGGAGACATTCAATAAATACGAACCAATAACTACTAATAAAACTCCGATTAATCCCATCAGATTTGGGAACTCTCCAACAAAAATTGGTGCAGTGATTAATAAAAATAAAGGTGTAAAACTCAGCATCGGCATTACTGACGATATATCTGATTCGGAAATTGCTTTCATATAAAGTATTGCAGCAATTACATTTATAATTCCACTGCCGGTTACAGCTAACAAGAATAGTTTGTTGAATTTTAAATCGATAAAAAATATCAAAGGGACAAAGACGATGATTGGGATTACATAATTAGCCCAAGAAATAACAAGTGGATCAATAGTTTTGGATGCACGCTTTATGAATAAACTTCTAGAACCTTCTGCAACCGGATTCAGAGATGCAAATAATACCCACATTATTTTTCCGAATATTTTGTTTCAATATTATCGAGAAGCATAAAGTCATTTTTCTTATGCATCTTTTTTATTTGAAGATCTTTTTCTTCGTATATACAGATTTTATTCAATGGACAAATTCCACAGCTTGGGTTCTTAGGTTTACAGATTTCTCTTCCCAACCTAATTAGATTTGTATGAAATGAATGCGCTATCTTGGGTGGGAAGTTTTTGTTAATCAACATGAAAGTTTTATCCGGTGTTTTTCCGCTAACAATTCCGATTCTGTTTACTGTTCTGTGAACATGAGTGTCAACCGGACAAATATTTCTGTTCATCGAAAACAGCAAGACACAACTTGCGGTTTTTACTCCAACTCCGTTATAATTTATCAATTCTTCAATTGCAGAATTTTCGTCTAACTTCTTTAGGTAATTTAGCGTAATTGTTTTCTGCTTTTTTTGGATATCTGTTAGAAAGTTTTTTATTGCCGCGGATTTTTGTTTCCCAAGCCCGGCAACTTTAATAGAATGTTCAATTTCTTCTCTATTTGCCTTTGCCGCTTCTTCCCATGTAGGATATTTTTCTTTAAGATTCTTAAAAGCTTTATATGAATTGTTATCATTTGTATTCTGAGATAGAATTGTTGCTATCAACATATCAACCGGGTCGGGAAGAGATTTGTTTCTGGGAGGTATGCCGAATTTATCGATGAGTAATTTATTTACTTTAATTATAAGTTTGGTTTTTGAATCCATGCACATGTATATTTTTTATGATATGAAACTTAAAGAAATGATTACACTTTTTCGTCAATTGAATAAATTGTCAAATGGCTTTCAGAATCTTTTAGCAAATTCACAAATTATTATTTCGGAAAGTTTTTCATTTATAGTATTTTGCAGCATAAAAAATCAATCGGGGATAATATGTCAACACTAATGGTAAGTGTATCTGGCATAAGAGGAATTGTTGGGGACGGTTTAGACCCACACAGTTTAGTTAAATATACTCAAGCTTACGCCGACTTTTGCGGCGAAGGAAAAATTATTATTGGTAGTGACGGTAGAATATCGGGTACAATGGTCAAAAATATTGTTATCGGAACACTTCTTGCAAAAGGTAATGATGTTGTTGATTTGGGAATCACTCCAACTCCAACGGTTTTATATAATATAAAAAAGTTTAATGCTGTCGGCGGAATAGTAATTTCGGCAAGTCATAATCCGAATGAATGGAATGCATTAAAATTATTGAATAGTGACGGCGAGTTTATGACTCCCGAAGAAAACAAAGCAATGTTGGAATTATTAGACAAACCAAGTCAATTCAAAAGTTGGGATAACCTTGGCAAATTAGAAGTATCGGAAGCCGGTTTAATGAATCATCTTCAAGATGTTCTTTCATTAAAATATATTGATGTTGCTGCAATACGAAATCGTAGGTTTAAAGTTTTGCTTGATTGTGTAAATGGCGCTGGCAGTTACATAATGCCGAATTTATTAGAAGAATTAGGATGTGAAGTAATAAAAATAAATTGTGAAAAGAACGGCATCTTTCCCCGGTTACCCGAACCAATACCGGAAAACTTATCCGAAACAATGAAAGCCGTCATTGAAAGCAAAGCCGAAATTGGAATTGTCGTAGACCCTGATGTTGATAGATTAGTTCTTATAACAGAAAAAGGCAAGCCGTTTGTTGAAGAAAACACTATTACACAAGCTGTAAAGTTTATTTTAGGTAAAGAAAAAGGAGATGTTGTAGTGAATCTCTCTACAACACGTGCGGTTGAAGATGTTGCAAATGAATATGGTGTCAATGTTTATCGATCACCTGTTGGAGAAGCAAATGTTGTAAAGAAAATGAAGGAAGTAAATGCTGTAATAGGCGGTGAAGGAAGCGGCGGTGTTATTTTACCGGCTTTGCATTATGGCAGAGACGCATTGGTTGGAACCGTTATAACTCTTCAGCATCTTTTGGAATTCGGCGGGACTATGAGTGAACTTAAAAAAAGTTTGCCGCAGTATCACATTGCTAAAGGTAAAGTAGAAACCGGAAATAACAATCCGGATGAAGTGGTAAATAAGTTAACTGAGATCTATAAAAACGAAAAGATAAACACAGATGACGGATTAAGAATTGATTTTGATGATCATTGGGCACATTTCCGTAAATCCAACACCGAACCTATAATTAGATGTATCGTAGAAGCAGATAAAAAAGAAAACGCTGAAAAGTATATGAAAAATTATTTTACTGCTTTGGGTAAATTGATGCAATAAACAGAGACTTGTTTAACCACAAAGCTCACAACGGTGGCACGAGGTTCACTAAGTTTTATCTTTGTGCACCTTGTGCCTACTTAGTGTCCCTTGTGGTTTTGCTTTTCAAATAATGACTTCTGATAAAAAAGTAATAAATAATTTTATAGAAGTCTACTTCTGCGTTTGATGAAACTTAGCAATGCAGTATCGAAAGGTTCGTTTGTATTTATGAGGTTATATTCAATTCCGAAACTCAAACATTCTTTTTTAAGTCTGCCAAGATATTCCTTAAATGCAGTTTGATAAGCAGCTTGAATTTGATGCGGTTGAGTTGTCATTTCTTCTCTTGTTTCCAAATCAACAAATACTCCACTTTTTTCAAATGCAAAATTTTCTTCAATCGGGTCAAGAATTTGGAAAAGGATTACATCATTTTTTTTGTAGTGTAATTTCTTTAATGCCGTCAGTACTTTTTCAACATCATCAAAAAAATCGGAAATGAGAATTACCATTCCCCTTCTTTTAATTTTATCACTAACCGAGTTGAGACAATCGGCAGTGTTAGTTTTATTTGATGCAATTATATTATTAATTTCTATCAAAATATTTTTTAAATAAACTCTTGATGATTTTGGCGGTAAATAAGTTTCCAACTTATCGGAGAACAAACCTAAACCAACAGAATCTTGTTGATGAATCAACATATATGAAAGAGATGCAGCAAGAATTTTTGCATATTCAAGTTTTGTTATCGCACCTTCATTCTTAAAATCCATTGACTTGCTGACATCAACAAAAATATGTGCAATTAAGTTTGTTTCTTCTTCATATTGTTTTATATAATAACGGTCGCTTTTGGCTAAAACTTTCCAGTCAATATCCTTTAATTGATCGCCTTGCATATATGGACGATGTTCAGAGAATTCAACGGAAAAACCATGGTAGGGACTCTTGTGGAGTCCCACCATAAAACCTTCAACGACATTACGGGCTTTTAATTCGAGTGAGGCGAGTTTTGAAATTACTTGCGGTTCTAAAAAAGTACGATATTGTGTTCTATCTAATGCCACTATTGCTATTTAGGTTGAGCCATTGCTTTTAGCAAAATTTCTTCAGGGGTTAGTCCCAAATTTTCCAATTCAATTTCTGCAGAAGAAGCAAGTTCGTGATCAGGAAACTTTTCAAGAAATAGTTTATAAGTTTTTTCTGCGGCTTCAAAATCATTAATTTCATTTGCTTGAAGAAAACCGCACATGAATAGTGCGCCCGGTGCAACATCTTCGCCATCACTGTTTTTTAATTCGGGATATTCTTTATAAACTACTTGATAATATTCAACAGCTTTCAAAAAAGATTCTCTATCATCAATATTTTTTATAGCTCTGCCTTGATACAATTTAGCCATTTCTAAAAAAGCTGTTCCAGCTTCAGTAGTTTTAGGAAATTCATTAGCAATTTTTTCAAGACTTGATAAAGCTTCTGTATAAGAACCTTCTCTTAATTGAGTCTGAGCTTTAGACATCAAATCCTTTTCGTTTTCGCTTGAACAGGAAATAAGAATTATACCGATAATTAGAAAATAGAATAAATAACTTTTTCTCATTTTGTCACACCGTTTTTTTTTTGATGATTTGAAATATAGCACAATTAACTCTGCTTCAAAAATAAATTGCATACAATACAATTTCCATACCTGATATGTTCCAGAAATAATTTGGGTCAGCGGATTATTTGGTGGCAAAGTGCTTTTTTTATAAATTTTCGATCACTTGAGATTGTGAATATAATAGAAGTTCC
>OMKS01004494.1_pt1 | contig 10484 bp, 9 predicted proteins | sample 1674721 | NCBI WGS metagenome assembly OMKS01 (sample SAMN06264996, study PRJEB25208) | sediment metagenome | isolation source: hot spring sediment | place: USA: California | collected 2014-09-02 | reverse complement strand
AGTACGGTCTCGTGGGCTCGGAGATGTGTATAAGAGACAGCCCATTGAACAAGAGGCTTATGAGATGGAATCGACCTCGGTTATTACGGAACGAAAAAACAATAAGGCGGGATTCGAGCCGAGAATTGTCGCGTTTTTATGCACATGGTGTTCGTATGCGGGAGCCGACCTCGCCGGAACATCGCGGCTTCATTATCCCCCGAATGTTATGCCCATTCGGGTTATGTGTTCGGGACGGGTCGATGCGGAGTTTATCATTCAGGCATTCAGGGAAGGTGCGGATGCTGTCGCGGTTTTCGGATGTCATCCCGGCGATTGCCATTATATAAACGGAAACCACAAAACCATGGGAAGAATTCCCATTCTGAAAAAAATGCTCGCACAGTTCGGCATCGAACCCGAACGCCTTCAGCTTCACTGGGTCTCAGCGAGCGAGGGTCCGAGATTCGCGGAGATTGTTACTAACATGACGGCTCAGATAAGGGAACTGGGTCCGCTGGAGCTTGAAATCTGCGACCCGAAATAATTTCCAATTCAGTGTCAGTTGAAAATTCCTAACCCTTTTTGCGGTTTATTTCCACTCCCACGCTTTTAGCGAACCTAAGCGCGGTCGGTTTTTCAACCCTAACGGTTACTTCATTCACGCGATTATCTTCAAGACAGATTTCCGCAATTTTCTCCGCCATCGTCTCGATTAAAAAATATTCCGATTTTTCAATCGCTTCCAGGATTTTCTTTTTCAACGCTTTGTAATCGACCGCGTAATCTATTTTGTCGGATTGCGCCGCCTCTCGAATGTCGGTTCCCAGTTCGATATTGATGAGCACATCCTGCGTCATGCGACGCTCTTCATCGTTGATGCCGATTATACATCGTACGAGAAGTTCGCGGATGAAAATTTTATCCATTGCGGTATCCTTTCAGATGCCTTCCGCCATCGACATAAATCACCTCTCCGGTAAGGAACGAGCTTTTCAAAAGGTAAATGACCGCATCCGCGACATCCCCCGCGTCGCCATGCTTGTTCAGCGGGACGGTATGCACGAGATTTTCGATATATTTCATGTCTTTTCCCGGCGGGGGCAGAATGAGTCCCGGTGCGACCGCGTTCACCTGCACATCCGGCGCGAAATGCACAGCCATCATCCTTGTCATCTCGGCAAGCATTTTTTTGCTCAGGATATATGCTACATGGTTCCAGTCGAAATCGAGATGCCTTGTATCGAGCAGATTGATAATTTTTCCCTTGCCGCATTTTTTAACGAATTCACGGCTCAGTTCGAACGGAACCCATGAGTTGATTCGCATCGCGCCGGCGAGGTCGTCGAAAGTAACAGTATCGATTTTCGATTCGGGAAAAACCGACGCGCTGTTGATGAGAAAATCGAGCAAGCCTGTCAATTCGAGTGATTTTTCTATCAATCCTGTAGGGCTGAAATTTTCACCTGAAAAATCAGCCTGTAACGATATTGCTTTCACACCCGATTTTTTGATTTCATCGCAAAGGGAATCCGCTTCGGTTGAGGAGTGATTATAATGAACCACCACATTCGCGCCCTCTTTTGCGCAGGCGAGCGAGATGGCGCGCCCGATTCGTTTCGCGCCGCCCGTAATGAGCGCGGTTTTTCCTTCCATCAGTCTATTTTTCAATTCACTCATCCCCTAAATCGGGAAGATTTCCGATAGCGACATTAGTCTCTTCGCGGATGATTTCTCTTGCGGTATCAACTTTGTCCCACACATTGCACATCATCATTCCCCTGACTTTTCCGCGCTCGGCGTAATAAATAATCCCGGTTTTATTTTCTTCTTTCCAATTTGTGAGAGTTTCAAGCGATGCGTCGATATCGCCCACCGCTTCGTAACCGAAATCGAACAAATCGGAGAAGAAATACGGCATGTAATCGTACGGTTTGTCGGCTCCCGCCATGTTCCTTCCCGCGTGAATACCCTGATTCAGCGCATTGTCCCAATGCTCGATTCGCATTCTTTTTCCGAGTGCGATGTATGGAAAATTCGTGTTGTCGCCTGCGGAGTAAATGTCGGGGTCGGATGTCCGAAGGCGGTCATTGACCATAATTCCGTCTGAGGTTTCGAGACCGGAATTTTCAGCAAGCTCGGTCGATGCTTTCAAGCCGATACCGAGAACGACAAAATCGGACGCGATTGTCGCGCTGTTTGCGGTTTTCGTAAAAAAGCGGTCGTTTTTCTCTTCGATAGAGGCAGGTTTATCGCCGGGGAAGACTTTTATTCCCTTAGCGATAAACTCATCCTGAATCGCTTTACCGAGATTTTCGGGGAAAACATTCCGGCAGAACCATCCGCCGGGGAAAATCATTGTCACATCGACATTTTTTCCGTGCAATGCCGCCGCCATCTCGGTTCCGATAAACCCTCCGCCGATTATCAGCGCGGATCTTCCCTCCAGCGCCGATTTGGTGGAGCGGAGATAATCGTCGAGATGGCGGAAATAAATCAACCCTTCATGGTCGCCGCCCGGAATGTCGAGAGTCCGGCTTTCGCCCCCGGTCGCGAGAAGCAGTTTCTCGTAGCGATACACTTTACCATGAATCGTGAAAATCGAATTTGATGAAATGTCCAATCCGGTTACTTCCGTTCCCAGAGACAGTTCGACATTGTTTTCATCGAAGTACTCATGATTGCGTACGAAAATTTCCTCGACTTTCTTTTTTCCTGTCCAAAGTTTCTTGGAAAGAGGCGGGCGATGATACGGAAGATGCGATTCCCGTCCGATGAGAAGAATCGCGCCATCCTTGTCAATCTCGCGGATACCGTCGATTGCCGACACTCCCGCAAGTCCTCCGCCGATAATTGTGTACTTGAAAAGACTTTGGGTCATTTTATGCCTTCGTGAATTGTCGATTTTAATGAATTATTTAAATTCAATCAAATTTACCCGAAAACCATGGTTCGAGAAAAACAACTGGAGGTGTTGTCTTCTTGCCACTCTTCCTGTCCTCTGTTATCCTCAATGCATCGCCGACAAGCGAGGTGCATTGTCATGCCCGAACACACAACGATTGACAGGATATCCGAATTTATCGACAAAACCGTGATGCTCTCCGGATGGCTTTATAACAAGCGCGAGAGCAAGGTGCTTCGGTTTCTGGAGATTCGCGACGGAACCGGCATCATTCAGGCGGTTGTGGCGAAAGACGATGTCGATGAATCGACCTGGTCAGCCGCCGAGTCTCTGACGCAGGAATCGTCCCTTTATATCACCGGAATTGTTCGCAAGCATCCGAAACGCGATGAATATGAGCTTCACATAGAGTCGGGCGGGATAAATATCATTCAAATCGCGCAGGATTATCCCATCACGCCGAAAGAGCACGGTATCGGGTTTCTCTTCGAACAGCGGCATTTGTGGTTGCGGTCGAAACGGCCGTGGGCACTTATGCGAATCCGGTCGGAGGTCATCCAGGCGATACGAACTTTTTTCTATGAAGATGGATTTATCTGTTTCGATGCGCCGATTTTCACGCCCAACGCGTGCGAGGGAACCACGACTCTGTTCGAGCTTGATTACTTCGATGACAAAGCGTATTTGTCGCAATCGGGTCAATTGTACGGTGAGGCGGGCGCGATGGCGCATCGCAAGATTGTCGTGTTCGGACCGAGTTTTCGCGCGGAGAAGTCGAAAACTCGACGGCATCTCACGGAATTCTGGCATATCGAACCGGAAATCGCGTTTTTCACGCTCGAAGACAACATGAACCTGCAGGAACGCATGACAATGTACATAATCGAGTGGGTTTTGAAGAAATGCCGTCCGGAACTTGAAATTCTTGAACGCGATATCGCATTTCTGGAGAACATCAAGCCTCCGTTCGTGAGGCTTCATTACGATGATGCAATTAAAAAGCTGAATGAACTAGGGCAGGAAATCGAGTGGGGCGGCGATTTCGGCGCGCCCGATGAAGATGTTCTGACAAGACAATACGACCGCCCGATTTTCGTCCATCATTTTCCCCGCGGAATCAAGGCGTTTTACATGGCTCCGGATCCCTACGATGAACGGACAAGCCTGTCGGTGGACATGCTGGCTCCGGAAGGTTACGGAGAGATAATCGGAGGAGGACAGCGCGCTCACGACCTTGATTATCTACTCGAACAAATAAAGAAACACAGCCTTCCGCAGGAAGCGTTCGAGTGGTATCTCGACCTTCGACGCTACGGCACGAATCCGCATGGCGGATTCGGGCTTGGAGTCGAACGCACTGTCGCGTGGCTGTCGGGAGTGCATTCAATCCGCGAATGTATCCCATTCCCGCGGACGATAGAGAAGGTGTATCCGTGAGGATTTACCGGTTCAGCCCGATTTTTTCCGTAAAAATGGAAAAAAAGGACTGAATCGGTATAAAAATTTGTGTTGATTTTCGGAAAATGCTGGTATATTCTTTAAAAGCGGGTCGGGTTGGTGAGACGCGCGGGAATAGCTCAGTTGGTAGAGCGTCAGCTTCCCAAGCTGAATGTCGCGGGTTCGAGTCCCGTTTCCCGCTTTGCATGGCGACGTAGCCAAGTGGTAAGGCACGGGTCTGCAAAACCCTGATCACCGGTTCGAATCCGGTCGTCGCCTCCAATAAAGCAAGCTTTACGGGAAGCGATAAAAAATAGAAGCGTGGGCGCGTAGCTCAGATGGTTAGAGCGCTACCTTGACAAGGTAGAGGTCGTAGGTTCGATCCCTATCGTGCCCACCATGCCGAAAAAAAGCCGCATCTGTTGACATGCAGTTTGCGCTTTGATACATTTTTCCGTCGCCGATTTTATTTTGGCGGCTGAAAGGAGGCCGATCATACGAAGGACCAGGCGGCCCAAGCAATATGAGCCGCGATTGCGAATCAACCGCTTCATCCGAGCCCGGGAAGTACGCGTGATAGACAGCAAGGGCGCTCAGCTCGGTGTTTTGAACACGCGTGAAGCCACGAGGCTGGCTAAAGATGAAGGATTGGATCTTGTTGAGGTGGCGCCGAACGAGAATCCGCCAGTCTGCCGAATTATGGATTTTGGCCGATACATGTACGATGAGAACAAGAAGAAGCGAGAATCCAGAAAAACGCAGACAAGAGTGGAAGTGAAGGAATGTAAATTCCGCCCGAAAATCGGTGACCATGACTTCCATGTGCGCATCCGTCGCGCAGTGAAGTTCCTGGGCCAGGGCAACAAGGTCAAGATTACTGTCATGTTCCGGGGGCGCGAACACGCCCATCCGGAAATAGCCGAGAAACTGATTCAGAGAGTATTCGAAGAATTGAAGGACCTCGGAAAAATGGAGGCTCCGCCAAGAAAGGAAGGTCGCGATATGCATTGTATTATCGCGCCCATCCGCGAAGACCTCAGAAAGAAAGCCTTGAAATTGCGCGCCGAAAAGGCCGCGCAGGAAGAGGCGAAAAAATTATTATTAACAGAATCTAAATCAGCGAGGGACGCAACTGTGACAGTGACCAAGGAAATCAAGGACCGTTTTCTCGATGACGAGGACGATGAATTTGAAGATGAAGACGAAGAAGAGGAAGACGATGAGCTCGACGACGAGGAAGAAGAAGAAGACGAAGAATTTATTGACGAAGACGAATTCGCATAAGACAGTTCCATAGAAGGGAGCTTCTCTATCGAGGGCCCCGGTGCCCTCGATAGTTTGTGTAAGGACGAATATCATGCCAAAAATGAAGTCACATTCCGGCGCCAAGGAGCGTTTCAAAATCACCGGAAGCGGAAAAATTGTTCGACGGCGCCAGAATCACGGACACAAGCTTGTCAAGAAAAGCGCCAAACGAAAGCGGAGGCTCACTCTGCCGGTTCGCCTTTCCAAAGAGGATTCGCTTATCGTCAGCAAACTTCTCGGCATCTCAATCAACAATGGCTGAACAGGGTGGATTCACTCCACCGTTTACGCGCGAAAGGATTTGACTGAAAAATGACTCGCGTCAAAACAGGTTATACTCGACGAAGAAGGCACAAGAAAGTGCTCGCGGCGACCAAAGGTTATCGCGGCGCAAGGGGCACCCGGCATAAAGCCGCAAAAGAGGCTATGATTAAAGCCGGAGTTTATGCCTACCGCGACCGCCGAAACCTCAAAAGGGATTTCAGAAGGCTCTGGATTGTCAGGGTCAACGCCGCTTGCCGCGAAGCCGGATTGACTTATTCACAGTTTATCAAGGCGCTCAAGGACAACAACATTCAGCTCAACCGGAAAGTGCTCGCGGAAATCGCCGTAAGGCATCCCGACGCTTTCAGAAATATCGTGTCATCGGTTCAGCATAGCTGAGATTGGAGACCAGCAGCCAATGGGGTTTGTGCCGACACTTCAAACATGAAACAAGGGATTCCCGAAAGGAAAGCCCCGGCTCTTGTTGTCTTTCCGACCGCTGGAGCCGGGGCTTTTCGTTTGTTTATAAAATCTTATTCTCCGGTTGCGATGGAAATTACCAACCGGATTCAGCTATTTTATTAATGCTCCAAGACCGGTATAGTTGCCGTGTATTCTGTCGCGGAGGAAAAAATGAGTGAAAATGGAAAAACTGAAAATTATCGCCGGAAGTACGATGAACTTTCGCGGCTGGTGAATTCGATAGCCGATGCGGAAAACGCCGCGGCGGTCGAGAAATTGCGAAAGGAATTATTCGCCAAACAGGGAGCGTTTGCATCCATAATGGGAAGCCTCAAAGAGCTTGAACCCGATGACCGTCGCGAAGCCGGCACCGAAATCAACGCTTTGAAACAACTCGCGATGCAGTCGCTGGATAACCGTCTTGTCGAGCTCAGAAACCTTCTCGGAGAGGATGTTTCCGACCTTGATTACACGCTTCCCGGTTTCCGACCGAAGCCCGGAAAACTTCACCTTTTTACCCAGACTCTTGATGAAATCCTCGGAGTTTTTAGAGACATGGGATTTCATGTTGTAGAGGGTCCGAACATAGAGGACGAGTGGCACAATTTTGAAGCTCTCAGGCTTCATGCCGACCATCCGGCTCGCGACACGCAGGATTCTTTTTATCTCGGTGAAGACCGCCTTCTGAAAACGCACACCTCGCCGATGCAGATTCGCTACATGGAAAAATACCGTCCGCCGATACAAATGGTCGCTCCGGGTTTCTGTTTCAGGCGCGACCCGTTCACCAGCAGACACTCGCCCGTCTTTTTACAGATTGAAGCCCTCATGGTGGACAAGGGAATCAATTTCGCGCACCTGAAAGGCGTATTGACCGAATTCGTGCGCGGAATTTTCGGCCGCGAACGGAAGGTCAGGTTCCGTCCGGACTTCTTCCCGTTTGTCGAACCCGGATGCGAACTCGCGATGGACTGCCCTTTCTGCAGGGGCGAGGGATGCCGGGTCTGTTCTCAGTCTGGATGGATTGAAATTCTCGGAGCCGGCATGGTGCATCCGCAGGTCCTTGAGAATTGCGATATTGACTCTAAAAAATTCACCGGATTCGCGTTCGGTATCGGCATCGACCGAACAGTTATGATTCGATACGGCATCAACGATATCCGTTATTTCTACGAAAACGATTTCAGATTTCTTGAGCAGTTCTAGAAATTCAATCGAGCGAGGAATCAAAGTGAGTAAACTCGGCTGGGATAATGCGAAGAAAAAAGCGGAGGAAATCCTTGCGGATGAATCCATGACCCGTGAGCAACAGCTTGAAATTTTCAAAAGGTTCTACTCGACCCGGAAAGAGCAGGACATGAAGATCGCTGTCGCGCTGATAAGCGGGCATATTAAAAAGCACGCCGATGATTTCGACCGCGACATGAGCCTTGAAAATCTCGTCGAATATGGAAATCAGCTTTGCAAGTATCATTCGAAAGAATTCGGCCGGGAAGTGCTTTATCAGGTTTTGTGCGAGCGGTCTGTTCCCGCGCACTGGATTGACAGGATAGCCGACGAGGAAACTTCGGGGCTTCGAGAGGCTTTTGTAGTCGCGCTTCAGGAGCTTGCCGGTCGAAAGAAACGCGACCTCGACAGGATTTTCGGCATGACAGCTTATTTTATGGACGACCCCGTACCGTCTGTACGGGATGAACTCGTGAAGCTGTTCGCGAAAATCGCGGAAAGGGACAGCGAAAGGCTTCACTATTTCCTTGTCGATTTTTCCGACAATGCGGGCACCGCCAGAATGGGAATAATCGGCGCTGTAAAGGCGCATCTGGGCTGGAAATAAAAAATTCATTGTTTCGAATGTTTCGATTTTCAATATCGGAGATTCATTATGCAAGTACCTATCGGCTGGTTGAAAGAATTCATCAAACACGACTACGACCCTCAGTCGCTTGAACGGACTCTAACCGCTATCGGTCTTGAAGCCGAACCGTTCACTCCCGAACCCCTCTGCTTTTCCGGAGTGGTTATCGGGAAAATAATTAAAAAAGAGAAAGCTCCCGATGGACGAGGTTTTATTTACACCGCTGAAGTCGGCGACTCGTTTCCCGGCGGAATCGCAACCGTTTTTTCGACCATTCCCGACCTGATGGAAGGTGTGAAATATCCTGTCGCGCTTCCCGGAGGGCATGTCGGCGATTTGGAAATCACCGAACGCGATTACGAAGGTTTCACCAGCCGCGGGAAATTCTGCTGTTCGACCGAACTCGAATTAACAAAGCTGGAATTCGTGGAATACGATGACGGAACTGTCGCGTGGAAGGACGGACTGGAAGATGTCGATGGTCGAGCGCTGAGCATTTTTCCCGATTGTGAAAGTCTCGAAGTCGGAACAGACCTCGCGAAATGGCTTCACGAAGACCCGGTGGTAACAATCGAACTGACTACAAACCGCGCCGATTGCCACAGTATGCTCGGCGTGGCGCGCGAGATGAGGGTAGTTACCGGACATGATTTAATTTTTCCCGAGCTTTTCACCGATTTCGAGGAAACATCGGGCGAAGCCGGGGATATTTCTATCCGCATCGATGATACGAAAGGCTGTAAAAAATACGCGGGCCTGGTGATTGATAAAATCCGCATGGCGCCGAGTCCGCTATGGATGGCGAAAAAACTTTTTTCGGTCGGTATGAGACCCATCAGCAACCTTGTTGACATAACAAACCTCGTTTTATACGAATTTGGACAGCCTCTTCACGCGTTCGACCATGCGCTTCTGAAAGACGCAACCATAATCGTGCGTCGAGCGAAAGAGGGCGAAACGATGGCGACTATCGACGGTATAATCCGCAATCTGATTCCGGACGACCTGGTAATCGCCGATTCCGAAAATCCCGTTGCGATTGCAGGCGTGATGGGCGGATTCGCCTCCGAGGTTACTGGTAATACAAAGCGTGTACTACTTGAAAGCGCGTGGTTCGATCCCGTAAGCGTGCGGCGGACATCGCGACGGCTCGCGCTTCGAACCGATGCCGCAATCAGATTCGAGCGAGGAGTCGACCCCGACGGAATTGTCAGGGCGGTGCATCGAGTAGCCCATCTTGTCCGTGAACTTGACTGCGGGGTCCCGCGGAAAGAAATCGCTTATGCGAAAGCTGCCGATGAAAAGGAAATTGTCATTCAGCTTCATGAACGGCATATAAACGAGCTTCTCGGAGACGAAATCCCGACAGGTCAAATCGAGGCGGTTCTCGACGGACTCGGATTCACATTCAAGGGTCATGCTCCCGAATGGGAAGTGCATGTTCCCAGATTCCGTCGCGATATTTTCATCGCTGAGGATTTAATCGAGGAAATCGCTCGTCATTTCGGTTATAACAATCTTCCGGAAGCGCTTCCCCGTCCGCACATGAGAACGGGGCTTTTCGATGAGGACATTCATCTCAGGCGCGAGATGAAATCCATTCTGGCCGGAATGGGTCTTTGGGAGTTGAACGGTTTCCCGCTTGGGATCGAGTCGAAAATAGCGAAAGGGAATCCTCTGATTCCCGACGCGAGACCTGCGGTGTTAATCAATCCGATATCCGAGGACGCATCGACGCTTCGTATGAGTCTCGTGCCAGGAGTTGTCGATACTTATATCCGAAACCTCAAGCGCGGGAGCGATATCCGCGATGTTTTCGAAATCGGGAGAGTTTACTGGCGAGGTGAAGATGATTTCCATGAACGGTACGAGGTTATCATCGGATGCCTGGGCGACAAACCCGGAAAAAAACGCGAGCGAACCCGCGAGAGAGGTTTCCTCAAATTGAAGGGATACATCGAGGTGTTGTTCGCCGACCTCGATGTAAACGGTTATGAGATAGTTTCCGACGATTCGGCGGAAAAAGGCACGATGCTTCACCGGATAAACTCGAATGGAGAAAATGTCGGCGTGATTGAAACCATGCTTGAGGAATCGCTCGATGGCGAGACTTTCGAGCGTCCGGTTTTTACAGCCGTTTTTTCGTGGGAGTGGCTGAAAAAGGCTTATGTCGAATCGAGGTCGAAGCGGCAGTTTCGGGCGACTTCGATGTATCCCGCGGTTGACCGAGACCTTGCGTTCGTGCTGGATGAGCCGGTCAGTTACAAACGCATGTAC
>OMKS01004493.1_pt1 | contig 10484 bp, 7 predicted proteins | sample 1674721 | NCBI WGS metagenome assembly OMKS01 (sample SAMN06264996, study PRJEB25208) | sediment metagenome | isolation source: hot spring sediment | place: USA: California | collected 2014-09-02 | reverse complement strand
AGCATCCCCCTCTTGCGTGCAGGCCCCCCGTCTTGCTTACCCTCACGGACGACGGAGGTAAAGACCTGGTTCCTGATGCGTCCGGTTCGACGATGCTCCGTGACATCTACGCGAGCGACAAGCGGCAGGCCGGCAAGGAACTCCAGGTGAGGGCCCGGACGCCGTCGGCGCAAGCGCGAAGCGTGATGAACATCACCGGCTACATCGAGGTGACTACCGCCGTAACTATTGATAAAGTCGCCCTGGATGACATCAAGCTCCTGGCCGGTCGGCAGACAACGGGCAACCCCATCCTGGACAAACTCAATTGTAAGATACTGGCCGTCAAAAGCAGTGGGATCGATATCGAAATCGACGGCGGTAACGATACGATACAGGCCTTTCGCCTGATAGACGCCGACGGCGGCGAGATCGGTAAACGGGGGCACAGTGGCTACGGCAACCGTTTTACCTACCAATTCAACAGCGACCCCGCACAGACGGTGCGGGCCGAACTGGAGGTCGTCACCGAACGCCAGACCGTGCGAGTCCCTTTTTCTTCGCCCCGGGTCCCCTTGCCTTAGAACCTGCCGAAGGTATCGAGCATCCAGTATCGAGTATCAAGTTCGTGCCATCTCCCGGCTTGGCGTATCCCGGTAGCCCATTAGATGGATGTCCAGGTCCGCGGCGACTTCCACGATCGCGAAGGCGTTATGCACCGGATAGGGTCCTTCCACCATCGCGCTGAGCATGCAGTAATGTATGCTGTTGATGTGCGAATGGCCACCCTTGTGGTGATGGCCTTGAAAAACCGCCAGCACGCGGCCTGAGGCCTCCAGTATCGCCCGTACGTCGGGCGCGTTGTTCACGTAGTAGTCGCCCGTCCCGTCGAGCAACTGATGGATGAAGACAATCGTCGGCGGGGCGGCGGCGGGGTCAAGGGTGCGGCGGCCTCGAATCGTGGCATGGGCTTCCAACCCATGCGGCATCGGCAGGATGCCGATGCCACGGGTGGCCAGATCCTGCTGGAACCAGCGCAACTGCGGGCCCGGCACGTTCGCATCGCGCCAGACCAACCGGTCGCGGTCCGCTACGCCTGGGCCGACAACCCATTTGCAGCCTCTACAGCAATCAGATGCTGCCAGCCTTACCGCTTTGCCTATCTTTCCCAGTTTGCCTAAGTTTGGCTTTGTTTTCCATTTCTGCTTATGGTCCGGTGGCGGTGGGCGGCATGCGAGGCTGACGGCATTGCGCGTCAGCCGTGCGGATAGCCCCAAGGATTGGTAGGGATTCTCGGGGTTCGAGCCGCGTTTGGAGATTGCCCGTCCGTCTCGCCATATCCGTGGCATATTATACACGATGGAGGCGGGGTTGGTCAAGGGTGTGATGGATGGGCGCGGGGGCAACCACGGGGGGTTGCCCCTACGATGGGCCGGGGGGGCTGTTTGGCGAACAAAAAACTGCCTCCGGGGGTATTGACAGCCGTGTGTTTTTGGCTAGAATTCTCAACTCACACTTTTGGGCGGCTGCCGCCCCTGCGAATGACAAGAAGGAACACTTTTTCTGGAGACCGACATGATAAAAGTCAAGGACCTTCGCCGTTCATTCGGATCGGTCGTTGCCGTTGACGGTATATCATTCGAGGTCGAGAAGGGTCAGGTCCTCGGCCTGCTCGGCCCCAACGGCGCCGGCAAAAGCACGGCCATGCGGATGATCACCTGCTTCATCAAGCCCGACGGCGGCACGGCGAGCGTCTGCGGCCACGACATCCTGCAGGACCCCCTGGGGGTCCGCCGGTGCCTCGGATATGTGCCGGAAAACGTGCCGGCGTACAACGAAATGACGGTGGGCGGGTTTCTGAACTTCATCTGCGACGTCCGGGGCATCAAGGGCAAGAACCGCAAGAAGGCCCTGGACCGGGTGGTTCCGATGTGTTCGATCGAATCGGTCTACCACCAGACGATCGAGACCCTGAGCAAGGGGTACAAGCGCCGCGTCGGCCTGGCCCAGGCCCTTATCCACGACCCCGAGGTTCTCATCCTGGACGAGCCGACCGACGGCCTGGACCCCAACCAGAAACATGAAGTCCGCCGCCTCATCAGCCAGATGAGCCAGGACAAGTGCATCATCGTCTCGACCCATATCCTCGAAGAGGTGGACGCCGTCTGCTCTCGGACCATCATCATCGCCCGCGGCAAGATCCTCGTCGATTCCACCCCGAAGGCCCTCAAGGAGAAGCACCACGCCGGTCTCGACGAGGTCTTTCGCAAGATCACGAAAACAAAGGGCAACTGAATTCACCGCAGAGGCCGCAGAGACCGCTGAGGGGTTTGACTCGAGGTTTCTCTGCGGTCTCCGCGGTCTCTGTGGTAAAACAATCCAGGAGTGTTTGTATGAACAGTTTCAAGGCGGTATTCAAAAGGGAGTTGAAGAGCTACTTCACGACTCCGCTGGCCTATGTGTTTCTGGTCATCTTCCTTTTCTTCGCCGGGTATCTGACGTTCAAGCAGGGCTTTTTCGAGATGCGTCAGGCGGACCTGCGTCCGTTCTTCCAGAACCTGCCGCTGCTGTTCGTGTTCATGGTTCCTTCGACGGCCATGCGGCTCTGGGCCGAGGAACGCAAGAGCGGCACCATCGAACTGCTCTGCACGCTGCCGGTCACGATCACGCAGGCCGTCCTGGGCAAGTTCCTGGCCGCCTGGCTCTTTTTGACCATTGCCCTGGCCCTGACCTTCCCGCTGGTCATCACGGTCTGTTACCTCGGCAATCCCGACATCGGACTGATCATCACCGGCTATATCGGCAGCGTCCTGATGGCCGGGGGATTCCTCGCCATCGGCTGTTTCTTCTCGGCCCTGAGTAAGAACCAGGTCATCGCCTTCGTCTTGTCCGTGGTCGCCTGTGCGATCCTCGTCTTCGCCGGGATGCCCACGACGCTCGATTATCTCTCCACGTTCCTGCCGAGGGGGCTGGTCAACGCCGTGGAATCCATGAGCTTCCAGACGCACTTCGATTCGATCCAGCGGGGCGTCCTGGAACTGCGGGACCTGTCGTATTTTGTGTTGTTGATCGTCGGCTGGATCACCGCCTGTGGAATCATCCTGGATGAAAGGAAGGCCGGCTAATGAACCGAACGATACGAGCCATCGTCGCCGCCGTTGCCGTGATGGTCATTGCATTCGGCGCCATCAACATCCTTCAGAACGTCGGCAAGTCCTTCAAGATTGACGTTACCGACCAGAAGATCTACACGCTCTCGGACGGCACGAAAGCCATCCTGGGCAGGCTTCATCAGCCGCTGACGATGAAGCTCTACTACGCCAAGACGGCCGCTTTCAAGGGCCCGGACCAGATCCGCTTCTTCAACAGCTACTTCGACTTCGTGCGGTCGCTGCTGGAGGAGTACGTCGCCCACAGCAACGGCCGGATCAAGCTCGAGGTCATCGACCCGCGCCCCTTCTCGCAGGACGAGGTTGAGGCCCTGCGCTACGGATTGCAGCGGTTCGCCATTACCGAGGAGGAGAACTTCTTCTTCGGCCTGGTTCTACAGACGGCCTTCGGCGTCGAGAAGACCATTACGTTCTTCTCGCCCGACCGCCAGCAGTTCGTCGAGTACGACATCAGCTACCTGATCGACAGCGCCATCACCCGCGAGAAGAACAAGGTCGGCGTGCTCAGTTCGCTGCCGGTCATGGGCGACGACATGAGCGGCTACATGGCCCAGATGATGCGGGCCCGCGGCCAGGAACCGCAGGGGCCCTGGACGATTATCACGCAGCTTCGCCAGCAGTTTGAGGTCGTCTCGGTCCCCACGGATGTCAATGACATCAAGGACGTCGATATCCTGATGGTCATTCACCCCAAGAACCTCTCCGACGAGACGCTGTTCGCCATCGACCAGTTCATCCTCAAGGGCGGCCCGACCATCATCTGCGTCGATCCGCACTGCATGTTGGACCGTCCGCCGCAGATGGGCATGCAGATGCAGATGCCCCAGGAGCAGGGCTCCGAATTGAACCGCCTGACCCGGACGTGGGGTCTGGAGTTGCCGCCGAACACGTTCGCGGGCGACCGGTCGCTGGCCATTCGAGCATCGGTCAGCCGCGACCAACGGCCCGAGCCGATCATCGGCTACCTCGGCCTGACGGCCCCGGACTGTTTCAGCAAGGAAGCGGCCGTCACATCCCGCCTCAATCAGGTCCGGGTCCTCTTCGCGGGCGTCCTGCAGGAGTATGAAGACCCCGTCGCCGACCCGAACAAGCCGGCCCCGCAGAAAGCGGCCACACGCACGCCGCTGCTGTCGACCACCGACAAGGGCAACAGTTGGATGACCAGCGGCCCGTGGGAACTGGCCTTTCCCAATCCCCCTAAGCTCATGGAGAAGTTCTTCGACGGCAACAAGCCCGTCCACATGGCCTACCTGGTTACCGGAAAGCTCGTCAGCAGTTTCCCGGAGGGCATCACAGTGGAAGAAGACGATCCGAACAGTCCCGACCCCAACGAGCCGCGCCAGATATCCCGGACGATCGGCGGCCTGGCCAAAGCCGAAAAGGACTGCGCCGTGGTCGTCTTCTCGGATGTTGATTTCATGACGGACAATATCGCCTACCAGGATTCGTTCTTCGGCAAGATGATCGTCGCCGACAACACCGCCCTGGTCATGAACACCCTCGAAGACCTCGGCGGCTCCAGCGACCTGATCAGCATCCGTTCCCGCGGCAATTTCCGGCGTCCCTTCACGGTCGTCGATGAAATCGAGCGCCGCGCCGAGGCCGAGACCGCCGAGGAGGTCGCCCGTCTGAATATCGAGATCGAGGGCTTCACCCGGAAGATTCAGGAGATCCTCTCGTCCGCACGGGAGGACCAGGCCGATCTGGTCGGCAGCAGCATCCTTCAGGAACAGCGCGACCTGGAGACCAAGAAGCGCGAGGCCCAGCGGCAACTCAACCTCGTCAAGCTCCAGCGCCGCGAGAGCATCGAGGCCCTCGGCAACAAGCTGCGCAATTTCAACATGCTGTTGATTCCGGGCGTCGTTCTGGTTGTGGCCGTGGCGATGGAGGTACACCGAAGCATCCGCAAGCGCCACTATATCAGCCACGCCTCCGATGCTTAGTTGACGATTCACGACTTACGACTTACGACTGACAGGAGTTGGTCCAATGAACAACAAGAATCTCGCGATACTGGTCATGGTCGCGATCATCATGGTCGCCATCGCCGTCTCGTTGTCGAACCGCGTCAACAAGCCCTCCGCCACGGCGGTTGAGGGCGATCTCATCCAGGGGCTGGACCCCGCCGTCATCGGGGCGATTGTCCTGGGCGGGGGCGATGAATTCACCACGCTGCGCCGCGCCGGCCGCGGCTTCGTCGTCGCGGAGAAGGACAATTATCCCGCCAAACTCGGCGCCATCAACGACCTGCTGAGCAACTGCCTGAAGGTCCGCACAACCGGTCTGTTCACCAGCAATCCCGACCACTTCGCCGATCTCGAAGTCACCGAGGACAAGGCCCGTACCGTGGTCAAGTTCCTCAGGGCCGAGCCCAATGAGCCCATCCTTACGGGCCTGATCATCGGCAAGAACCTGGAAAAGGGCGACGGCAGCTACGTCCGGCTGCTGGCGGCCGACGCACAGGCCTCCAACAACGTCTACATCGCCACCGACACCCCCTGGATCAGCACCGACGCCGGCCAGTACCTCGACAAGGACATCACGTCCTTCGACCGCAAGGAGATCGCCGCCGTTACCGTTACCGACATCAATGCGGTCTCGTACACGCTCCAGCGGGCCGATCCCAACAGCGACACCATCGTCCTGTCGAGCACGCCCGAAGGCAAGAAGCTCAAGACCTCCGACGCCGAAAGCACCTTCAACGCCATGACGAGTCTGCGTTTCGACGACGTCGCCAGGGACGACGGCGGCTTTACGTTCGACCGCGTGTACATCTGCCGCCTCAAGAACCAGACCGTCTACCGCATCAGGCTCGCCAGGAAGGGGGACAAGACCTACGCTTCATGCACCGCCACCTACACCGGCGAGGTTCCCACCGACGCCCGGACCGAGTCGGACGAGCAGATGAAGGAGAAGGAGGCCAAGCTCCTGGCCCACGACAACGCCAGCAAGTTCGCCCAGCAGCACCAAGGGTGGGTCTATGAAATCCCGAGCTACAAGGCCAACTACCTCACGCGAAGCCTCGATGAGCTGCTCGAAGACCTGGCCAAGCCCGGCGAGCCCAACGAGCCGGCCGCCGACGTCATCAGCGACGCCGACCTGGCCAGTCCCGCCGAGACCTCGGCCACGGCCGAAACCGCCGAGCCCGATGAGGAGCCGGTGCAAGCCCCCGAACCCAACCAGCCTGCCGCCGCGGACCCGAACGCCTCCAAGCCCTGATAACGGGCAATCGCCCGGATGCCGACCGCATCGCAGGGGCGGCCCCCCGTGGCCGCCCGCTTCGCGGCATGTCGCAGCCTCCCCGTTATACGAACTTAGTCCAAGCTCAGCGGCGGCAGCTCGGTGCCCCCGCTGGTGCGCCATTCGTCGAATCGCGCGCGGACCCGCTGCATCGCGGCCTCGCGGTCGGATTCATTCATGCCCTGCCAGCGTTCGCCCATCGACCGCAGGCGCTCCATCTCCGCCTGGCGATCGCCCTCGCTCATCGTCCAGAATCGCTGAATGGCCTGGCTCATGCCCTGCCTGAATCGGTCCTCTTCCTCCGGGGTCAGCTTGATATCGCCAAAGACCCGCTGGAAGATCTGCCCATCATTGCCGCCAAAGCCCTGCCCAAATCCGCCCCCCATTGGCGGCCCGCCGGCGACATCGGCCAAGGACCTCTGCGGCTCAATCGCCGGTGGTTCCACATATTCCGGCACGGCTGGCGGCTCCTGGAGGGGCGGGAAGGCCGGTTCGGGGGCCTCGACGACAGGTTGGACCGGGGCGACGGGTTCGATGTCCACAGCCACCCGGGGGGCCGGCTCAGGCGGCTTCTTCAGAGAGGCACGAGCCGCGTGAACACGCCATATCCCATAGCCCAGGCCCGCCGCCCCAACCAGCACAATGGCTAAAGCGACGGCCTTCGTCCCGGAACCACTTCTAAACTTGCCCATGTTGTCCACCATACAAAGCAAACATCCCCCACGATCCTTCCCACGTATCCGATAAGTGCATACGCACATCCCGGTCCGCTGGTTACACCCGGTCGGTGAGAATCTCCGAATATCATAACACGAAGGTTCATTTTCGCCTGACCACGCGGCAACCGAAGACCCCGCCGGCCGTTCCGCCGGGCTGTGCCGCGAACTTGACGACGACCTTGTCCTTGCCGGCCGTCAATCCGGCCGGGATGGGGTAGGTCTGGTCGTAGAATTGGCCCGGCTTGTTGCGTTCGAGCCGCTCGGTGGCGAGGGGCGTCCCATCGACCAGGATGTCGAACACGCGGCCGCCCGCGTCGGAGCCCCAGTACCGCACGACCAGGTCCACGGGCTGCTCGCGGTCCACCTTCATCTCGAAGGCAAACCAGCCGCCGTCGGTGGCATGACGCCAGTGCTCGCCCGCGAACGTGCCGGCGCCGGTGTTCTCGCCCGTCAGATTGTGGTCGCGTTCCGGCTGCATCTGCCCTATCCGCAGCACGTCCACCGTCCGCGCCTCAAGCTCTTCAAGGCGCTTGCGCTGGGCCTCGTATTCGGCCTGGCGTGCGGCCCACTGCTCGTTGGAGAAACGGTCGAAATACACGTTGTACCGCCGGTCGTGCATGGCATGTAGGGGGATCAGGCGCACGTCGTCCGGCCGGCCAAGACCTTTGGTCATCCACTCCAAGGGCCTGCCCGCAATCGGCTCCACGCAGGCCGTCAGGTCCTTGGCGTCCGGCACGATCACGGGAATCCGGGCTCCATCGGCCAGTTCCCCGCATAGCACCAGCGGCCCATACATGAGCGCGAGGCGGTCGGCGTTGTCCGGCATCGCCTCGGTGCGGACCTTCATCGGCAGGGTCGCCTCCAGCACGTCGCCATCGGCCCACATGCGAACGACTTTCGCGAACGAGCCCGGCTCGCCGCCGTCGCAGTCCTTTCCGTTGACCCGGACGGTCATCCCGTCGGTCGCCCAATACGGATGGCGTATCCGCACCGCCATACCGACGGGCTTGTCGCAGTGGATCGTCAGTCTCGTGGTATCGGCGGCCGGGTAGTCCGTCTCCTGTACGACCACGACGCCCTTGTCCTTCCACGTCAGCTTCGAGGCGATGAAGAGATTGACGAACAGGCCGTCGTCGTCGTGGAAGTAGATGCTGTCGCCGTACTTGGCGTGGTTCTCCATGCCCGTGCCCACGCAGCACCAGAACGAGTCGAACGGCCCGCTGTAGTTCTTTCGCGTGCCGGGGTCGAGGAACCCCTTGTAGACGAACATGCCCGTCTCCGGGTGCTGATGGGCCAGGATATGGTTATACAACGCCCGTTCGTAGTAATCCGCGTACTCGGCCCGCGGCGACCACGAGAACAGGTGTCGCGTGAGCTTGAGCATGTTGTAGGTGTTGCAGGTCTCGGTGGTGTCGCCCAGCCGCTCGCTGAGCTTGCCGGGCGGGCCGAAGTACTCCCATGCACTGTTGCCGCCGTTGACGTAGGTGTGGTTGGCCACGACGATCCGCCAGAAGAACTTCGCAATGGCGGCGTATCGCGGCGTCCCCGTCAACTCGTACAGCCGGGCCATGCCGATGACCTTGGGCACCTGAGTATTGGAGTGTTTGCCCGCCAGGTCATCCCGCTGCTCGGCCAGAGGGTCGAGTATCGCCTTGTGATAGATCCGGCGCGAGAGGTTCAGGTACTTCTCGTCGCCGGTGATCGCGTACAGATCCGCCAGGGCCTCGTTGATGCCGCCGTGCTCGCAGTTGAGCAGAAGCTGCATCTGTTCATCCGTCAAGCCGCCCAGCTTGGCCACAAGATAATCGCCCAGCCCCCTGGCCACCTTGACGGCGGGGTTGTTGCCGCAGAGCAGATACGCATCGATCAGCCCGGCCATCTGCTTGTGCAGCGTATAGATCGGCACCCAGCAGCCGTTGAGGTCGAAGCCCTTCGTGCGGATGTCGCCGCGGGCTACTTCGTCGAAGATCTCGCGGCCGCGGGGTATGGCGGCCACGTAGCCATCGCCGTGGGCGTCCTGGCAGACGGCCAGCTCGTCGACGATGTAGTTGACCCGCTCGGCAAACCGCTGGTCGCCGGTCTGGGCGTACATCAGGGCGCAGGCGCTGAGATAGTGGCCCAGGGAATGGCCCGCGACGCCCATCTCCTCCCAGCCGCCGTAGACCCTGGCCTTGGGCTCCAGGCCCGCCTGGGTGCGAAAGCCGCTGAGCAGCCGATCCGCCTCCAGGCTGAGCAGGTAGCGCCCGTTGATCTCCATAGCGTGCTTGAATGGGCCATCCAGCAGCCGCACGTCCTTCATATCGAACGCATAAGCCGCCATCGGCACAGCCGCGCGAATCCTGGACCCCGTCGGCCCGGTCTGCTCTGCCAGCCCGACCGCCGGGTGAATGTTCATCAGGGCGATGGTTGCTATGCTCAAGAACCGTTTCACGTCAATTCCCTTCAATGGGTGGTGTTGGGCCTATGGCTTCGGCTGGGCCTTCTTGAACTCCTCCAGCCGGCTCTTGAATTCCGCCTCCATGGCCTCATCCCCGGCCGCCAGCTTGAGCGCCGCCTCCTGGGCCTGTATCGCCTCGCGGACCTTGCCGTTCTTGAACAGGGCCAATGCGAAGGTGTCGACAATGGCTGCATTCTTACCTTCCGTCAGGTCATCGGCCTTTGTTGCGGCCTTGAGGGCCAGGGGGTAATCCTGCTTGCCGGCCTCGACCTCCGTCAGGACCCGCCAGGCAAACGCATTGAGCACCTGGTCGGAGCCGTTTTCAAGGATGATGGTGCCCTGCTCGGAGGCCTCTTTGACGCCATCGGCCTTCTCCAAGGCCGCGAAATACGCCCGGAACGCCGCCATCGCTTTCTTGTCCATTTCCTCCCGCCGTTTCCTGGCTTCGGCGTATGCCTTGGCGTCGAATTTTCCCTCTATGACTTTCTCCAGCACCGTGTCCAGGTCCGCCATGGGATGGCCCACCCAGACCACGCGCAACTCCTTGTCCACGATGAACGCCGTCGGAATCCCATTCTGCTTGTAGGCGGTCATGTACTTCTCGCCGATCTTGCGCTCGGGATCAATCGCCACGACATAGTCCATGGTCTCGGCCTTTTCCTTCACGAACGGCTCGACCTTCTCGCGTGTTTCATTGCTGATTCCGATGACCGTCACCTTCTTGTCCTTGAAGGTCTTCTGCACCTTGGTCAGGTGCGGAATGCTTACGCGACAGGGCGCGCACCAGGTCGCCCAGAACTCGACCACATAGAAGTTGCCTTTCTTGAACTCCACGGGGCCGCCCTTGACGAACTCCAGCCCTTCCAATGAACCGGCCGGGTCGAGTATCCGGGCCTCGGGCTTCTTCACGGCCGCGTTCGGGTCGTTGGGTTCTTGCCG
>OMKS01004492.1_pt1:7500-10484 | contig 10484 bp, 7 predicted proteins | sample 1674721 | NCBI WGS metagenome assembly OMKS01 (sample SAMN06264996, study PRJEB25208) | sediment metagenome | isolation source: hot spring sediment | place: USA: California | collected 2014-09-02 | reverse complement strand
GCTAAAGAATTTTCAGTCACAGCCCTGTGCGGCAAGCTCAACGATCCGGAAATCGCGCTTCGGGCATACTGGCATGTACTTGACTGTCTGGAAGTTATCGGCAAGCCTGCGGCGCTCGACAAGGTGAGGGCGTTTGCTGAACGAATCCGGACGATGCCGGACAAAGATCCTATGCGCAACCGGGTTCTTGAAAAAGCCTCCGATCTTGTCAACCAGCTCGAACGGACATCCGGTATCACGGTCACGCCGGTTCAGGCGGCACTATCCCGTGATAACATGCCCGACTCCTATCGCAACCCGCATGAGCTGGATGCCGAGTACCTCCTGATCCGTGGAGGAGAGTATATCTACTCGCAGCCTGAACCTGAGGGTCAGAACGTGTGCGTCGGTGATCTGTATGTCGCCCGGTACCCGGTCACGAACCGCCAGTACCGGTCGTTCATTGACTATCTCGCCGGCAGTCCTTCACCAGCCGCCTCAGTGCTGCCGGCAGGAGAGTATGAGGAAGCCCTGCGGGCGTTTGCCGTCGGTGATCCGGATAATGCCAAGGGGATGCTGGACTATCTGCAATCCGAAAAGGACCTGGCAAAACTGTTCACGTCTGACTATGATGACAACCGGAAGTTCAACAAGGATGACCAGCCGGTGGTCGGGGTGAGCTGGTATGCCGCGCGGGCATACTGCCTCTGGCTGTCGATGCTTGATCCGGAAGGCTGGCCCTACATGCTGCCGACAGAGCAGCAGTGGGAGTGGGCGGCTGGCGGGAAAAGGGAAACACCGGAACAGGTGCTGAAGGTGAGAAAATATCCGTGGGGAGATGAGCCGGAGCCGACATCGAAGCATGCCAATTATGACACAAACGAAACAACGCCGGTCGGCCGTTATCCGGACGGAGCGACGCCGGAAGGCTTGTACGACATGGAGGGCAATGTGTGGGAGTGGATGGAGAACTGGACTGATGATGATAAAGACCGCGTTGCTTTGCGCGGCGGCTCGTGGCTCAACTATACTGATGATCTGCTCTGCTCTGCCCGGTACAACGACTTTCCGCAGTTCAGGAACTACGTCATTGGTTTTCGAGTTGTTCGCCCCAGTCCCTCTTCCTGAGCATCTGGATATCTGATATCTGGAACTCTGAATTGAGGAGCTATGTACCTTCGAAATTGTAGCCAGAGAACGCTGTGAAGCAAAACATCGAATTTGACGAAGCGCGGGCCCGCACCTATGAGAAATATCAGGAGGTGCTGGCTTTTCAGTCCGGGGACGCTTTCTGCTTCCGGAAGCCATGGGGAGAGCAGAACATGCGAAGTGAAGGGTGGGTGATTGTGCCTCTCGATGAAGACGGCAGAGCGACCCGGGACCTCTATGGGTGCGATGCTGACGTGTTCGCCCGGACCTATGAGCAATCCCCGTCCCTTCGGCCGAACCGTTATCGCAAAAACGTGCAGGTGAGAGCCTACCAGCCGGGAGTTGCTTTCGAGGTCGATACGGTGCTGCCTGACGGCCACAGGGAGGTGAGCAGGTCGGGGACTGGTTCAGTCGATGCCTGGATCGTCAGGGCACCCGGAGGGGAGGTCTACCCGGTGGAACATGCGACGTTCCGACGAACCTACAGGGAAGTGCCCGAACGGACCGGCAGCTACAGGATCAGGACACGTGACGAACACTGGAGTGCGGACGGATCGCCGAAGCGTATCCTTTCGCTCGATGGGGGAGGAGTCCGGGGGATCTTTACCCTCGGGTACCTGGAGAGGATTGAAGAGCTTCTTCGACAACGTCACGGCCGGTCGCCCGGTTTCCGCTTATGTCACTACTTCGACCTGATTGCAGGAACCTCAACCGGCGCGATTATTGCCGCATGCCTTGCCAAAGGCATGGCAGTGAAGGAGATTCAGGAGCTGTACAGAACGATGGGGCGGAAGGTCTTCAGGCGCTCCCTTTCGCGAAAAGGGGTCTTGCGGCCGAGATACAGCGAAAAACGGCTGCAGCGGCTGTTGGAAGATCACTTTGAAGACAATACGCTGGGGAGCCACTCGCTGCAGACAGGGCTTCTTGTGGTGACCAAGCGTCTGGATACCGGAAGTGTCTGGCCGCTCTCCAATAATCCGAACGACCCGTATTTTACCAAAAAGTCCGGCGAGACGTTTCTTTCGAACGAAGACTACCTGCTCAGACGGGTGGTGCGGGCAAGTACCGCCGCTCCTTCGTTCTTCAGGCCTGAACAGATAGAAATTGCACGCCAGGGGAAAAACAGAAAGGTTGGCGTGTTTGTCGACGGAGGGGTAAGCCCGCATAACAATCCGTCCTTGATGGCGCTGGAGCTTGTCGCCCTGCATGGCTTTGGTCTCAACTGGTCGCTCGATCCCGACAGGCTGCTGCTGGTTTCTGTCGGCACGGGGGCATCAGTACCGGGAACGAGCCACAGTTACGGGGCCGCTCACCATGCGGTCAACTCCTTGCGTTCCCTGATGGATGATTGTGCCGAACAGGTCGAAGCACTGCTTCAGTGGCTGTCGAACAGTCCGATGGCGAGGCGGATAGATTCAGCGGTCGGGCATCTCGGGCACGATCTGCTCGCCGAACGTCCGCTGCTTCAGTACCTGCGTTACAACGTTCTGTTTACTGCCCAATGGCTGAAGCAGGAACTGGGAATCCATGTCGGGGAGCCCGATATCAGGAAACTCGGTTCAATGGACAGGCCCGATGCCATGCCGTTACTGGCAGATATTGGCCGGAAAGCCGCACATCATCAGATTGACGACACTCATTTTCCTGTCGGTTTTGATCTCGATTGACCGGTCAAACACAACCAATGAGCATGCAGAAAGAGAGTAATCCTGCACCCAGGGAATTTTCCGAAGATTGCCTTTTGCTTTTTATCGGCCATAGTGACGATGCAGACCAGGAGGCTGGAGTGATCCGCGGTTTGCAGACCACGCTTGAACAAAGCTTCCGGCAGTTTCTTGCGCAGCGCCAACATCCTT
>OMKS01004491.1_pt1 | contig 10485 bp, 9 predicted proteins | sample 1674721 | NCBI WGS metagenome assembly OMKS01 (sample SAMN06264996, study PRJEB25208) | sediment metagenome | isolation source: hot spring sediment | place: USA: California | collected 2014-09-02 | reverse complement strand
TTTTCAAGCAGAAGACGGCATACGAGATCTAGTACGGTCTCGTGGGCTCGGAGATGTGTATAAGAGACAGACCTGACACTGCGCGACTTGCTGGACCATCTGGACAATAAGATCAGCCAGAGGCCTGCCAATATTCAGGTCATGTTTGAGAAAGAGGCCGGCTACCTACCATCTGTTGTGGATGGCAAAGTAGATCTACATGGGATTCGCGGCATTGTCTGGCGGGAGGGGAGCCAGGTAATCAAGAATGCTGCCCGGCCTTTCATCGCTGATCTGGATGACCTGCCCATGCCGCTGCATGAATTGCTGCCGCTGAAGGCATACAAAATGCCAATGATTAAGGGGTCTTTCACCTTCATTGTCACCGAACGAGGCTGTCCGGCAGGCTGTACCTTCTGTATCAAGCATGTGTCGTATCAAAATACAGTACGTTTGCGTTCAGCTGAGAAGATCGTGGAAGAACTTTGGCTGTTAAGCAAACTGGGTATTCACAATATCCACATGTATGCCGATCTATTCACCGTGAGTCGTGAGCAGGTGGTGCGGATGTGTCAGTTGATCATTGAGCAAGGGTTGAAAATCCGCTGGACCTGCAACAGCCGTGTGGACTATGTGGATGAGGAGATGTTGAAACTGATGGCGCAAGCCGGCTGCTGGTATATCTCCTGGGGCATCGAGAGCGGCAGCCAGCAGATGCTGCAACGAATGCACAAGGGCATCACGCTGGAACAGACACAACATGCCCTTAGGCTTGCCAGGCAGGCAGGCATTCACAACTGGGGTTATTTCATCATCGGCCTACCCGGCGAAACCGAAGAGACCATCCGCCAGACGATCAATTTTGCCAAGGCACTGCCGCTGGATATTGCCCTTTTCCATATCGCCGCGCCGCACCCCGGCACGCCGTTGTTTTTCAGCGTGGTGGAAAATGGCTGGTTCCGCAAAGGCACCCGCTGGGAGCAGGTGGATATGGACAAAGAAACCGTGCTGGATTATCCTGACCTGTCGGCTGACCGGTTGATGTACTGGCAGAAGCGCGCCTGGCGTGAATGGGCGCTGCGTCCGGGCCCCGCCTTCACTTATCTAAAAATGCTGTTATCTGACCCATCGACGTTTGTGAATGCCGTGAATATCGGCCTGCAGCACCTCAGATGGCAGATCGGCGGCAAAGAGGACCATTAACGTGAGCCAGGCGAAACCCTACCCGGATTTGTTTCACGAATTATTGGCGCAACTGGAAGCCAACTGGCAGGGACTGCCTGACAAACCGGAAGAAACGCCTCATTCTACGCTGTGCGCGTTGTGGCATTTTATCGCACCGGATGAACCGGAATCATTCAGGGCTTTGGCACCCGAGGAAGCTGTACACATCAAGGATCTGGTGGCGCGGCGCATGGCAGGAGAACCCCTGGCTTATCTCGTTGGACGGCAGCACTATATGGGGCTGGCTTTGATGACCTCGCCCGATGCCATGATCCCGCGCAAAGAAACCGAACTGCTGGGGGAAACAGCCCTGAAAATTGCAAAGAATCTGGCGGCCGAGCGCGGCAAACTGCTGGCACTGGACCTGTGCACCGGGTCGGGCAATGTCGCCCTGGCACTGGCGCATTATGTGAATGAGTATCACGGCATCGGCTCCGATATCTCCGAAAATGCTGTCGGGCTGGCGCAGCGCAATGCCAATGTATTGCGGGTGGCAGACAGGGTGCAATTCGTGGCCGGTGATCTCTTTGAACCGTTTGACCGTGAAATGTATTCGCATGCTTTTGACCTGATCACCTGCAACCCGCCTTATATCGCGACAGCGAATGCGGAAAAGATGGCGGATGAAATCGCGCAGTATGAACCGAGGGAGGCCTTTGATGGCGGGCCATTCGGCATTAATGTGATGATGCGCTTGATCCGCGAAGCGCCGCGTTACTTGAAACCGGGTTCCTGGCTGGTGTTTGAAGTGGGGTTGGGGCAGGGTGAAGTGATGCAGCGCATGATGGAAAAAACTTCGGCTTATCAACAAATGGATAACCGCCGGGATGAAAACAGCCATATCCGTGTTCTTTTGGGACAATCCAATGGCTGAATGCGAACATTCCAAACGAGGAAAAGGTTGAGATGCTGGTTCAAGAATTTTTAGAGCGAAGCGCCGCACGCACGCCGGACAAAACCGCACTGGTGTGCGGCAACCACCGCCTCAGCTATGCTGAGATAGACGATCAGGCAAACCGCTTTGCCGCTTATCTGATGGCGCATGGTTTGCAGCGGGGGGATCGTGTTGCCATTTACTTGCCGAATGGGGTAGAGGCGGTGATCAGTCTGTTCGGCGCTTTGAAGGCAGGCGGAGTGTTTGTGATGCTCAATGCCACCACCAAATTTGACAAACTGGTCACCATTTTGAATGACTGCGGAGCAACTGCCATCGTCGCTGGCGCGACTGGGGTAGATTTTTACCAGGCCTTGCAGGCTGGGGTGCCTTCGCTGCAGATCGTGATCCATCATGATCATCTGAAAAGTGCAGTGATTTATGCGCAAGCACCCGGTCTGGTTGATTTTTCTGCAGTGATGGCGACAGCCTGCGATGACAAACCGGCTATCGAGACCATCGACCTGGACCTGGCCTGCCTGGTCTATACCTCAGGCAGCACAGGCGATTCAAAAGGGGTCATGTGTGACCACAGCAACGTTGATTTTGCCACCGATTCGATCATCACCTACCTGGGCAACACGGCAGATGATATCGTGCTTAATTGCCTGCCGCTGTCATTTGATTACGGTTTGTATCAATTGTTGATGGTATTCAAATTCGGCGGGACATTGGTGCTGGAAAAGGGCTTTGTCTTCCCGGCGGTCATCCTACAGCAGGTTCAAAGGGAACGCGTCACCGGATTTCCCGGTGTGCCGACCATCTTCGCTATTCTGACCAACACCGACCTGACCAGTTATGATCTCTCCAGCCTGCGCTACCTGACCAACACGGCGGCGGCATTGCCGGTCAGCCATATTCAGGCGCTGCGAGAGAAATTCCCACAGGCGCAGTTGTTCTCCATGTATGGCCTGACCGAGACCAAGCGCACCCTCTACCTGCCGCCGCAGGAACTGGACCGGCGGCCCGGGTCGGTGGGGGGCGCCATTCCCGGGACGGAAGTATGGCTGGAGGGTGAGGACGGCAACCGGTTGGGAGCGGGTGAAATAGGTGAACTGGTGGTGCGCGGTCGGCATGTGATGCGCGGTTATTGGAATGCGCCCGAAGCGACTGCACGGCGTTACCGCCCCGGCATGCTGCCGCATGAACGCGTATGTTATACCGGCGACCTGTTTCGCAGGGACGAAGAAGGCTTTTACTACTTTGTGTCGCGCAAGGATGACATCATCAAATCACGCGGGGAGAAAGTGTCACCGGTGGAATTGGAACGGGTGTTGTATGGCATCCCGGGGGTTACCAGAGCGGCAGTCATCGGCGTGCCCGATGATGTGTTAGGAGAAGCGATCAAGGTATTTGTGGTGTGCAGCGATCCCGCCCTGACCGAGAAGGATGTGCTGATCTATTGTCGGGGCCATGTGGAAGATTACATGGTGCCTAAATATGTGGAATTCAGGCCAGAGCTGCCGATGACAGAATCGGGCAAAGTATTGAAAACCGGCCTTACCTAATAACGTGACAACCAGATTGATCTGAAACCATTGCAGGAGGAAGTATGAACCATTCAGTTGAAGAATCCATTCGCACCTACATTGCCCAGAATATCCTGTTCCGTAATGATGGATATCCGTATGAGGACAGCACCTCGTTTCTGGACAATGGCATCGTCGACTCCATCAATGTGATGGAACTTGTCATGTTTGTGGAAGAAACCTTTGGCATCAAGGTCAAAGATGAGGAAATTGTGCCTGATCATTTTGATTCGGTTGAACGGTTGTCCGCTTATGTAAGGCAGAAAGGTGAGTAGTTGGTCGCGCTGCTTTTTTATGGTAGCGAAGGCTGAACGATGAACATCCTGTTCCTGACACAAGTCCTTCCTTATCCGCCGGATGCCGGCCCTAAATTCAAGACCTGGCAGGTTTTGCGTTATCTGATGGAAAAGGGGCACACAGTTACGTTGATCTCTATGATACGACCGGAAGACGAAAAATTCTGTCATGTGGTTGACCAACTGGTGACAGCCTTCTACCCGGTTCAGATCCAGCGTTCACGCATGAAGGATGTTTTCTTTTTACTGCGCAGTGTGCTGACCGGCCGGCCTTTTTTGATTGAACGCGATGACTTGAGGGAGATTCGATTGCTGGTGGAGAGGCTGGTATTTGAGAACACGTATGACGCCATGCATGCCGATCAGGTCACTCTGACGCAATTTATCCTGCCGTATGCGCAGAAAAGTGGTGCGTCGGATGAATCAGAGGGCAAGCGGGGGCCTGTTCTGCTTTTTGACGCGCATAACGCCACCTGGAAGATCCTGGAGCGTTTCGCCTCTGAGAGCAGAGGGCCAAAACGATGGTTCTTTCAATGGGAAGCCAACCGCGTACGCCGCTATGAAGCAGACCTCATTGGCCGTTGTGACCGGATCCTGGCCGTGTCCGACGTTGACCGCGATGCGCTGCGGGAAGCAGCCGTGCAGGCGGGTCAGGAGATACAGGCAATGGGTAAAAAATTCATGGTGATTCCGATCACGGTTGACACACAGGAAATTCTGCCGGTGAAACGGGCTGTCGGCTCTCTTAATGTGTTCACCTTCGGCACTTTGTATTACCCGCCCAACGCGGACGGCATTCGCTGGTTCATCAATGGTGTATTTCCTAAGGTGAGAGAGGCGGTACCGGGTGTGACGCTGACGGTGGTGGGGAAGAATCCCCCGCCCGACTTTTTAGCGCTGCAGTCGGCTTCCCCTGATGTCTTTCACGTGCCCGGGTATGTGACCGACCTGACGCCCTGGTTTGAGCAAGCCGCGGTGGTAATTGTGCCGGTGCGGGTGGGCGGGGGCATGCGGGTGCGCATTTTGGAGGCTTTCGCGCGTGCCATGCCCATTGTCACCACCACGGTTGGGCTGGAGGGGATTGACGCGCTGCCGGGTGAGCATATTCTGGTGGAAGATGACGAATCAGCATTTGCCGAAGCAGTGATTGGGTTGATCAAGGATGAAAAATGGCAGAACCGGCTGGCCGCCAAAGGGCGTCAGCTGGCAGAACAGATGTATGACCAGCAGGTGGTGCTGCAGCAGCTGGATGAGATCTATCCTGCGTGGGAGAATGCATAAGTGCAGAAATTCACTGCCTGGCTAAGAAAAACTTCGCATCTTTTGATGGTCATCATGATCCTCTCGGTGCTGGCGCGCCTGGCCGGGGCAGTGTTCATGGGCAACAGCGTAGAGGAACTGCCCGGCACTTTTGACCAGATTTCCTACCATTTACTGGCGCAGCGTGTGCTGGGGGGCTATGGATTCAGTTTCGGGCAGGATTGGTGGCCGCTGACGGCACCCGGAGCGCCGACCGCTCATTGGAGTTACCTGTACACCTTTTATCTGGTGATGGTGTATGCCATCTTTGGGGTTCACCCGCTGGCTGGACGTATCATCCAGGCGCTGATTTTCGGGCTTTTGCAGCCCTATTTGACCTATCGCATCGGCAACCGCCTGTTTGGCAAATGGGTGGGGCTGGTTTCTGCTCTGCTGGCAGCCGGGTATGCCTATTTCATCTATTATGGCGGGACGTTGATGACGGAGCCGTTTTATATCCTGGCGATCTTGTGGGTGTTCGATACTTGCATCGGACTGGTGACACAACCGAAGGCAGACAAACCTTTGCGCCGCTGGTTTCTATTGGGCATTGGCATGGGGTTGGCGGTGTTGCTGCGGCAGGTGTTTTTGCTGATGATTCCTGTGATTCTGCTGTGGTTGGGCTGGGCGCTCTACCGTCGTCAACCATCCTTCCGGTTCGTGAGCCTGTTGGTGCCGCTGCTGGTGGTGGCTGTCATGATCATGCCCTTCACCATCTACAACACAGCCCGCTTCGGGCGGGTGGTGCTGCTGAATACCAATGCGGGATTTGCCTTTTTCTGGGGCAACCATCCTTATTATGGCACCGACTTCCAACCGATTCTGCCGGATGGTGTGTATCAAGAATTGATCCCGCAGGAGCTCAGGGGGTTGGATGAAGCCGCCCTGGATCAAGCTTTGCTTGGCCGCGCCATGCAAAATATCATGGATAACCCCGTACGTTATGTGAAGCTATCGATAAGCCGGATTCGGGATTTCTTCATGTTCTGGCCTTCGCCTGATTCCGGCAGGATCAGCAATGTTTCACGCGTTGCCAGTTTCGGCATTCTGTGGCCGTTCATGCTGGCGGGGTTGATTGTGTCCTGGTGGAAGGCTGATAAGACGCCGCAAAAACGGCTTGATTCGCCCGTTACGCTGCTGGTTTTGTTTATTGTGGCGTATAGCGTCTTGCATATCATGACGTGGACATTGATCCGCTATCGTTTGCCCATTGATGCGGTGGCGCTGCCTTTTGCCGGTTACGCCATTGTTTTAATTGACCGGCGATGGCTTCACATTGGACAGCGTTTTTTTGGCTTCGAAGAAGTATCCAAATCGGTGCAGGCGGTAAGGGAATGAAAATCCTCTATATCGTTCCGTATGTGCCCAATTTGATCCGCGTGCGGCCCTATAACCTCATCCGACATCTGGCACGGTTGGGGCACGAGGTCACCGCGGCGACGGTTGTGTCGCAGCGCACAGAACGGCAGGACATAGAGACACTGCGTGGTATTTGCCACGAGGTATTCTCCATTGACATGCCATTTCGGCGATCGCTGCGGCAGAGTGCGACTGCGTTGGTGCAGGGAATCCCGATGCAGTCGCGTTACAGCTGGCATCCGGCCTTATTTAAACAGATTTCAGATGCGTTGAAACAAAAGGATGGCCACGACGGCTTCGATGTGGTTCATGTTGAACACCTGCGGGGGATCGAGTATGGCTTGCGGCTGCTTGACTGGCTGGGCGAGGTCAAAGAATTGGCGGCGTTGCCGGTGATATGGGATAGTGTGGATTGTATCTCCTCATTGATGCGCCAGACCAGGCGGCGCGGCAGCAGTGCCAAAAGCCGGTTCATCGCCGCGTTGGAAACTGGCAATACAGCGAAATATGAACGCCGCGGGGTGCAGTCGTTTGACCGGGTGCTGGTGACATCACCGGTGGACCAGGCTGCCCTGGCGGATACTGACCAGGGGATGGCCAGCCGTTGGAAAATTGATGTGCTGCCAAACGGGGTGGATCTGGATTATTTCCAGCTTGGCAGTGGCGATCGCCATCCTGACACGATCGTGATCAGCGGAAAGATGAGCTATCACGCCAATGTCACCATGGTGACCTACCTGGTCAACGAGATCATGCCGCTGGTGTGGTCTCGCAAGCCTGAGGTCAGGCTTCAAATTGTGGGCAAAGACCCACCGCCTTCGATCCAGGCCATGGCAAAAAATGAGAACATCGTTGTGACCGGCACCGTCAAAGATATCCGCCCCTATTTACAGCAGGCGACCCTGGCCGTTGTGCCTATCACTTATGGCACGGGCATCCAGAACAAGATATTGGAAGCAATGGCGTGCGCCACACCGGTGATCGTGTCTGCTCCGGCAGCGGCATCGCTGCTGGCGATCCCGAACCGCGATTATGTGGTGGTTGAAACCGCCGGTCAGTTCGCGGAGGCCATTCTCGATTTGCTGGATGATGACCACAAACGCATCGAGCTGGGTATGGCGGGCAGGTTGTATGTGGAGCAGAATCACGATTGGCATGTAATCGCAGCGAAACTGGCAGCCATTTATGAGTCGGCGGCGTATGAGAAGAAAAGAAAATTGGAGGAAATGTCATTGTTAGTGGGTCAAGGCAAAGAGGCATAGCGGAAATTTCCATGTGCGGCATCGCTGGAATTGTTAATCTGAAAGAATCACCACCTGCGGAGATTGAGACGCTGACAAATATGCTGGCTTCCATTCGCCACCGCGGGCCAGACAGCACAGGCATTTATCGTGACAGCCATGCCGGGTTGGGCAGTGTGCGTCTGACGATCATCGACCTGACCGGCGGCGACCAGCCCATCAGCAATGAAGACGGCATGTTATGGATCGTTTACAATGGCGAAGTCTTTAATTATGTTGAGTTGCGGCTTGAACTGGAACAGCGCGGGCATGTTTTTTCCACCCAAACCGACACAGAAGTCATCCTGCATTTGTATGAAGACGAAGGCACAGCCTGCCTGCAGCGTTTGAACGGCCAGTTTGCGCTGGCGATTTGGGATGCAGTGCGGCAGCGGCTCTTTTTGGCGCGTGACCGCGTGGGCATCCGGCCGCTGTTTTATACTATTCAGGAAGATCGGCTTATCTTCGGGTCAGAAGTCAAGGCAATTTTCGCCAGCGGTGAAGTGAAGGCGGCCATTGACCCGGGCGCGTTGCGAGAGGTATTCACCTATTGGAGCGTGCAGATACCCAACACGATCTTTGAGGGCATTCACGAGCTTCCTCCGGGGCATTATCTGCTGGCGGCGGATGGACAGGTGAGTCTTCATTCTTACTGGCAGCTTGACCTGACGCCTGAAAGTGACAGGCGTGCGCCGGAATCCTATGTTGATGAACTGGAAGCACTGTTGATTGACGCGGCGCGCATTCGTTTGCGGGCAGATGTTCCTGTGGGGGCTTATCTGAGTGGTGGTTTGGATTCCTCCCTGACGACCGCCCTCATCCGCGGGCATACCGGCAATAAGCTCAACACTTTCTCCATCGCTTTCACCGATCCGGCGTTCGACGAACGTTCCTACCAACAGCAAATGGCAGCGTACCTTGGCACCGAACATCACATGCTGTTGTGTGACTATCCCGACATCAGCCAGGCTTTTCCTGAGGTGATCTGGCACACCGAAACACCGATATTGCGCACCGCACCGGTGCCGATCTTCTTATTATCAGGTCTGGTGCGCACACATAATTTCAAGGTGGTGATGACGGGTGAAGGGGCGGATGAGTTTCTGACAGGCTATGATATCTTCAAAGAGATGAAGATTCGCCGCTTCTGGGCAGCTGACCCTGACTCAAGCCTGCGTCCGAAACTGCTCAGTCTGTTATACCCGGACATCCAGCGTATGGGCACCAGTGCCGCTTTTTTGACAGGTTTTTTTAGAAAAGACCTTGCCGAAACTGAGTCACCCTATTATTCGCACCTGATCCGCTGGCGCAACACCGCCCGTACTTTGCGGTTTCTGGTTGCACCTGATGGGGAAGGTGAGCAAGGGCAGGCATCAGAATTGCCAGCGGGTTTTCACTCCTGGCCGGCTTTGAGCCAGGCGCAATACCTTGAAATGACCACCTTTCTCTCCCCTTACTTACTCTCCTCTCAGGGCGACCGCATGGCGATGGCACACTCGGTTGAAGGGCGTTATCCGTTCCTCGATTATCGTGTGATCGAATTCTGCAATCGGCTGCCACCTGAGATGAAGATGCCAGTGCTGGTGGAAAAATGGATATTGAAACAGCTGGGCGCGCGTTATCTACCTGAGAATATCTGGCGGCGACGCAAACGCCCCTACCGTGCGCCCATCAACCGCAGTTTCTTCCTGCCAACTCCGCCAGCGTATGTCGATGAACTGCTTTCATCAGAAGCCATCCGCCATAGCGGTTTGTTTAACCCGGCAGCGGTGGCAATGCTTTATAACAAAGCCCGCACTGCTTCGCAGGGCAGCTATGGGCTGAGCGAGGTGGAGGATATGGCGCTGGTGGGGATTCTTTCGACCCAACTGGTTCATCATCAATTTGTGCGGAGTGAAAGACACGTTCAGCACACCATACAATTGGATCAGATGAAATTGATTGACCGGGTGGCAGTGGCGCACTGATGCCAGGCATACCGGCAGGTTATTTTTCATTACAAAGTAGTAGGAGACAGGCTTGATGGCATCAAACAATTCCAATGACTTTACAAAAGACTCTTTGCGGTTAAATGTTGAACAGGAGATTACCCGCATTGTGGCAATGATCCGTGAAGTGGTGCTGCATGACCTGCACCGGCGCGGGGCGGTGGTGGGCATCAGCGGGGGGATCGATTCTTCCGTGGTACTCGCGCTGTGTGTGGAGGCATTGGGTCAGCAGCGGGTGGTCGGTCTGATCTTACCGGAAAAAGAATCCAGCCCCGCCAGCGCGGTGTTGGCAGAAGAACTGGCAAACCACTTTGGCATTCAAACAGTCACTGAGGATATCACGCCAGCGCTGGCTGGTTTTGGCTGTTATGAGCGGCGCAACGAAGCCATCCGTCGCATCTTTCCACAATTTGAGCAAGGCTGGGGGGTGAAGATCGTTCTGCCCAGTGACCTGTTGACCCAAGGCACATTGAATGTCTTTCAACTGGTGGTGACCACGCCGCAGGGAGAAGAATTGCGCCAGCGCTTGACCCCTGCCGAGTACCTGCAGCTGTCTCTTATACACATCTGACGCTGCCGACGAAGAGGATAGTGTAG
>OMKS01004489.1_pt1 | contig 10487 bp, 11 predicted proteins | sample 1674721 | NCBI WGS metagenome assembly OMKS01 (sample SAMN06264996, study PRJEB25208) | sediment metagenome | isolation source: hot spring sediment | place: USA: California | collected 2014-09-02 | reverse complement strand
TACGGCGACCACCGAGATCTACACTATCCTCTTCGTCGGCAGCGTCAGATGTGTATAAGAGACAGATATAACTATTCTTATGAGCAAACTTTTCCATTCAAAGTATTTAAATCAAAAAAAACAACGGGAAAAGTTGATGATTATCTCATACATAGTAAAATTTATATTATTGATGATAAAACCATTTTTTTGAGTTCATCAAATTTTACCGAAAGTGGAATGAATCACAATATTGAAACAATGATAAAAACACACGACAAAGAAGCAATATCAAAAATAAATAGTTTTTTTGATTCTTTGCTAGCAGAAGATTTTGGAAAAACATATTTTACAACTAATGAGTTAGCGAAGACACTATATCAAGAACCCATAAATGACTATCAAAATAAAAAAGTTTGTTTTTTCTTTTGACTTTTACTACTCAATTATACCGCAACTAGTAAAGTGGTGCCACCCTTGCAATACTATCGACGATAATGATATCAAATATCAATCTTGCTAGAGTATCTGTGATAATGATTTGTCATAAATCACTCAAACATCCATTGGACTACTTTTGCAACATCTTGGGCGATGAAGTATTTGATTTGTGTATCTTCAAGAGGTTTTGTTGGGATAATGGCTTTTGAAAATCCTTGTGTTTGCATCTCTTTGAGTCTTAGGCTTAGATTGTTTACATCTCTTATCTCGCCTGTTAAGCTCACTTCTCCTAAAAATAGAGTTTTGCTACTTAGCTCACGGTTGCGATAACTGCTCAATATTGCCGCTATGACTGCAAGGTCTGCACTAGGTTCATTTATCTTGATGCCACCACTTACATTGATATATACATCATAAGTACCCAAAGGCAAATCAAGCTTTTTTTCTAAGAGTGCTAGGAGCATAGAGAGACGATTGTTGTCAAAGCCAGTAGAACTTCGTCTAGCACCGCCATAGCTTTCACTCACAAGGGCTTGAATCTCTACTACGATTGGGCGACTCCCCTCAAGTAAGATAGTAAGTGCTGAGCCAGCTTGGAGTTTGGAGTTGTTATAAAACTTACTCCCAATAGTCTTGGCATCGTTTAATCCATTTTTATTCATCTCAAAGATACCCACTTCATTGGTAGAGCCAAAGCGATTTTTAAAACCACGCAATAGTCTTAGCTCACTGTTGTTGTCTCCTTCAAAATAAAGCACTGTATCAACCATGTGCTCCAGCACTCTAGGTCCTGCAATTGAGCCATCTTTTGTGATGTGACCAATGATAAATATAGGTATATTTTGGTTTTTTGCTATTCGCATAAGTTCAAAAGTGACACTCCTCACCTGTGCAACAGAACCGGGCGAAGAGGGGAGTTCATCGGTGTATAGAGTTTGAATGGAATCAATGACGATAAAGGTGTATGTTTTTTGGAGTATTTCGCTTAGTATATTTGATAGATTGATTTCGCTAAGTAAAAATAGATGTTCGCTATTTGCATCCAGCCTATCGGCTCTTAGTTTTATTTGCCCCAAAGACTCTTCACCTGAGACATACAACACATCTTTTTTATTTTTGGCTATATTGCCTGCGATTTTAAGAAGAAGGGTCGATTTGCCAATCCCTGGACTTCCACCAATGAGTGTAAGTGAACCTTGCACAATCCCACCACCTAACACAAGGTCAAGCTCGCTACTGCCACTCTCAAATCTATGAAATTCATCTTGAACTATATCGGTAATAGGCATAGCTTTGGAGGTATATGTAGAATGGTTTGAAATCTCTTGGAGTATTTCGATTTGTGCAGTGCTAAGCTCCATCATGCTATCCCAAGTTTCGCAATTGGTACATTTCCCAATCCATTTTGGACTTTGGAACCCGCACGATTGACATTCAAATAGCGTTTTTTTCTTTGCCATAATTACTCCTTTAGCTAAAGTATATCCGATATAAGTTAAAGTATTTAAAAAAATGTCATTTTGTCATCTTTTAAGAGTGCAAGGGCCACTTATCCTATTTTGTATGTTATGCTACTTGTATTTTAGATTGTTTTCTTGATGTTTTTATTGTCATATTGTTGGTTTTAGGGTTGCGTATATCTTTTGGCAAATGAGAGTTTAATTTGAAATTCTCAAATGAGATTTGTTGGTTTTCTTCGGCCTTTATCTAAAAGAATATAGTGATGATATTTTGGTTATTATAATTATACCCAAACGACACATTTACTTGTGATCTATTTGATGTTAGATTATTTTCGCTTGTTAAATTGCTAAAAATAGCTTTTAAGAAATCAAACAAAAATCTCATCAAGTATAGAGTTGACAAAAGTGTTTGCCTTAAATGGTATCAAGTCTTGAGGTTGCTCTCCTGTACCAATATAAAAAATAGGCATTTTGAGGCTATCAGCAATTCCTAAGAGTGCTCCACCTTTTGCAGTTCCATCAAGTTTAGTGATAATAATCCCATCTATACCAACCATCTCATCAAAAGCTTTGGCTTGATTGGCTCCTGACACACCCTGTGTGCCATCAAGTATCAAAAGCTTACGGTGTGGACTTCCAGTAAGAGCTTTGTTTGCTGTTCGAACCATTTTTTGAAGTTCGCCTGCAAGATTGATTTGCGTATGGAGTCTACCGGCAGTGTCTATGATGACCCTATCGATACCTCTAGCTTTTGCAGCTACTATCGTGTCGTACACAACTGCTGATGGGTCATGCCCTTGTGCTGTAGCAATGATAGGGACATCAAGCCTATTCGCCCATCTGCTTAGTTGTTCAATTGCAGCAGCTCTAAAAGTATCTCCAGCTCCAAGGAGTACACTTTTGTTTTGCTCTTTGTAGTGATGGGCTAGTTTTGCTATAGTAGTGGTCTTGCCAGCACCATTAACACCTATAATCATCTCAACAAAAGGGGAGTTTTCTTGTGGCTCTTTGGCGTCATAGTGAAATAGAGATATCAAGGAGTTAAAAGCTTGAATCCGATTTATCTTAGAGGGCAATGACTCAAGGAGTCTTTCTACCAAATCATAGTGGACATCAGATTCAAGGAGTATCTCCTCAAAAAGTTCTTTGGAAATCTTTGATTTTTTTACAAATGAATCTTCTTTTTTTGTATCGTCATTTATCCCTAAAGCTTTTTTAAATAATGAAAACATAGTATTATCCTCTAATTTAGTATATACCTAATATCAGCTTCAATCATCTCTATTGGGGTGACACCTTGATAGTATTTGATTATTTTTCCATTGTGAAAAAGGACTCCTAGTGGCAGTTTGTATCCTATTGAGAGATGTTCTACTAAGGTATCGATAAGTATCTTGTTTGTTGGGGCATACGAAAGTGGTAAGTTGCCACGAACTTGCAGTAACTCATGAGCAAGGCGAGGGTCAAAAGTCTGATCGGTGTACCCTACACTTACGGTATGGATATCTTCAGTGTATTTTTCTTGAAGAGAAATTAAGTATCCAAAAGCCCCTTTGCATTCCACACATGAGGTATCAAAAAGATACAAAAAAACAATTTCTTTATCGGTATTAAAGCTAAATTTACTCTCTTTTGCGCTGATTGAAATATTTTTGTCATCAAGAGTTTTCGCTTTAAATTTTAGGGAAATTGTAGAGATATCTACCTCTTGTGTTTGTTGTATTTGGCTCTCTTGGCATCCAGTTAAAAAACCAAATATGACACAAAGACTACAGATAACCATAATCCTATTCATAATATTCCTTCAGCTATAATTGATTTGGGCAATTATAACCAAAAAGACTAAAACAAGGGGAGTTGACATGAGGCATGAGTCGACTTTGCAGCAGACCAAAGATAGATTTAGAAAAGAGTCTTTGCAAAGATTAAGAGATGTAGCTAGAAGTAAAAATGCCTACATAAAAGATAAAGAAATAATGAGTAAATTGTCCCTTTATATCAAAAGTCAAAATATTCGTGTTGTTATGGTTTACCTTCCTCTTGCAATAGAGTATGATATCACACAACTAATAGTACAATTGCGAAAATCAAAAAAAAGAGTTTTAGTCCCATTTATGGAAAAAACAAGTTTTAGATTGGTACAATATAGATTGCCACTACAAAAAAATAAGTTTGGCATAAGAGAACCAAAAATTTCAAAACAATTTACTAAAAAACAGATTGATTTAGCAATTGTCCCTATAGTAGGTACAGATTTTACTCTAAGGAGAGTGGGGTTTGGCAAAGGGATGTATGATAGATTTTTTAGCAAAAATAGACATTCTATTCGCACCACGGTTTTTGTAGCACGACAATTGTGCTATAGTCAAGTACTAGCAACAAATAGTCATGATATTAGTGCAGATGTGATTTGTGTACCTAAGGTTTCTATACCAAAAAATTTGAGGTATAAGAGCAAATTTTTATAGTTTTTACAAAAACTCCATGGTGCAACCAAAGGAGATTACTGTGAGTATAACACTTATTTTAGTGGGTCTTGCGGGGGCAATAGCAGGTGCGTTTGCTTCTTTTGCATGGATTCGTAAAGGGATGAGTAAAAATCTCTCATTTTTAGAAATAGAAGCAAAAGCCAAAGCCAAAGCGATCGAAGCAGAGGCATCGCGTATGCTTCAAGATACAAAGATTCTTATCAAAGAAAAAGAGCTTGAGCAAGAAAAAGAGTTCCAACAAAGGGTATTGCGGCTTCAAGATACCGAAAGAAGACTAAACGAACAGCAAAAAAATGTTCAAGTGCAACAAGAGAAGGTCAACACTCTTTATAATCGTATAGCCCAAAAAGAGAAAAAATTAGCCAAGCTTGAAGAGCAAAAAAAAGAGCTTATAGATGAGCATCTCCACAAGATAGAGTCACTTTCGTCGTGGACGGTTGATGAGGCAAAAGGGTATTTGCTTGAGATTGCCAAAGAGAAAGCACAACAAGATGTAGCCTCATTGGTACGCAAGTATGAACAATTAGCAAAAGAGGAGGGGCAAAAAAAAGCTAACTATATACTCTCTCAGGCAGTGACAAGATATGCGGGCGAGTTTTCTGGTGAAAGGCTTATTAATTTTGTTCATCTCCCAAGTGATGAGCATAAAGGCAGAATTATAGGCAAAGAGGGCCGCAATATAAAAACCCTTGAAACACTTTTGGGAGTAGATATTGTCATAGATGAGACCCCTGAGGTGATTTTGGTAAGTAGTTTCAATATATATCGACGGGCGATAGCAACTCGTGTTATTGAGCTTCTAATCGAAGATGGGAGAATCCATCCAGCACGGATCGAAGATGTGCATCAAAGGGTTCAAGATGAGTTTGAAGAAAAAATTCTAGACGAAGGGAGAAACATCCTTATAGATTTTGGTATCTATCCTATGCATGATGAATTAATGAAGCTCATTGGCAGATTAAGATACCGCGCTAGTTATGGACAAAATGCATTGGCGCATACTCTAGAAGTAGCAAGACTTGCTAGTGTGATTGCTGCTGAGATGGGGGGAGATGAGAAGCTTGCAATGCGTGCTGGATTGCTCCATGATATAGGAAAAGCCCTAACGCAAGATTATGGCGGTTCGCATGTTGATATCGGTGTTGAGTTGTGTCGCAGGTATCAAGAACATCCAACAGTTATTAATGCAATTTTAGCCCACCATGGACATGCGCAACCAGATAGCGTAGAGAGTGCCGCTGTGTGTGCTGCTGATACACTAAGTGCTGCTAGACCAGGGGCAAGAAGAGAAGTGCTAGAGAGTTTTGCAAAACGGGTCAAAGAGCTTGAAGATATTGCACTTTCAAAAGAGTATGTAGAAAATGCATATGCATTGAATGCAGGCAGAGAGGTTCGCGTTATCGTTAATGCGATGAAGATAACTGATGATCAAGCAGTCCTTCTTAGCAGTGAAATTGCTCAAGAGATTGAGGCAAGATTGCAGTATCCAGCTGAGATAAAAGTGAATGTTATCCGTGAGACAAGAGCTATTAGTTATGCAAAATAGTCTATCTTTATGCGGTTGATACCAAATATTTGGTAAAATGTTTGACAATATTTTACAAAAAGAGGTTTTAATGGATCGATGCGAAATGATTAAAGCAGAAGTTATTATGGAAGAGGGCTATGGAAGATTGCGATTGACGTTTGGCGACAATATGGAGCTAAAACAAGAGGCACTAGGGGCTATCGCTAGAGTCAAAGAATCGACAAATACCTCCCCTATGGTTATAGATAGGGTTGCACCTGATACGCCAAATTTGCAATCTCTTTCGATAGAGTTTTATGATGACAATGACCGTATGGCAGGGGCATTTTTTACCCAAATACTAAAAGAGTTAAAAATTGATAAATGTGAGGCAAATGTATGAGAAAGTTATTATTGGCATGTGCTCTGCTAATAGGTGCTGTATTGCTTAATGGAGAAAACCATGAACAAACTAAAGAAACTTTGGTTGTTTTGAAAACAAGTGCAGGGGAGATTACTCTCAAGATGTATCCAGATGTTGCGCCAAAAGCGGTTGAAAACTTTACTACACATGTTAAAAATGGCTATTATGATGGGATTATTTTTCATAGAATCATCAAAGGTTTTATGATTCAAGGTGGAGATCCAACTGGCACAGGAATGGCTGGTGAGTCTATCTGGGGCGAAGAGTTTGATAATGAATATGCCCCAAATGTTGTCTTTGATAAACCATTTTTACTTGCAATGGCAAATAGAGGTCCAAATACCAATGGGAGTCAATTCTTTATCACAACAGCTCCAACGCCTTGGCTCAATGGTGGTTATACGATATTTGGTGAAGTAGTAAGCGGTAAAGATGTAGTCATGAAACTAGAAGATGTTACAACTGGCCCTAGTGACAGACCGATTGTGGATCAAGTGATTCAAAAAGCATTACTCAAGTAAAATATAGTGGATTTACAAGCTATAAGGCAAGAGCGTCAAAGGTGGCTTAAATGGAAGAATATATCCCCACTACATCAGGCGATATCAGCTCTTCCTGAAATTGAGAGTTTTGTTAGTATTGAAAATACGATAAAAATTTCCCTACCATCTATCACTCCAGATCAAGAAGAGTATATAGCATCAGTTGCAAAGATGCTAAAGCCATGGCGTAAAGGTCCATTTACTTTGGGTAATTTGTTTATCGATACAGAGTGGCAAAGCTTTATCAAATATAACCTTTTAGAGCCATTTTTTAATCTAGAAGGGAAGGTGGTCGGTGACATAGGGTGCAATAATGGCTATTATCTTTTTAGAATGCTTGGGCAAAATCCAAAAAAGCTTGTGGGATTTGATCCATCACCACTCTATTTTATGCAGTTTAAATTTATAGACCATTTTGTAAAGAGTGATATTGTTTATGAGCTTTTGGGAGTTGAGCATCTTGAGTTTTATGAACATAAGTTTGACACCCTTTTTTGCTTAGGTGTGCTTTATCATAGAAATGACCCAATTTCAGCACTAAAATCACTTTTTAAGGGGTTGAATGAGAATGGAGAGCTTATACTTGATACTTTTATGATAGATGGCGAGAGTGAGATAGCTCTCTTTCCAAAAGATAGGTATTGCAAAATTCCAAATGTTTATTTTATACCAACAGTTACTACACTCAAAAATTGGTGTTATAGGGTTGGATTTAGAGAGGTTGAGGTATTGGCGATAACAAAAACTGATTCTAATGAGCAAAGAAAGACACCATGGATTGACACGCAAAGTTTGGAAGATTTCTTGCACCCAGATGATAACACAAAAACAATAGAGGGGTATCCAGCTCCAAAAAGGGTCTACATTAAAGCCAAACGGTAGGGTTTTTATAGTTTTTAGATGGATTAGTAATAAAATAGCAAAATAACCTAAAAATAAGTTTTATTTTTAAATAAGCTATATTCTGCTATAAATTTATGACTTAAAGCAAACAGCCTAATTTTACATAGCTTTTTGATTATTTTAGGATTGATGATAACTAATGAGGATACTTACCATAGGTTTTGACGATGAATATGTCAAAAAATTAGAAACAGAGCTTGATAAATATTTTATTTGTATTGTTGACAATGCAAAAGATTTATACGATGCGACCAATTTTACAGATTTTAGACATTATGAATTGGTTATTGTCGTTGATGAGGGTGTCAAGTTTTCACTTGAGAGATATATCAATGAAGTAAAGCGCAAAAAAAGTGAAACAAAGATTATCATTTTAGCACATAATCCCAAAAATCAGGCAGTGTTTTTCAAGCTAGGTGCAGATGATGTTGTCTGTAGTCATTGGGAACATCCAGATTTGATAGCAGCTAGAGTACTCGCAAATATGCGTCATCTCTTTGGAACAAAAGTAGATATAGGTAAATTAGTCATCGATATTGCAAACAAAAAGATTGAATATGATGAGAAGATAGTTTCACTCAATGGAAAGACATTTGACATTCTTGCCTATTTGGCTTTGCGTAAACAAAGAGTCTTTTCTAAAGATGAAATCATAAACGCACTTTGGGAAGAGCCAGAGTATGTAAGTGACAATACAGTAGAAGTTGCCATAAACCAGATACGCAAACGACTTAAAAGTATTTTAGGATTTCAAGTGATACACACTGTGCGTCGTCGTGGCTACAAGTTTGCATATTAGCCTATATCGTTTGTTTAACTTGTTTTATCCAATATGGGATATAAGCTAATTCTTTTTTGAGATTTGATGGGTTACCATGTCCTGGATAGATTGGAAAATCGTTTTTAAATCTAGAAACTTTTTCTAGACTCTTTACCATATCTCTCCCGTTAGAATAGGGAAAATCCCATCTTCCGATTGAACCTTCAAAAAGAAAATCACCACTAAAATAACATCCCTTTATCTCTATCATGCTGCACCCTGGAGTGTGACCTGGGAAGTGATGGAAGGTGACTTTGATATCTTCTATAGTATGAGTTGCATCTTCTTTGACTCTGTAGTTTGGTTTGCTAGGTGGAATCCCTTGGCCAAAGGGGTCATTTTCAAGCATAAAACAATCAAGCTTAGGTGTATAAATTGGGATATTGAGTCTTTTTTTTAAATCATCATTGCTCCATACATGGTCAAAATGTCCATGTGTATTGAGTATCGCAATTGGGTTACTACATTGAGATAAAACCCATTTGGTTGCCCCTTGTCCTGGGTCTATGATGATATCTTTGTTGTCAATAGTAACGATATAGCAATTGGTTTGGTAGGTACCCATAGGTTGGACTTTAATCTTCATGATAATATAATTCTCCTATGTCTTTTTATAGCCTATTGGAAACAGCCCTTCTTAGCGATAATGTAGATCTAAAAAAAGAGTCTACCCATAGATGTATCGAGTATTGTACCAAAAATATTTTACCTCAAAGTAATAGCGCTAGAGTTTTTGAAAAACCATCTTATGCATCTTTTTGTACTATTGTGCCAACTGATAAATTGCCAATGCGAAATCATCTAGATACTCCTCAAGGATTGGCAACCCTTGTTCATGCAATTGCGCATATAGAGTATAGTGCAATTGACTTAGCACTTGATGCAGTTTATCGGTTTGATAAGATGCCACTTGAGTTTAAACAAGATTGGCTCAAGGTGGCTGATGATGAGATAAGGCATTTTAAAATGTTGGAAAAAATCCTCCATGCCCTAGGGTATAAATATGGTGATTTTCCTGTGCATCAAGGATTTTTTGATATCGCAAAAGATACCTCCCGTTCCCCTTTATATAGAATGGCAATTATCCCTCGATACTATGAAGCTAGCGGACTTGACGTTAATCCTCAGATTATCAAAAAACTCCACAATAAGAGAAAAGATCCACTTGTTGCAGAGCTTATAAAAACTCTAGAGGTTATACTCAAAGAAGAGATTGATCATGTCTCAAAGGGTGACAAATGGTTTCGGTATCTCTGTGATGAAAGTGGGGTAAATATAGATATCTATTTTTCTATTTTAGATGAGTTTAGATTGGGGCTTGGTAATCGCAAATATATCAATGTCGAAGCAAGAAGACAAGCAGGTTTTAGTTGCGAAGAGATTAAAAAACTTGGTGCAAAAGATTGTTAAAAGGTTATAAAAGATAAAAATTATCCTTTTTAGCTCGGAATTGCTAAAATTATTGTATAATCAAACTAAATAATTTTCTAAAGAGTTCGCAATGCCAAAAAATGTTCCATTTTATCGACCTTTTATTGACCATGCTGTAGTCAAGAGCGTAAATGATGTTTTGGAGGTTGATGCCATGTCAAATGTAGATTTGCTAGAGGAGGAGTTTGCATCTTTTATAGGAGCCTCTTATGCAGTGGCAACATCAAGCGGTAGTAGTGCTATGCATCTTGCAATGTGTGCGTTGGATTTGAAGCGAGGAGATAAGGTGCTGTGCAGTATAAATACGTTTGTGGATATTCCAGAATCGGTTAGACATTTTGATGCGGAGCCTATCTTTGTTGAGAGTAATTCAGATGATTATATGATGAGCGTTGCCAAACTCAAAGAGGCATTAAGTAAGCATAAGAGTAAAAAGTTGCGTGCAGTGGTTGTGACACATATGGGCGGAAGGGTAGCTGATATAGAAG
>OMKS01004487.1_pt1 | contig 10493 bp, 12 predicted proteins | sample 1674721 | NCBI WGS metagenome assembly OMKS01 (sample SAMN06264996, study PRJEB25208) | sediment metagenome | isolation source: hot spring sediment | place: USA: California | collected 2014-09-02 | reverse complement strand
CACGAATCTTTAGCAACGTATCTGAAAACATTGGAGCAGGTCGATCCTGACCAATTCGATCAATGGTCGAAAAATGGACAAATGGCGTTCTGGATTAACGCCTACAATGCCATTACCATCGAAGGTATTTTGTGCAACTACCCGATTCAGTAGGGCGGATTGATCACCAGATTCAGATTCCAGCAAAACAGCATTCGTCAAATCAGCGGGTTCTGGGACAAGCTGTTTGTTAAGGTCATGGGAAAAGATTTGACCTTAAACGACATCGAGCATAAAATTTTACGCAAGGAATTTGATGATCCCCGCATCCATTTTGCCATCGTCTGCGCTTCAATCGGCTGCCCTGTTTTGGAGAGCCGGGCGTTTTTCGCCGATGATCTGGAGCAGCGGCTGGAGCAGACGACCCGGAATTTTATCAACAATCAGGATAAAGTCCGATTGGATAAGCAGGAAAACGTTCTTTATCTGTCATCCATTTTTGACTGGTATAAAGAGGATTTTCCGGTGTCCGTCGATGGTAAAACGAAGTTTGACGAATATAAAGACTCAGAGGCGGGAATCATAGAATTTGTAATCGGCTATTTTCCAAAAGCGGATCAACAGTATATTGCTCAAAATCAACCGAAAATAAAATATTTGGATTACGACTGGTCATTAAATGAGCAAAAAAAATAACCATGCCCTGATTCTGTTTGTCAAAGCTCCGAGAATCGGAACGGTGAAAACCCGATTGCAACCGGAACTAACCCGCGACCAATCACTGCTGTTGTACCAGGCAATGGTCGAAGATACGGTGCGCCAGTTCAGTGGTGTCGGTTTTTGTGATTTGAAAATATTTTTCCATCCAGCCGATGCTTATGAGGAGATGAAAACCTGGCTGGGAAATCAGCTTGATTATTTTCCGCAGCAGGGCAATGACCTCGGCGAGAGAATGTATCATGCGATTGCTGAAATGCTGAATCAAAAATATGATAAAGTGGCGCTGGTTGGCAGTGACATTCCGACTTTAGACGCAGCAACGATGGTGCGGGCTTTTGCCAGCATGGATAACTATGATGTGGTATTAGGCCCCTGCAACGACGGCGGTTATTACTTAATCGGGATGAAACTGCCGCAGCCTGAGCTTTTTAAGGGAATTACCTGGAGCACCAATCTGGTTCTGCAACAAACCATTCATAGAGCTCGATCAGCAGGACTTGAAATTGTTCAGTTGGAAAAAAAATCTGATATCGATACCTATCAAGAGGTAGAGGAACTCTGGAATTACCTCAAAAAACGCACCATGAAAGGAATTTTTTCTTTCAAATCAAAAACTTATGAAGCGTTAAAAACATTTTTTGAAACAAGATAAATAGCTTCTTACTCATTAAATGAAATGGTTTACCAATGAACACATTTTATCGATTGATTTTGGTTGGGATGTTATCGACAATAATGTTTTGTTGTCACGGAAAAAACACCGGCGGCCCCGATACGGGCGAAGAAAATAACAATGCTGGTGAAAAAATTTATATCACTGACAAAACCGGAAAAAAATGGGACCTGACCCACGCGGTAGAAAAATATGGGTTTGATACAAGAAATTTTCAGTATGGACTGGGACCTTTCGCCATTACACCAATCAACAATCCAGTAATGATTTCACCCGGCGAACCAGGTTATCCTGCCGATAATTCAACCGATGCCGTTATCGGATTGAATATCGATGGCGACGCACGCGCCTATCTCATCCGCACCCTGTCGCGGCATGAGGTGGTAAATGATCGTGTTGGTGGAAAAGATGTTGCAGTGGTGTACTGACCACTGGTGGGCCTGGGTGTCGTGTACACCCGCACAATTCAGGATTCAGTATTGACATTGAGCGCCAGCGGCTGGACGTACAACAATGTATTTGTGCTCTACGATTACCAGACCGAAAGCCTATGGTATCCGATGACGGATCAGGTCAATTTTACCACACCGCTGGTTTGCGTGAGCGGTTTTTTTGCAGATGAAAAACTGGCGGAAATTCCTTCGACGAAAACTATCTGGCAGGCGTGGAAATCGAGCCAGCCGAATACGAAATTTATGAAGCCGTAATCAGCTTGAACCTTGCGAAGGTTTTACGATTGTTTAACGCTATTCAAAGAATCAGATTATTCGCAGGTCAACGGCGCTTCAATTTTTTATAGCGAAGCGAATGAAATGTAACTGCAATTGACAGTCGAAGGTACAGATTGAAAAATTCATCTGGAGTGAAAAATGGAAAGATCAAATAAAACCAAACAAAGAAAATGGTCGAAACTGCTGATATTGGCAGCAATAGCAGTGGTCATATTTTTAATTTTTCAATTTACGCCGCTGTCCATTGCCGATTTCACCCCGACCAATGTGAAAAATTTTATCCTGCAGTTTGGCATCTGGTCGCCGATCGTGTTTATCGTCATTTATACCCTGCGGGGCGCCGTCTTGGTGATACCTGTCGGCATCATGTCTTTTGCGGGCGGGCTGGCGTTCGGCAAGTGGTTCGGAACCATTTATATTTTGATCGGGGCAACGCTGGGCGCCAGCCTGTCGTTTGTGATTGCCCGTTATTTTGGCAGACAGTTTATCGAAAGTTTTAGCTGGCTGCACAAAGGCAAGATCAAGCAGTTCGATGAAGGCATTGAAAAAAATGGCTTGCGCATGATGCTGTTTATGCGCTTGCTTCCCTTATTCCAATACGATGCCGTGAATTTTGGTTCGGGTCTTTCGAAGATAAAATTTCGTGATTTTTTTATCGGCTCGCTTATCGGCATGGCGCCCGGCGGATTCATTAATGCCACATTGGGCAGCTCATTAGAGAAAATCGTATCTGTCCAATTTTTTATAGCGCTCGGGTTCTTTATCCTGCTGATGTTTATCCCCATGATTTATAAAAAAATCAAACGGAAAAAAAGCGGCGAGACTGCCATCGAATCGGCTTGATAAAGATAGCTAACCACGAATGTCACGAATTACACGAAAACAACAGTGGTCTTTAAATGCCAGAATTATTATGTAAAGAAGAAGTTTATAAGATAGTGGGGCCTGCCATGGAAGTCCACAAGGTATTGGGGGCTGGGTTTTTAGAAGCTGTCTATCAGGAAGCGCTAGCGATTGAGTTTCGATTAAGAGGCATTCCTTTTACAGAACAACCACCGTTACAATTGGAATTCAAAGGGCAACTGTTGAAATGCAAATATGTACCCGATTACCTTTGTTATGAACAAATCATTGTGGAAATTAAAGCGCTCAAGAAATGCGGACCAATCGAAGAAGCACAAATAATCAATGCTCTTAAAGCAGCTAAAAAAAGAGTCGGCGTTTTAATCAACTTTGGTGAACCGTCTCTGTATTGGAAAAGGTATGTTAATTAAATTTGAATTTAATTGGTGTCATTAGTGCAATTCGTGGTTAGAAAATTTGGAATCTGAAATTGGAGATAAACAATGGGAAAATGTCCTGATTGTGGAAATAGCGTTGGTCCCATCTCGATTGTTTCAGGCTGGGATAACTGGGGGAAACTTGTCTGCCCGGCTTGCGGAAGCCAAATTCAGTATAAAAGCTGGCTGCTTGCCGTGGCGATTTTGATGGGATTATTCATCGGAGCCGAACGACTGCTGCACTGGATGCTGATTTCTCGACTGCCACTGTGGGTCAGTTTTGCAATTAGCTTTGTGTTAGCAATGTTGATTATGTTTCTGATTCCGATGATCTGGCAGTTCAAAAAAACAGAAAAAAACTAATAAACATGAAATAAATGAACCTAAATATTATTCGATAAAATCGGGTTTGATAATTAAAATCAATCAAACCTAAAATTAATTTAAGGAGGCTTCAAAATGAAAAGATTTATCCCGTTAATTGGACGGATCCTGTTATCTGCAATTTTTCTGATTTCTGGACTGAATAAGATAACGAACTTTGGCGGCACGCAACAGTACATGGCAGCCGTTGGCATGCCGTTGACTAAATTATTTCTTATCGGCGCCATTATTTTGGAAGTCATTGGCGGACTATCAATCCTGTTGGGCTACAAGGCGAAATGGGGCGCCTGGGCGTTAGTGGTATTTATGATACCCACCACACTGATCTTTCATTCCAATTTTTCCGATCAGATTCAGATGATCATGTTCATGAAAAATCTGGCAGTGATTGGGGGCTTGCTGATGGTAGCAAATTTCGGTTCAGGCCCGATCAGTCTGGATACGCACCAAAAATAACGGAACAGAACCTTAAAAATTTTATTGTTTGTTATGAATTAATTGAGAAGGAGATACAAATTGGCAAATTATGACTATGATCTAATCGTTATCGGTGCGGGCTCGGGCGGCATCAGCGCGGCCAATCTGGGAAAAAATCTGGGCAAGAAAGTCGCCCTGGTGGAGAAAGAAAAAATCGGCGGCGACTGCACCTGGTATGGCTGCGTGCCCAGCAAAGCGCTCATCAAAGCCAGCGAGGTGGCGCATCACGTCAATACGCTGGAAAAATACGGACTGAAATTGAATGGCGATTCCAGGCTGGATGCCAAACAGGTGATGACACATGTGCGAGCCACGCGTGAAAAAGTCTATGCAGAAGAGACGCCAGAAGTGTTCCAGCAGAAGGGCATTGATGTTTTTATCGGCGCTCCGAAATTTCTGGATAATCATCGCCTTCAGATCGGCGAAAAAGTAATATCATCAAAAACATTGGTGATTTCCACAGGATCCAGCCCGTTTGTCCCGCCCATCGATGGGATCGGGGACATCGACTTTTTGACCAATGAAACGATTTTCGATCTGGAGGAATTGCCCGATTTCATGGTGGTCATCGGCGGCGGGCCAATTGGTTCGGAGATGGCGTCGGCCTTGAGCAAACTGGGCGTGAAAATCACCCAGATCGAGGTGACCGATCATCTGCTCTCCAGAGAAGACAAAGAGTTGTCCGAAATATTGATGCAGCAAATGATGAAGAACGGGGTCAAAATTCTGTGCAACACCAGGGCGAGCAGGTTCGCCAAAAACGGCAATAAAATTATGGTGTCGGTTGAAAATGAAACGGTGGAGCAGGTCGAAACCGATGCGGTGCTTATTTCCGTCGGTCGCCGTCCCAATGTGAATGGGCTGGAATTGGAAAAAGCGGGCGTCGAATACACCCCCAAAGGGATTAAGGTCAATGATAAACTGCAAACATCCGCAAGTAACATTTACGCCATCGGCGATGTGATCGGCTCGTATCAGTTCAGCCATATTGCCGAATACCATGCGGGAATTGCCGTGCCCAATGCGCTGCTGCCATTGCCGATCAAACGAAAAGTCAATTATGAAAACATCGTCTGGACGACATTCACCGATCCCGAATTTGCCCGCGGCGGACTTTCCGAAGCTGAGGCGCGGGGAAAATACGGCGACGGCATCCAGGTTTACCGCTTCAATTATGATCGCGTCGATCGGGCAAAAACTGATCTGGCAACGGTTGGTCTGAGCAAATATATTGTCGATAAAAAAGGCAAGCTGTTGGGCATTCATATTATTGGCGAGCGCGCGGGCGAACTGCTGCACGAAGCGCAGTTGGCAAAATCGCTGGGCATTCCGTTCCATAAAATTCAGTCCATGGTGCATGTTTACCCCACTTACGGGCCTGTGGTGAAAGGAGCGGCGACAGCAGCGTATGTAGATAAATTGCAGAATAATTTCTTTATCAAGCTGGTGAAAAAATTAAGAAAATAAAGGAAAAGAACATGAAAATTATAAATAGAATACTTCCCGTCGCGCTGATGCTGGTGGTGGCGACGGCTGTTTTCGCGGGAGAAAATAAAATGACCGAGGGATCAAAAAAAATCGCCGCTTCGGCAGAAGATATCTGTCCGCTGCTGGTTGGGGCAAAAATACCGACAATAACAATAAAAACCCACGACGGCGCTGATTTCGATCTCAACGCGGTGGTGGCGCAAAAGCCGACCGTGCTCATTTTTTACCGCGGCGGCTGGTGTCCCTATTGCAACCTGCATCTGGGAGAGTTGCAAAAAATCGAGCCTGATCTGTTGAACCTGGGCTATCAAATCATCGCCATTTCGGTTGACCGTTTTGAAAAGCTTGCACCGACCATCGAAAAGCAAAAGCTCAATTACACGTTATTGGCGGACAATCAGGCGCGGGCGACCACGGCGTTTGGCCTAGCTTACGAGGTCAACGACGCGATGTTCGAGCGGTTGAAAAAATTCGGCATGGATCTGCAAGAGGCGTCGGGGCAGACGCATCATATTTTACCTGTGCCGGCCGCATTTTTAATCGGCACAGATGGTGTAATTAAATTTTCTTATGTTAATCCGAATTACAAGGTTCGGGTCAATGCAGAAGTGTTGCTGGCGGCGGCAAAGGCGGAATTACAATCTCAATAAATCTGGAGGAATCATCTTGGCTCTGGCAAATGCAAAAACAAAAATTTTAGGAATTGACATTGGCGGAACGAGCATCAAAGTCGCGGTTGTTGATTCTGTTCAGGGAGCGCTGCTGACGCAGAAACGCATAATAGCGACGCCAAAAACGGTCACAGCGGTTTTAGAGGCAATAAAACAGCTCATTGACGCGTTTGCCTGGCAGGGCTCAATTGGCTGCGGATTCCCTGGCGTTGTCAAAAACGGCGTAATCCACACCGCAGCCAACCTGAACCAGGGCTGGATTGGGGTCGATTTGGTCAAGGATCTTTCGCAATTGACGAGTGGCGCAGTAAGCGTGATCAACGATGCGGATGCGGCAGGACTTGCGGAAATGAATTTTGGTATTGGCAAGGCGCGCAATCGTCATGGCGGTGGTGTAGTTATTTTGTTCACCCTGGGCACGGGCATCGGCAGCGCCATGTTTGTGGACGGGCATCTGGTGCCCAACAGCGAATTTGGTCATATCGAAATGAACGGCATCGATGCCGAAAAGTTAGCCGCCACTGTTGTTCGTGAGCGGGAAAATTTATCCTGGCAGGACTGGGGAAGGCGGGTGAACCAGTATTTAAATTACATGGAAAAAATTTTCTCGCCCGATTGCATCATCATCGGCGGTGGCGTTAGCGAAAGCCCTGAAAAATTTTTTCCGTATCTGCGGTTGCGGAACAAAGTTTTGGCCGCCCAAATGGGCAACGATGCGGGAATTATCGGCGCGGCGCTGGCGGCGGTAAATTGAGCGGAAGTGCGACGCCTTTAATTGTGCAATCCATAAACAGCGTGTCCAGGAACTTATGAACAATTAAAAAATTTATGTCATTGCGAGGAGCGCAGCGACGAAGCAATCTTTTTAAATATAGTGAGTTACACCAAAGATTGCTTCGGCAAAAAACGCCTCGCAATGACATTAAACGAACAAAAGTTAGGGTTCCTGGACAGCGTGTAAAGGGATTGCACTCCTGCAATTTCCATGAAATACTATTCAGGAAATAGAAGATCAATTTACAGAAATTTTTCATCACGTTAAAAAAAGGACTCATCATGAAGACAGACATTGAATTAAAAACCACCATCATCAACACCATCCGCACCCTGTCCATGGATGCAGTCCAGCAAGCCAATTCGGGCCATCCCGGAACTCCCATGGCGCTGGCGCCGGCGGCGTTTACAATTTACCATGAATTTTTAAAATTCAATCCGAACAATCCTGACTGGCCCAATCGGGACCGTTTTGTGCTCTCAGCCGGGCACGCGTCCATGCTGCTCTACAGCATTTTGCATGTGATGGGCTACGATGTCAGTCTGGACGATATTCAGAATTTTCGTCAGTTGCACAGCAAAACGCCGGGACATCCGGAATACGGATTAACCCCTGGCGTGGAAATGACCACCGGTCCGCTGGGACAGGGCATCGGCACCAGCGTGGGCATGGCTATCGCTGAAAAATGGCTGCGGCAATATTTTAATCGTCCTGGGTTTGAATTAATTGATTACCGCGTCTTTGCTCTGGCCAGCGACGGCTGCATGATGGAGGGGATATCCCACGAAGCAGCTTCACTGGCGGGACATCTAGGACTGGATAATCTGACTTGGATATACGACAATAATCACATCACCATCGAGGGAAAAACCGAGCTGGCGTTCTCCGAGGATATTGGCACGCGGTTTCGGTCCTACAATTGGCATGTTCAGCATGTAAAGGATGCCAACGATCTGGACGCGCTGGCAGATTCGCTTCGACAGGCGGTTAATACAGCAGAAAAGCCAACGCTGATCATTGTGGACAGCCATATCGCTTTTGGCGCGCCCAACAAGCAGGATACGGCTGACGCCCACGGCGCTCCGCTGGGAGAGGACGAAATCAGAGCAACCAAAATCAATTACGGCTGGGATCCGGATAAAAACTTCTTTGTGCCAGATGAAGTCAAGAGTTATCGCCAACAAATCATCGAACGGGGAGAAAAAACAGAGCGCCAATGGCAGCAAATGCTGGTTGAGTATGGGGAAAAATATCCTGAATTAGCGATTCAATTTAATCAGATACAAAACAGGGAGCTGCCCGCTGGTTGGCAGAAGGCATTAACGAATTTTCCCGTCGACACCAAAGGGCTTGCCACGCGCCAATCCAACGGCAAGGTGTTGAATGCGGTGGCAAAGGAAATTCCCTGGTTGTTGGGCGGCGCCGCCGATCTGGAGCCTTCCACCAAAACAAAGATTAGTGATTCGGGTGATTTTGAAAAAGGAAACTTCTCAGGACGAAACTTCCATTTCGGCATTCGCGAACATGCCATGGGCGCCATTGTCAATGGCATGACGTTGAGTAAATTACTGGCTTTTGGCGCCACCTTTTTTGTGTTCACCGATTACATGCGTCCCGCCATCCGATTGGCGGCTCTGATGGATCTGCCATCTGTGTTTATTTTTACGCACGACAGCATAGGTCTGGGCGAGGACGGTCCCACGCATCAGCCGATTGAGCACCTGGCGGCGCTGCGCGCTATGCACAATCTGGATGTGATTCGACCTGCGGATGCCAATGAATTATCCGTTCTCTGGAAATACCTGATGGAGGTGAACGACCACCCGCTGGCGCTGGTTCTCACCCGACAAAATGTGCCGACCATTGATCGAACAAAATATGCTGCTGCCGAAGGGGCATTAAAGGGCGGCTATATTTTAGCCGATGCCGAGGGAACCCCGGATGTGATTTTGCTGGCGACCGGTTCGGAAGTGCATCTATGCCTGGACGCAGCCGAGGCATTGGCTCAAGCGGGGATTCGCACTCGCGTGGTCAGTTTACCCTGCTGGGAACTGTTTGACCGTCAATCAGAGGAATACAAGCAGAGCGTGCTGCCAGATTCGGTGAAGGCGCGTCTGGCGCTGGAAGCTGGATCCAAATTCGGCTGGGAAAAATACACGGGCAGCCATAGGATGGTTCTGGGGTTGGAGCATTTCGGCGCTTCCGCGCCTTATCAAAAATTGTATCAGGAATTCGGGTTCACGGTGGAGAATATTGTCAACTCGGCAAAACGATTTATTGATAAATGAATGAACTGTTGTTTAAATGATTTATCCACGAATTTCACCAATTCACACGAATTAGCTTTATCATTTGTGAAATTCATGCCATTCGTAGTTTGAAATAAAAAAGGAAAGTTATCATGTCAAAATTGAATCAATTAACAAATCTGGGCCAATCGATCTGGCTCGATTATATCCGCCGCGCATTTATCGACAGCGGTGAGTTGCAAGGGCTCATCGATCGTGGCGTGCGTGGTGTAACATCGAACCCGACAATTTTTGAAAAAGCCATTGCGGGCAGCGCTGACTATGACAGCGCCATGAAAGAATTGGCGGCTGCGGGAAAATCTGATCAGGAAATTTATGAAGCGCTGGTCATTGAAGACATCGTCAGGGCGGCGGATTTATTCCGTCCTGTTTATGACGCGACCGATGCATTGGACGGCTACGTCAGCCTGGAAGTGAGTCCCGCACTGGCGCATGACACCGAAGCCACTATCGACGAGGGCCGCCGCTTGTTTTCGACTTTGAATCGTCCCAATGTGATGATCAAAGTGCCAGCCACCCCGCAAGGAATTCCAGCCATTACACAGCTTATCAGCGAAGGCATCAATGTGAATGTGACGCTGATGTTCAGTCTGGAGCATTATGAGCAGGTGGCAGAAGCCTATCTGGCAGGATTGGAGCAATTGGCAGCCAGCGGCGGCGATGTAAAGAAAGTCGCATCGGTGGCGTCTTTTTTCATCAGTCGCGTGGATACGGCGGTGGATCGGGCGCTGGAAAAGGCGGGCAATCAGGCGCTGCAGGGGAAGATTGCCATTGCCAACGCCAAAATGGTTTACCAACGATTTCAGCAGATTTTCAGCGGCGATCGCTGGGAAAAACTGGCGCAGGCGGGTGCGCAGGTTCAGCGGGTGCTATGGGCAAGCACGGGCTCCAAAAATCCGTTGTATCCTGACACGCTTTATGTGGATGCACTGATCGGGCGCATACGGTCAACACGGTTCCGCCCGCCACGCTCAACGCTTTTCTGGATCATGGAACGGTGGCAGAT
>OMKS01004486.1_pt1 | contig 10496 bp, 9 predicted proteins | sample 1674721 | NCBI WGS metagenome assembly OMKS01 (sample SAMN06264996, study PRJEB25208) | sediment metagenome | isolation source: hot spring sediment | place: USA: California | collected 2014-09-02 | reverse complement strand
ACGGGCCACACCGGTTCCGTGGCGGCCAAACGAGCGAAGATGGTTAAGATCAGACATGAGGCGTTCAGGATTTATGGTTGTCATTTTTTCTCCTCGTTATCCGTTGCGTGAATCCGTCGATGAAACCTCGAAGGGGTTTGAAACTCAGAGCTCGATGCTTCATGGAAACAATTTCCGATCCAGGGTTCCGAACGGTGTGAAATTTTTGATCATCGTGAGGTGAATTCCAAGGATAACCGTCAAGGCCGTTCCGGTAAAGATCGCGATCATGATGGCAATCTGGTACTTAATCGCTGTTATGGGGTTTCCTCCGCCCAGAATCACCCCGGTCATCATTCCCGGCAACGAAACGAGGCCGATGGTTGAAATGGTGGCCACCGTTGGTGCGAGTGCCGCCTGGCAGGCATCACGAATGAAAGGATTAAGTGCCTCTCTCATGCCGGCAGCCTGGGCGAGGGAAAGCTGGTAGACCTTTTCACTCTTTTTCAGAGACTCGTAAAAGGTCCGAATGCCGATAATGTCAGCCCGAAGGCAGTTTCCGAGAATCATCCCGGAAATGGGGATGACATATTGCGCATGAAGGGTTGTCTGAACCTGTAGGACAAAAAACACGAAAAACACGAGGGGAACCACGGTTCCTGTTATGAGTGCCACGAACAATCCTCCGGCGAGCCTTTTTAAACGCAAACCGGAGCCCCGGGCTATGGAAACGTCGGCTACGGCGATCATGATCAAAATCCAGGCTCCGGTTACCAAAGGGCTGTTCAAATCGAAAATGAACTGAAGGTAAAACCCGACGAATACGAGTTGGAATGTCATCCTTACAATGGCGACCAGGGATCGGCTGAGTATGGGAATACGCTGCCAGAGAATGATTCCGAGGGGAATAGCCAGAAGAAATACACCATGGCGAGGCGCAAGGGGGCGATGCGCTGCTTTTCGCCGTCGGAAAGATTCGGGAAATCCTTTTCTAAAATTTTTCCGGAAAGTTGAAGGCGGTCCAAAAGCGCTGGGAGTTTTTCCAATTTTTCCCGCAAGCACTGATTGTTTTTGAATGCAAAAGGCGCTTCAAGGGTATCGTGGACTTTCCCGGGGGCCATTTCGGGCTCCTGCGCGACATAAGCCATGCGGGTTCGCAGCTCCCAAACGGTGTGTTTGTCCAGTTCCCGGCCGAAAATCCGGATCGTTCCGGCCTGCGGGATGACAAACCCCAGCAGGGTTCGTAGCAACGTTGATTTCCCGGACCCTGACGTGCCGACCAGGGTGGTTTTCCAGCATTGAATTCGGAACCTTGGCATTTTTCAAAACAAACCCCTCTGCCGAGCATGAACACACTCACGTCGTCTCCCTTTTCCAACCCTGCATTGGCAAGCCGCATGGCATTGTAAACCGTTTCGCAGTCATCCGTCGTGATAATAAAGAGAACATTCATTTTTCACTCCTTTTCGGGTGTCTTCAGATTCCATATCGCATAGGATCTGAATGAATGTTGCTGAAAAAATGAATTATTATTCCAAAAGAGTTTTTACTTCAATAGTTTTATGGCTTAGATGATTTTCCTGCTTTTCAACGCGAATGCGAAAATATCAGATGGATATGTCGCCTGAAAAGGGGTATAGTATAAGCCTCTTATCCGTCATCTGAGGTTTTCTGTTTTTCAGCATGTGTCCATCCGGAAATGCCGGACGGAAACCAGCATGCGGCTGCATTTAAGCTCAAGGATTTTTCCTCGTTATCTGCGTTTCATTTTATTCAGAGATGGAAAGGAGGTGCCGCCATGACGAAGGTTCTTATTCGTCGAGTGATTCCAGCCGATGCAGGTCCAGAATTGGAAAAACTTTTGAGGCAGATGAGGTCGGCCACGATTGAGCGTCGAGGGTATGTTTTCGGGGAAACCCTTTACCGGTTGGATGTGCCGGGAGAAGTCCTGGTTATCAGCACCTGGCAGACTATCCAGGATTGGGAAAGCTGGTTTCAGAGTCCTGAGAGGATGGCGATCCAGACGAAAGTTGATGTGCTCCTGCAGACACCGACCGAATACGCAATCTACGATTACGCTTGATTCATCTATTGGCCGGATCAGGACAACGTGATGGAAATACCTTATAAGGCTGAAAAAAGGTTTTGATTTTAAGCCTTGGAAGAGTATTTTTTTGCCTTGAGAAAGTGTAACGTTATCAAAAGAGTCGCAATGCCGGTGATGGCTGCTGAACACTGAATGCAGGAGGTACACGATGCAGGTTAAGACAACGGAACTGCCCGGCGTCGGGAAAAAGTATTCGATGCAAACATCCGACGGAGCGTTGGTGGTGATTATTCTGCACCACAGCGGGACGCGCGAAATTTATTATTTTCAGGATCCGGATGATGATGAGCCGTTGTTCTCCAGCCAGATGAGCGATGAGGAGGCACGCCAGATCGGCACGATTCTGCTCGGGGTTGATTATCAACCGGTAGCGGATGAACGGATGGAAATGCTATTGAAGAACGTTCGCATGGACTGGCTAAAGATCAAGGAGGGGAGCTGTCTTGCAGGGAAGACCATTGCTTCGGCTCGTATACGCACTGTCACCGGCTGCACGGTTGTAGGCATCGAGCGGGAAGGCGAAGTCATCGGCAGCCCGGATCCCGATGAGGTTATTCGTGTCGGGGACCTGCTGATGGCCATCGGGTCACGGGATCAAACCCGCTCTCTCGAGAATATGTGCAAATTATAGCGACGGCAAGAGCTGGCAGGAAGGACTAGAATTTGGAAAGTCTGCCTTTTTTACTCCTGGCCGGGACGGTACTCATTGTCTTTTTTGGCATTTGCTATGCCTCGTTCATGGCCCGTATCCCCGCGGTTCTCACCTATATTGCCCTCGGTGTGCTGGTTGCGGGGGTGATTGGAGACAATCCTCATATTCATACGATTGCCGAGATAGGGATCGTATTCCTGTTTTTTATCGTCGGCATGGAATTTCCGATGGCCCGCATGATGCAGATCGGGCGTCGGATCTGGCCGGCAGGGATTCTGGATGTGCTTCTGAATCTCGGGGTCGTGGTGGGGGCGGCCCTGTTGATCGGGCTGGAACCTTTGTCTGCATTTGTGATCGGTTCGGTTGCCTATGCCACCAGTTCGTCGATATCCGTGAAATTGCTTGAAGACCAGAAGCGACTGGCCAACCCGGAAACGGAGTTCATCCTGGCATTATTGATTTTTGAAGATCTCGTGGCACCGGTTCTGGTCTCGGTTCTAGCCGCCGTGAAAGAAGGAAGCGGGGCGGTGGACCCGCTGTTTCTCTTAATATTGTTTCTCAAAATTCTCTTGCTCATGGTTGGTGCCATTGTGATTGGCTATTATGGATTTCGTCGACTTGGGCCCTTTATCGCCAGGCATTTGGAAAAGGATTTTATGCCGTTGATGGCGGCCGGCATCGCCCTCGGCTATGCGGGCCTGGCCCTGGCATTTGGGTTGTCGGAAATACTCGGAGCGTTCCTGGCGGGAATGATGCTTTCGGAAACCGGGAGATCGCAGGACGTGGAGCATCTTTTTCTTCCAATTCGTGATGTGACCCTTCCGTTTTTTTTCTTCTGGTTCGGTACGACAATCCGACTGGGAGAAGGGGTTCCTCTTTTAGGCTTCCTTGTGTTCTGTGTTTTTTGGGCTGTTGCGGGCAAAATCCTTACCGGCTATGTCGGCGGTCGTTTTTTCGGCTTGAGCCCCAAGGTTTCCATGCGCGGCGGCATTTCCCTTGTGGTTCGGGGCGAGTTTTCAGCCATAATTGCCAGCCTGGCAGGATCCGGCCTACGGGTGTTCAGTGGAATATACGTGGTGCTTACCGCCTTCATAGGGGTGCTTATATTTCAGAAGGCTCCGTGGCTGGCGACCCGTTTCCATGAGTGGAAAAAGAGCCGCCTCCGGCCCGAAACCGGAATCCCCGATCGTTGAAAGGAGCCTCAAGCATCCGTTTGTGACGGCCTCAGTCGAATCCTGCCGTCTTCCATTTCATAAATCAGGTCAAATACATCCAGTGCCCGGTGGCCAATGGTGCCCTTAGACGCAGTTTGTAGTTAGTTTCCATCCGGAAATGGTTCTTTTGCCCAATCTCTACGTCAAACTGCGGGTTTTCTTGTGCGACGTACTCCAGTACGTCTCCGCACAAACCCTTGATTTTCTTTGCACCGCTTCGGGTGCTCAGTCCCCAATCGCTTCGCTTTGGGTCCCCGGTTTCTTGATCTTGGACAAAATGCCTCATTTCCGATCTGGAAACTTCGCTGTGTCCATCCGGCATTTCCGGATGGAAACACAGATGATGTCTTGTGGATTTTCAAATTGATTGGAAGTATATTTACATGTTAATAGCATGCCGTACCAAGGAAATCTCGAATAGCGATTCAGGGATCACCTATCACCTCCTAGTCAGAGGTGTTGAAGGAGTAGTGGGTCTTTCTTTGCAATAATAACAGGGAATATGCACAATGTCTCTTTCTGCTACAAACCTGAAAGTTTATGTCCATCCGAAAATTGGGGCAAGGAACCCAAAAATTTATAGAGGGGAAGGGAGCATGGTGTTCAGATACTTTCGTATTTTCAGCGTCGTGTTGTCAATTTCGTTCATCGCGGTTTTTTCTGGTAGTTCTTCGGCGTTTGGAGAGGGTTCGGTTTCATCGCCGGAAACAGAGAGGGCGGGGTTACGGTTGAGCCTGGATGATCTGATAAAGAGGGTTCATGAGAGAAATGAACGGATACATTATCAGCAGCTGGAATGGGGTATCAGCCAGGATGCAGTTAAAGACGCGAAAGGGATTTTTGAGCCCCAACTGGTGACATCGTATCTTCATGATAAAAGCCATATCCCTAAAACAATCGAAGATTATTCGAGCCTCGGTTTCATAGATTCGGAAAACGACACATACTGGAAACGAAACAACGAATACAATGCTGCAGTTGAGAATATTCTGCCGACCGGCGCTCAGGTCCGCGTGGGTTATTCATTGAAGGAGCTTCAGAGCAGTATGCTCAACTCCAGCGCAACCGACGCCCAGTATCAAACCTTCGTTGGCGGCAGCGTTGTACAACCGCTGCTCAAGAATGCCGGAATCGGTGTTACGATGGCCAGTGTTCGTGTGGCGGAGGCAGATTCGGACATGGCGATGCAGGGCTACCGGAGGGAAATGCTTCAGGTGGTGGCGGAGGCCGCCTCCGCTTACTGGAATCTGTGCCTGGCCCAGGAAAAATTGAAAGTCAGGCGTGAATCGGTGAGAATTGCAGGAGAGATTTTGCGGGACAACCGTGAACGGGTCCGGACCGGCAAGATGGCTCAAACCGAGGTAATGGAAGCTGAAGCCGGCCTCGCCCTTCGAAAATCCCTGGAGATCGCCGCAAAACAGGAATTGATTTCAGCCGTGAACAATATCAAGACGTTGTTTTCGTTATCGACCGATGAGTCGGAAGAATTAATTGTGGCCGTGGACGCCCTCGCTCCCCGGGACATCATTAATGTCGATTTCGAAAGCAGTTACCGCATGTCTCTCAAAATGCGCCCCGAATATATTTCAACCATGAGGAAGATCGAACGGGAAGGCATCAGAATTGCCTATGCCGAGAATCAGAGATGGCCCCAACTGGATCTCAAGGCCAGTTACGGGATCAACGGCCTGGATGATGCGAGTCCCAGGGGCTCCTGGAGTATGGCCAAAGACAGGGACTATGAAAGCTGGACTGTCGGCCTCGAACTCCGAATACCGCTGATGGGCGGGCGAAAGGCTAAAAGCGAGCTTGCAGCGGCAAAAAAGAGGAAAGAGCAGACATTGCTGGAACTGAAAGCCACCGAGGTGGCCCTTGCAAACGCGGTGGACACGTCGATCAAAAACGTCCGGAATGCTCTTTCACAGGCGGATAGCTACGCGGAGGCTGTAAGGCTCAACGAACATCTGCTGAAGGTGGAACTGGCACGGTTGAATGCGGGTATAAGCAACAGCCGCCTGGTTCTCGATCGGGACGAAGAATTGAACAGGGCCAAAGAATATTATCTGGAAAGCCTTGTGAACTTTGAAAAGGCCTTCATCGCGCTCAGGGCGGTTCAAGGCAACCTGCTCAGGAATTACGGAATCGATATCATGGAGGAGTCATGAAAACAGCAGTTTTTGGCAGATATAGCCGCGCAAATTCATTCCTTTTTTTTCTGATCTTTTTTTGCGCTTTTGCATTGATGGATTCGTTTACCTGTAGGACAGCGTTTGCGCAGAAGTCTGAGTTGATTGCCGGGATAACAGAGCCGATCAACGATGTGACCCTGAGCCTTTCGGTTCCCGGAATCGTTTCCAAAATTTTTGTCAGGGAAGGTGACCAGGTAAGCAAAGGTCAGATTCTTCTTCACCTGGACAAACGCGCGGAAGAGCTGGAAGTGTTCCGCAGAAAAGTAATCTGGCAAAGCAAGGCTGAAGAGGAGGGGGCAATTGCCCGGGCTCAGACGTTGAAGGAGATTTATGAGTCCACGTTGAATCTGTATGAAGCGACAAAATCCGTCAGTGCCGAAGAGTTGAAGAAGAGCCACCTGGAATTTATACTTGCGGTGGCTGAAAGGGACCGGATCGCTTCCGCTGAAAAGAGAGAAAAGATAGAGTATGATATAGCCCTGGAGATTCTCGAAAAGCGGAATCTTCGTTCACCCGTTGACGGTATCGTGATAAAGCTTTTTTATGAAGTGGGCGAGAGCTGCGAGGAGCATCAGCCGCTGGTTCGTGCCGTTGACACCAGCCGTGGGCGTTTTGTATGCAACCTCGATGAAAGCGTCGGAAGAATGCTTAAGAAGGGACAAGAGGTGGATCTCATGATTGGCTCGGGTCTCAACCCGGCGCCAAAGAAGGGGGTGGTCTCCTTTATATCTCCTGTAGTCGATTCTGCCAGCGGTCTTATGGAGGTGAAGGTGGAGTTCGACAACGAGGACGGCACAGTCCGGCCTGGTTTGGCGGGGGCGATGGTGTTCGATTTACCGTGAAAAACGGCTTCGCTGTTTCTTTTGGCACCGGCCGTCCTGAAAATTTGTTGAGGCGGCTTCATCAATCCTAAGCATTCATTTTTTTCTATTATCCATGAGGTTAACCGACGCAGGTACTGACCCTATGCTGCACACCCAAAGAGAATACGAAAATCCGGAAGCCAGGATGGAACAATTGCTGCGCGCCCTCGATCAGGTGAGGCATTTCGAGGGGCAGCCGCAGGAGTTCTGGCCTGCTTTCCTGGAAACGGCGTCGAACGTGGCGGGGGCACGCTTCGGCTTTCTGTTGATACAGGCCCAGGGAGAAGAGACCTGGCGGACCATTTCCCTGTGGCCTGGAGGGGGAGCTGCTGAAGTCCGCAGGCTGGGGCTGGGACCGGCTGTCGAGCAGATCGCGGATAAGTCCGGAGTCGATGGACAGGCCTGGGCGTCTTCTGATTTACCGGGAGCAAAGATCCCTGCGGGGGTCGTTTTGGGAATTCGACTGGAACTGCAGGATGAAACCCGGCGGAGCGTCATTGTATTTTATGTGGAAGGCGCCGGAGTGGATTCCGTGAACGAACTGCTGCTGCGGCTTCATCTCGTGGCTGATATTCCTTTCACGTATCAGATGAACCGAATGGCTCTTCAGGCCAGGGAAGACGTGGTTCAGTTTGCGGAAGCGCTGGATCTGATGGTCGTGCTCAATGCTGAAAAGAAGTTCATGGGGGCTGCAATGGCCCTATGCAATGAAGTAGCTGCCCGGTACCGCTGTCAGAGAGTGTCTTTGGGTTGGCTGAAAGGGGCATACGTTCGCATCCAGGCAATAAGCCATCTGGAGCGGTTTGAGAAGAAAATGGATTTGGTTCAGGCACTTGAAGCAGCTATGGAGGAGGCTTTTGACCAGGATGAAGAGATACTCCGTCCCCGGCCTGAAGGTGCGTTCACCGTCGTAAGGGATCACGAGGCCTACTGCCGTGCCCAAGACACCGAACACATGGTTTCGTTGCCGATCCGGGAGGATGAAGAACCGGTTGCTGTTCTCAGCTGCGAACGCACAGAGCAGTTTTCTGAAGCCGATTTGAGAGGCCTGCGGGTTATCTGTGATCAGGCTGCCCGCCGTATGGCGGATCTCAAAAGACACGACAGGTGGTTCGGGGCCAAAGCGGTTTCCTCTATCAGGTCAGGCCTTGCATGGGTGCTGGGGGTGGAGCATACTTTCCCGAAGCTCCTGGGGTTGATTCTGGCGGGAGCGCTTGCTTTCGCGATTTTCGGGCAATTGAATTACCGTGTCGAAGGCAATTTTATCGTGCGAACCGATGACCTGGCTTATCTGCCGGCACCATTCGAAGGCTATATCAGCGAGGTTCATGTCAAGGTGGGAGACCTGGTTTCCCGCGGGAATCCCTTGCTTTCGCTGGACACGCGCGAACTTCTTCTCGAGGAATCCAACGCCCTTGCCAACCAGCATCGATATTCCCGTGAAGCCGAAAAGGCGCGCGCCCAGAACGCCCTTGCGGACATGAGGATCGCACAGGCTCTGGTCGCCCAGGCCGAGGCGCAACTGGATCTCGTGCGTTATCACCTTGAAAACGCCCATATTCGGGCACCGTTCAACGGCATTATCGTGGAAGGAGACCTGAAGGAACTGCTGGGTGCGCCGGTCAGGAAAGGCGATGTGCTGTTTAAAGTGGCCCGTCTGGCCGAGTTGTATGCGGAAGTCGAGGTCAGGGAGCGTGATATTCACGAGATCTCTGTGGGGTCCGACGGCCAGATTGCATTTGTCAGCCAGCCGAAATTGAAATTTCCCATTCATATTGAGCGCATCGACCCCGTAGCGCTGCCAAGGGAGGAAGGCAACGTGTTTCTTGTAAGGGCAAGCCTTCCTGAAGAGATCCCTACGTGGTGGCGCCCTGGGATGAGCGGCATGACCAAAATCAATGTGGGGAAAAGAAATGTTCTGTGGATCGTGACGCATCGGACCGTGGATTTCTTCCGGATGCTGCTGTGGTGGTGATATGACAAAACCCGGAAGAACGTTCAGCGAATCCTGGCATCGAATATCCAGGCTTAAAATAAGCCTCGGTCCGACCGTTAAGGCACGAAAACAGCTTTTCCGCGGCGAAATCTGGTACGTCCTCTACGACCCTTTCAACAACCAGTATTTTCGTCTTCGCCCTGAAGCATACGAGTTCGTGGTTCGGCTGCGCCGGGACCGCACGGTTGAGGAGGTATGGGAGGAATGCCTGCGTCGAAATCCGGAAGGAGCCCCCGGCCAGGAGGATGTACTTCAGCTTCTGACACAGCTCTATTTCGCGAATTTGCTGTATTTTGACGTTCCCGCCGACAGCGCCAAGTTGTTCGACCGTTACAAGAAGCGCCGGCAGCGCGAGGTTCGTTCCAAGCTGCTGAGCATTATGTTTTTCAGGCTTCCGCTGCTGGACCCCGAGTTTATGCTTCGTAAGATCAAGCCGTTGCTCAAACTCATCGTGGGCCCCCTAGGTGCGGTCATCTGGCTTGCGGTGGTGGCGGCAGCGGTAAAAGTGGTTGTCGACAATTTCGATACGGCTACTTCCCAGATTCAGGGAATTCTTTCGCCGGCGAACCTGCCCTTGCTGTACCTCGGGCTTGTCATTGTAAAGACGATCCATGAATTCGGCCACGCATTCGTCTGTAAACGCTTTGGTGGAGAAGTTCACGTTATGGGCGTGATGCTTCTTGTGTTTACGCCCCTTCCATACATCGACGCCACGTCGAGCTGGTCCTTCCGGAGCCGATGGCATCGGGCACTTGTGGGTGCTTCGGGAATGATCGCCGAGATATTTGTCGCAGCACTGGCTGCGTTTTACTGGGCTCATTCGGCACCAGGCACGTGGAACAGCATCGCCTACAACATGATGGTGATTGCTTCGGTGTCCACGGTGCTGTTCAACGCAAACCCGCTTCTTCGGTTCGATGGCTATTATATTCTTTCGGATCTTCTGGATATCCCCAATCTGCATACCAGGTCCACCCGCCATCTGCGACACCTCTGCGAATATTACCTGTTCGGTTACCGTGATTCGAGCAGCCCGGCGGAAACCGGAAAGGAAGCTTTCTGGCTGACTGTATTCGGCATCCTGAGCGGAATATACAAGGTGGTGGTGTTCGCTGGAATCATTCTGTTCGTTGCGGACAAGTTTCTCCTTCTGGGCTTGATGATGGCTTTTTTCTGCATTTTTGCCTGGGGAGTGGTACCTCTGTACAAATTTGTGGTCTACCTGGCATCCAGCCCGAGGCTTGCCAGGAACCGGGTGCGTGCCGTGGGGGTGAGCCTGTTGCTTTTCTGTACGATTTTCGGCCTGTTGGGTTTTTTTCCGGCGCCTAATCGTTTCAGGGCCCCAGGAGTTCTTGAGTCGGTCAACTATGTCCGTGTGGTCAACGACGCGCCGGGCTATGTGCTGGAAGTGGCGGTTCCTTCCGGATCGGAAGTAGCTCCCGGAACCTGTCTCTTATACACATCTCCGAGCCCACGAGACCGTACTAGATCTCGTA
>OMKS01004485.1_pt1 | contig 10496 bp, 8 predicted proteins | sample 1674721 | NCBI WGS metagenome assembly OMKS01 (sample SAMN06264996, study PRJEB25208) | sediment metagenome | isolation source: hot spring sediment | place: USA: California | collected 2014-09-02 | reverse complement strand
AGACAGTCACATAGGCCCGCGCCTTGGCCGGCAGGTCCTCCAGGCACTTGGCGTGGCGGATCTCTTCACTCCAACCCGCCAGCTTTTCGTAGACCGGCTTGAGTTTGCCGTAGGTCTTGATGTTGTTGGGCATCGCCTCCAGGGTGGCCCCGTCGGCCTGGTAGGAGGTGGCCATCAGCAGCTCCGGCTGGCCGCTTAAGACATCGAGTTTGGTGATGGCCAGGTCGGTTATCCCGTTTAAACGTACCGCTTCCCGGGCGATTACGCCGTCCAGCCAGCCGCAACGGCGCTTGCGGCCGGTGGTGGCGCCGAACTCACCGCCTTTGCGCTGGAGTTGGTCGCCGGTGGCGTCGAACAGTTCGGTGGGGAAGGGGCCTTCGCCAACTCTGGTGGTATAGGCCTTGAGGATGCCGATCACCGCGTCGATGTGGGCCGGGCCGAAACCACTGCCGGTGCAGGCGTTGCCGGCCACCGTGTTGGATGAGGTCACGAAGGGGTAGGTGCCGTGGTCGATGTCAAGCTGGGTGCCCTGGGCGCCCTCAAAAAGGATATGCTTGCCCGCCCTGCGGCCCCGGTCCAGGGCCACGGAGACGTTGCCGACAAAGGGGGCCAACCGCTCGGCATAGCCCATGAACTCATCGTAGATCGCCTCCGGTTTGGGCGCTTCCAACCCGTAGCGCTTGGTTAGAAGAAAACTTTTCTCCTCCAGGCACTGGGCCAGTTTTTCCCGGAACAGCTCCCGGTCCAGCAGGTCGCCCAGCTTGAGGCCGTGGCGCAGAACCTTGTCGCCGTAGCAGGGGCCGATGCCCCGACCGGTGGTGCCGATCTTGCGGCCGGCGGCCAGGGAGGCCTCGCTGCCCGCGTCCTGCAGTTTGTGGTAGGGCATGATCAGGTGGGCCCGTTCGCTGATCATCAGCCGCTCCGGGGTCACCGGCAGGCCATGTCCGGCCAGTTCCTCCATCTCGTCGAGCAGCACTTCGGGGTCGATTACCACCCCGTTGCCGATGAAGCAGCTTTTGTTCTCGTACAGGATGCCCGAGGGGATCAGGTGGAAGATATATTGCTTGCCATCCACCACCAGGGTGTGGCCGGCGTTGTTACCCCCCTGGAACCGCACCACCAGATCGGCGTGTTCGGTGAGCAGATCGACGATTTTTCCCTTGCCTTCATCACCCCACTGGGTTCCTACGATTATCACGTTGGCCATTGCCCGTCCCGCCTACTGAGTCTGGATGAGTTGATCTGATTGCCGGCCGGCGGAGCCGGACGACCCGGCTGCGCTGAGCCAGGCCAACATAGCCAAGGAGGAGGCAAAAGTCAATTCGTCACCGCCCCCGGTCCGGTTGCTTGACACCGTCGGCGCTCTGCCGTAGATTGGGGCCGGACGGGGGCTGTTTCTCCCGTTTCGCCCCGGGGATAGTCCCGGTGGTTGACCCCGTTAATCAATGGCCCCCGCTGATCAGGCCAGATCAAAACCGGATGGGAAGATGTTTGGAATAGGTTTGCCGGAATTGCTGGTGATAATGGCCGTGGCCCTGATCGTGGTGGGACCGGAAAAGTTGCCGGAGTTGGCCAAATCCCTGGCTCGCGGGGTTCTGGAACTCAAGAAGGTGGCCACCGAGCTGAAGAACAACGTCGAGCAGGAGATGGGCGACCGGGAGGAGTGGCGGCGGGAACTTGACGCCCCTTTGCCCAGGCTGACCGAAGAGGAGCAGCGGCGGGCGGAGAGTGCCTATGCCGAGGGCGATCCCGGCGAGACTCGGGAGAGTGACGAAGGCGAGGCGGTCGCCCCTCCCGGGCCGGAGGGTTCCGGGCCGCCTGAGGCCGGCGGAGCGGCGGAAGAGCGGGAAGGCGCCGGGGAACCGCCCCGTCCCCTCGCGCCATGAGCATTCTGGCCGAGCATTTCACCCCCCACCTTCTGGAGCTCCGGCGGCGGGTGCTGACGATTTTGGCCGCCGTGGTGCTGGCCACCGCCGGGGCTTACTGGTTCGTGGAGGAGATGGTTCGGGCCCTCTCCTCCCCCCTGATCCAGATCGACCCCGAGTTGGGTCGCCTGGTTTACACCGGCCTGCCCGAGGCCTTCATCAGCTACCTCAAGCTCTCGCTGCTGGTGGGTTTTGTGCTGGCGCTGCCGGTGGCGGTCTATCAGCTCTGGATGTTCGTCGCCCCCGCTCTGCGGCGTCAAGAGAAGCTGGTGGCGGTGAAGGTGGCGCTCTCCGGATTTGTCCTCTTCAGCGGCGGGGCCCTGTTCGCCTATTTCGTGGTTCTGCCGGAACTGCTCCGTTTCCTGCTCTGGTTTGCCGGCGAGCAGATCCATCCCCACCTCAAACTGGCCCCCTATCTGAACTTTATGGTGCGGGGGGTCTTCTCCTTCGGCCTGGCTTTCGAGCTGCCGTTCCTGATGGTGATGGCGGTGCGGCTGGGCCTGGTGGACCCGGAATATTTTGCCCGCCACCGGACCTACTCCTACCTGGGGATGGTGATCATCTCCCTGCTCCTGGTGGCGGGGGATCCGGTGGCCACCTTCATGCTGGCCGTCCCCCTCTGTCTGCTTTATGAGGCCGGCAACCTGATTGGCAAACTGCTGAGGTCCGCCAGGCCTCGGGAGTAGCGGTGGCTATCCGATCTCCTGCTTAAGCAGGCAACAGGAGATCCGGTGGCGAGGGGTGCCGTCGGGGTTGTAGGCGATATTGCCCGGCTGGAGCAGCTTGTTCATGACGCAGCCCTCGGGGATATCGAGGTTGAACAGCTTGCGCTCGGTGATTCCCGGGTTCTCCCGCAGCTCTCCATTCTCCAGGCGCAGGGCGTTGAGGGGGAAATCCTCGCAGAGGGGGCAGAGATAGACCCGGCCGTTGGGGAAGATAAAGAAGTTTCCCCCCAGCCGGCCGGCGCACTGGAAGGGTTCGTCCGGCTCCAGGTACACCTTGGGGTAGATCACCTGAATGCCCCGGGCTGCCGCCTCGGCGGCCACCTTGGGCACCACTTCCAGCCACTGGTCGGGCGTCAGTTGCAGGGGGTCGTCCGCGGTGGAGGCGGGATCGGCGGCCGATTTGCCGCGCAGGCCGATCACCTGAATGAAGAAGCGGCGGCAGCCCAGTTCCGCCAGCAGAGCGGGCATTCTGGGCAGGTGCTCGATGTTGAGGCGGCTGGCGGTGAAGATCAGGCTGACATCAAAACCCTTGGCCACCGCCTGCTTGAGGTTGGCGGTGGCGGTGGCAAACACCCCCGCCCCCCGGAGGGGGTCGTTGATCGCCGGGTCGGGTCCGTCCAGGCTGAAGCTGAGGACGGCCTCTTCGGGCCGCAGCCTGGCCAGCAGGTCGTGATGGAGGAAGCCGTTGGTGTCGATGGTGATTCCCTGATAGCCCAGTTGCTGAGCGTACCGGACCCCGTGGACCAGGTCCGGGTGCAGGGTGGGCTCGCCGCCGAGAAAGATGACATTGCTTTTTTTGCCCGGATCGGCGAAAAGGGTCAGCCACTCCTCCAGGGTGGAGCGAGCCAAGGTACCACTGCCGTGCTGGGCCGGGTTGATGTAGCAATGGCGACAGCTCAGGTTGCAGGCGGTGAGCAGGTGCAGGAAAATGTTGCGCTCACCGGGCTGGAAGTAAAGGGTGCGGGGCCGCCGGGAGTTCAAGTTTCGGTTCATTCGGCCACCATATCCGGCTTTACCTTTTCCCGCAAGATAGTCCCGTCCACCGTCAGGGCAACGTCAAAGTCATAGGTTGTGGCTAGTGGTGGGTGCCGGGAAAACCGGTAGCGGCTCATTCTCGGCCGGCATCCTGCCGGCCTCCGAGGTGCCCACCGCCTCCTGCGCGTCCATGCGCCCGGCGGTGAGCAAATCTGCCGCCACCGGTTTTCCCGGCACCCGTCCAATCCTCTACGACTTTGACGTTGCCCTGCGGGGCTGACGGTGCTTCTTGCCAAGCGAGACGGAATCGGCTAACTTCAGCAAACGTGCTTTGATCCATAATAAGAATCAGAAGAGAAGGTTAGCGCAATGAGTGAAGTAAGCGGCGGTGAAGAGACCCGTTTTGTGCCCTACGAGGTGGCCCTGAAGGTTGTCGGAGCGGTGATGGAAGAGGAGCATCTTGAGGAGCCGGATCGGCGCATTCTCACGGTTTACGACATCGAGGACCGGGAGCTGTGCTGGTTTGATGCCGAGGAGATCATGGCCGAGCTGGCCCAGCAGGAGGGTGGTCTGCCCAAGAAGGCCGACGAAGCCAAAGCCCAGGCGGTGGAGCTGATTCTGCGACAGATTCCGGTCTGGGCCCTGAAGGGTCGCCAAGAGGGGCAGGACTAGGACTCCTGGGTCCGGCTGTTGGGCTGAAGAATGCCCGGCGGCATGGCGGTCGGCCTTTCGCCCCCCAGCAGGTAACCGCCGTCCAGGCGGATAACGCTGCCGGTCATGTAGGTGGCCTGGCTGATCAGGAAATTTACCGCTTGCACCACCTCGGCGATCTCGCCGCTGCGTTCCAGCAGGGTATGGCCGAGCAGGGCCCGGCGCTGCTCCTCGGTCAGCAGGCCCCAGCCCCTGGTCTCCTCGGCATGGCGGGTTTTGATCAGGCCCAGCATCAGTTCGTTGACCCGTACCCCGGGGGCTCCCTCCCGGGCCCAGGTTTCGGTGAACGAGGCCAGGGCCCGATTGGCGGCGGCGTAGGCGTCGTTGAAGATCAGGCCGGCTGGGCCGCTGCGCCCCACCAGGGCGGAGATCGACGAGATCACCACCACCGCCGCCCCCCCTCCGCCCCCCTTGAGCAGGGGCAGGGCCTCTCGCATTACCCACCACTTGGCCTTCATGGTGGTGTCGATCTCCAGATCCCACTGTTCTTCACTGTATGGACCATGGACCACGGGCATTCCGCCCCGTTCCAGATTGTTGATCAGGATATCCAGGTAGTCTGTGGTAAGTTGGCCGAAGAAGCCCCGGACGCCGGCGACGTCGCGCAGGTCGGCGACGATCACCTGATGGGCGCCGTCGAGAATCGCCAGTTCCCGCTCCAGACTGACGGTATCGTCGGGCCAGTCATAGCAACCGGCTATGACGCGGGCCCCGCGCCGGGCCAGATCCAGGGCCACGGCGCGGCCGATTCCCCGGTTGGCCCCCAGCACCAGAGCCCTTTTGCCGCTGATCTCCATGGAGTTAAGCCCACCTTAGGAGGTGAACTCCGCCAGTCTGAGGATCAGTCTTGTGCCGGGGTGGATCAGATCGCCGTTGAGCTGGTTCCACTCCTGGATCCGGCGGGGAGTGGTCTGGAATTTTCGGGCGATGGACCAGAGGGTGTCGCCGCCACGGACCTGGTAATAGGTGACCTCCGGGGTGGCGGAGGGGGGCTGTTTGGCAGCGGAGGCCAGGGTGGCCTGGGTGCCGCCGCTTTCCCCGGGGGTCGGGGCGAAGTAAAGGGCCAGTTGTTGGCCGGCCCTGATTCGGCTGGGGTCGCTAAGCCCGTTCCAGGCGGCGATGGTCTGGACATTCACGCCGTAGCGGCGGGACAGGGTCCAGAGTGTTTCTCCCGGCTTTATGGTGTGCAGGACCAGGCCGCCAGCGGTGCCGCCGGTCAGGCCGGCCTGGTGACTGTCGGGAGCTGCGTCCTGGTCCTGCAGCCGGTAGGCGGTGGTCTGCACCGGAATGCGCAGGCGCTGGCCGACAACCAGTTGCTCGGAGCGCAGGCTGTTAACCTTGAGCAGGGTGGTTTTATTGATGTTGTAGTTGTTGCAGATTCGAGTCAGGGTGTCGCCCTGGCGCACTATGTGGGTTCGGTATTCAACCTGGGCCACGGCCCTTACCCGGGGCAGGTTTTTCGCCACCAGCTCTCTACTGCCCGCCGGCAGGCGCAGGGTGTAGCGGGCCGCCTCGGGAGGGGTTACCAGTCGGCGCAGTTGCCGGTTCAGGTCATGGAGCTCCTCCAGGTCCAGCCCTCCCGCCAGGGCCACCGCCTCCAGGGAGGTCCAGCGCGCTACCTCGATGGTTTCGTAGCGCAGGGGTTCGTCGTATGTTATATTGTCGAAACCGTACTCAGTCGGGTTCTTGGCGATGATTATCGCGGCGATCAGCTTGGGTACATAGTGGCGGGTCTCCCGGCTCAAATGGTTGTTCTGGGAGATCTCCCAGAAATTCTCCGAGTCGAAGCGGCGGATGGCTCCGCGGATCCGGCCGCCGCCGGCGTTGTAGGCAGCCACCGCCAGCTGCCAGCAGCCGAACTCGTCGTGGAGATCGCTCAGGAAGCGGATGGCGGCCTGGGTGGAGCGGATGGGGTCGCGGCGCTCGTCCACGTAGTCGTTGATCACCAGGCCGTACTGGCGGGCGGTGGGGGCCATGAACTGCCAGGGCCCCACGGCCCGGGCCCGGGAATAGGCGGTGAGGTTGTAGCCGCTCTCGATCATCGGCAGGTAGGCCAGATCCTCCGGCAGGCCGGCCTCCCGCAGCTGCTCCCGGATCAGCGGCACATAGCGGCCGGAACGGGCCAGCCAGCGGCTGAAGGTTGACCGCATCTCCCCCTGGAAAAAATCCAGGTAGAACTCAACGTGCTTGTTGATGATAACCGGAAAGTCATAGGTGATGTCAGCCAGCTCCTCCGGTGCGCCGCCCTCCGGGTCCCACTCGCCCAGAGCCTGGAAGCGGGCCAGCTCCTCTTCCAGGAACCGATCCGGTTCAGCCGGGGTAAGTTCCAGTTCTTCGCCGCTGATCCGTGAGTCGCCGACCACCTCGGCCACGGCGGACGACTCCAGGGCCGGCTCGCCGCCGGTGGCCGTCAGTTCCCCCCCGACGGTCATAAAGGAGCAGGACCAGAGGCCGGAGAGCAGCAGGACCCCCACGGCCGCCATGGTGACCCCGCGGGAGAGCCGGGCCGGCATCTGCCGGTTGGTGGTGACGTGCGGTTTCATTATTAAAATCTCCTCTATCTTCGGATAGATTGGAACATCAAACACTATCAGGAAGTCGTAAAAATTACCGTTTTTTACTTGACCCGGCGCCGATGCGCAAGCAGATTTGCCCTAAGCAGAGAGTACCAACCTTGCCATGCTGAAGAAAGCTTTTTACCTCTTGTTCACCCTGTTCTTTGTTGGTGTGGGCGGTCTGGCCGCCGCTTACGGCTGGCTGGTGGTCTTAAGCCCCGGCGAGACGATAAGGCGCGATTACATCGAAAGGATCCTGGCGATCGAAAGCCCAGTTTACTACCGGGACGGGGTCAATCGGATCGGGGTTTTTTTCGAACAGGCCCACCGCCAGTATGTTCCCTTTTCCAGGATTCCGGCTGATTTTGTCCACGCCATCGTGGCCGCTGAAGACTCCTCTTTTTTTCAGCATTACGGGATCGACTTCAGCGGGATAGCCCGGGCCGCCATCGCCAACCTCAAGGCCCGCCGGGTGGTCCAGGGCGGCAGCACCATCACCCAGCAGACCGCCAAAAATCTCTTCAAGCGCAAGGATCGCTCCCTGGTCTCCAAGTTCCAGGAGCTGGTCTACGCCCTGCGTCTGGAATATCACTACGAGAAGGAAGATATCCTGGAATTTTACGCCAACCAGTTCTTCGTCAGCGGCAACGGTCGGGGACTGGGGATGGCGGCTCGCTACTTCTTCGACAAGCCGGTGGAGGAGCTCGAACTGCTGGAGAGCGCCTTCATCGCCGGCAGCGTCAAGGGCCCCAACCACTACAATCCCTTTATCAAGCGGAGCGACGAGGCGGAGGAGCGGGCCCGGCGCCTGGCTCGCCAGCGGACCACCTACGTGCTGGAGCAGATGCGGCGGATGGGGTTCATCGACGAGGAGCGGTTGCGGGCCAACCTGGACCGGGAGATCCCTTTCCGTCAGGGCCGGATGACCTACGCGCTCAATACCATGCTCGACCTGGTCCGGGAGGGGCTGGCCGAGCCCGAGGTGGTGGAGGCCTTGAGCCGGCACGGGATCGACAACGTGGCCACTTCGGGTATCAGGATCATCACTTCGGTGGACAGGGATCTGCAGGAGGCGGCCCACTACGCCTTGCGCAAGGAGCTTTCCCGCCTGGATATCAGCCTGGGCGGCTACGAGCATCGGGCCGCCCAGGCGGTTTACGCGGCCTTGCCTGCCGGGACGGAGCGGTGGGACCAGCCCGGCTCTTTCCTCGTTGGCCGGATCGCGGTGATCGCGGGTACCGCCCAGGAGCCCAGGATAGGAGTGGCTTTCGAGCCGGCGTCCGCCAAGGTCGGGGATCGGGCCGCCGAGGAACCGGTCGCCTGGCTCGACCGCCGGGGCCTTTTCAACCTGTTGACTCCCCTGGCCCGCCATCGTCAGTCTGGCCGGGGGCAAGCCGGCAACGCCGATCTTGAACGTCTGCTGGGAGAGGTGGCGGTGGGTGACCTGGTCTATGTCAGCGTGCGGGAGCGGAGGGCTGGTGGCGACATCCTGCTCGATCTGGAGAAATATCCCGAGTTGCAGGGGGGGGTTCTGGCTCTGCGGGAGGGGGCGATCCATGCCATGGTCGGGGGCCAGGACAACCGGCACTACAACCGGGCGGTGACCGCCCGCCGGCCCATGGGCTCGGTGATGAAGCCCCTGGTTTACGCCGCCGCCCTGCAGCTGGGCTGGAACAGTGTTGATCTACTGGACAATCGCCGCCAGGTTTTTCTTTACCAGAACCAGGCGTACTTTCCCCGGCACCTGCAGGGGATCAAGCATGATCAGGTCTCCTTGAGCTGGGCCGGGGTGACCTCCGAAAATCTGGCCTCGGTCTGGTTGCTCTACCACCTCTGCGATCATCTGCCTCCGGCCCGCTTCGCCGAACTGGTGGAAAGGCTTGGCTTCGCCAGGGCCGGCAATGAAGGCACCACCGCTTATACCCGCCGGATCAGGGATCGGCACGGGGTGGTGGTAAATCGGGACGCCCTCTACCGGGCCGCCTTCGAACGGGCGGTGGCGGCGGTGGAGCCGGATCTGCTTTTCGACGGCCGGCCCGGAGAATATGAGCTGCTGCGAACCTTCGAATACGGGGCCGGATTCGAGCGCTTTCGGGCCGAGGTGGAGGCGGAATTTCTCGGTCCCGGCGCCACGGCCCAGGAGCGGCGAGAGGGGCAGGAGCGGCTGAAGATCCTGGCCCGTAACTTCGTTGATTATCTGGCGGCCCGGGATCAGTTGCGGGAGCTGATCGCCCAGCTCCAGGATGATGAGCTCAGTGATGAATTCACCGGGTTGCTGCCTCTCTACCGAGAGCGGGACGGCACTCTAGTCTACACCACCGGCCATCCCGGCACCGGCCGCTGGCCTCTGGATCTCGGGCAACTGCGGGAAATAGTGCCCGAAGGGGAGGCAGCCCGCCGGCTCTTCTGGGGGCAGGTGCTGATCGAGGGCGATTTGCGGGTGGAGACCCTTGACCTGCTGGAAGCGTCGCTGGAAACGGAATACCGTCGCTTGGCCGCCCTCCCGCCCTATGATCCGGAAGTGCTCTATCAGATACGGGATTTTCGCGTCCTGATCTCACTGCATTACCTGATTGGTTTAAGCCGGACCCTGGGAGTGGAAAGTCCCCTTGAGCCGGTGCTTTCCTTCCCCCTGGGCTCCAACGCGGTCAGTTTGCTGGAGTTGGCCCGGGTCTTTGAAGCTCTGCGCAGCGGCAGCCTGCACCTTAATGCCGCCCGGGTTGACAGCGGTGGTCTGGGGGTGATCGAGCGGATAGAATCATATGAGGGGGAGCCGATATATGCTCCCCAGCGTCAGAGTCGGCGGGTGTTTGGCCCCCGCGTCTCTTTGGCGATCAGCGACATCCTGTTCAACGCCATGGAGCATGGCACCGGCCGTTCGGCCCACAACCAGGTGAGGCTCTCCAGTCCCGATCCGGCCAGGAAGAAGTTGCTGGAAGAACTGGACCTGATGGTTCCCCTGTTCGGCAAAACCGGCACCGCCAACCGCTTCGTCAACGCCGCTTTTGCCGGCTACCTGCCCGGACCCGGTGACGGCAGCGCCTTCAGTCTGGATAGCGGTTACACCATCGCCTCCTATGTGGGCTATGATGATAACCAGCCCATGGTGCATGGCGCCACCAGGATAACCGGCGGCGGCGGTGCCTTGCCGATTTGGGCCCGGCTGGCGGAAGCCGTCTTCCGTCACGGCGAACATGCCGCCTCCCTGGATCTGGCCGATTTTGCGTTTACCGGCGGGGATCGGGTGGGGGTGGTCTATCCCCGCCTGGATCAGGTGGAGATTCCAGTTGAAGCTGGTCAGGGTGTTGTGGTAAGCAGAACTGCGGTTAAATCGGCGGCCCGGATCGTTACCTTCGGCCGCCACGGCTCCGATGGCTCCTTTGAACCGGCCCGCATTTTTCAACCCTATTGGCGTGAGGGAGAAATTAGATGATCTGGCACCGACTGCCCCGGTTTGTGGTACCGCTTTCGGCCTTGGTGTTCCTGGCCGGCTGCGCCGTCTCCCCTGTTTCGCTACCGGAACCTCCCCCGCCCCCGCCTCCCGTCGAGATGGAGGCCAGGCCGGTGGAGGAGTTGGGGCTTCCCCCCGAACCAAGGCTGTCTCT
>OMKS01004484.1_pt1 | contig 10497 bp, 11 predicted proteins | sample 1674721 | NCBI WGS metagenome assembly OMKS01 (sample SAMN06264996, study PRJEB25208) | sediment metagenome | isolation source: hot spring sediment | place: USA: California | collected 2014-09-02 | reverse complement strand
ATTATGATATTGAAGTTGAGCTGAAAGAAAAGAAAGAGGAATTTCTAATGATCAGGCCATTGGCCAGTTAGATTAATAATTAAAAGAGAATTTCTAGTTAATATTTTTATAAACCTTTAATTTTTAAGTTATGAACAAATTAGTGATTACAGGAGTAGTTGCCTTTGTATTGGGCGTAGTTATCAGCGTTTTCGTGGTTTTTAAAATGGCTACGGGGCTGATGCTCAAGGAAGACGTAAGCAAGTATGATTTTGAAACCACCAGCACAAAATTGGAAAAAGCAGTGTTGGACAAAGGCTGGAAAATTCCGGCAGTGCATGATCTGCAGGCCACCATGCACAACTTCGGCAAAACCGTTGGCCCGGTTAAAGTTTTTGAACTTTGCCACCCCAACCATGCCGAGAAAATTCTGAAAAGAAGCGAAGAGCGCATCGTATCAACCATGATGCCCTGCCGGGTGGCCATCTACGAGAAAGCTGACGGCAAGGTCTATGTTTCCAGGATGAACTCAGGCCTTGTTGCCCGAACCATGGGCGGCATTGTTAACGAAGTAATGCAGGAAGCCTTTGCCGACAGCGAGAAAATGGTAGAAGCCGTGATCAAATAGGCAAACCATTGGTCATGCTGCCGAGCCTGGCAGCATGACTTTTACAATTCAGATCGCAAGTATCCCGATCATTTCCATTCCCCTCAGGGTTTGACAAACAAGCTGAAGCTCGGGTGAGATTAATCTTCACCAATACAATTAATCGCGGCAGCCTGCAACCAAACCCTGAGGGGACTTCTCATTTTTTACCACCTTCACCATACCCAAATCAGCATCCATCATCACCCGTATCAGATAAATGCCCGGCGGCTTATGCAGGAGATTGAGTTCGTAAATAGTGGCGGGTTCGGGCTGCATCAGATGAAGCCGTTTGCCCATCATGTTGTAAACCTCTATTGAGAAGGCTGAAGGTTCGTTAAAGAATTCAAGCGTAAACAGCCCTGAGCCGGGGTTGGGATAAATGTGGAACAGGTTTTCTTCGTTTTGTACTTCAAATCCGGTATTTTAGCAGAAGTGCTTTCGGCAGCGGCAATCATGGTGCTCTCAAGCATACAGTAATTGTCATCTTCGGTAATATAAGCGCGGAAAACGGAGCCGCTTTCAACTGTTACACCCTCACGTAGCAAAATGTTTTGGCCTGCAACCAACACAACCGCAGCGCCGGCCTGAACCTGAAAAATATTTCCTTCGCCGCCAGCAATGATGGTTTGGGTGGCGGCAAAGCAGGTGTCGGAATCGCTTGTCAGAACCATGCTTTCAAGAATCAGCTCTGCAGGAAGCTCAATAATGTCGGTGTTGAAAGGGATGTCTCGCACATCCACCCATTGATCGGTTGCGTTGGATTCCAATGCCAATATTAACGCTTCAATCCAGTAGGAATCGGCAATGCCAACCGGCGAACTGATCATGTAAGAAGCCAGGGTTCCGGCATCCACATTTCGGAACCACCTTTCGAGTGGAACGTTTGTGCCAAATGAGTTGCCTGGGATACCGATACCTTCATCGCCTGTCCATCGGTTGAAATAGAGCGCTTCGCGCAACCACCACAGTGGGAACCTATTCATCATGAAATCGTGCCTGGCCTCCGTTTGAGATTGAAGGTAATCATTCAGATACCGGCCAATTTCGGGGTTAATATTGTGAAAAATGTAGTTTCGATTTACCCAGTTTATCGCCCGGTTATCATACGCAAAAGCATAAGCGCCGTTCCATCCGGCAGTTCCGTTTCTTGCAAGCGTATCTACTAAATTCATTTGCAAACCGAAATTCAAGGCATTGTTAAGATTGTTAGTTGCTGCGGCAACCTGAGCGGGGTCGCTAAACATCTGCGCCAGCCTTGCCATTCTAATGTGCGCATTCATGGTTCCGTAAAATCTGCCCTGATCGTGCCCGCCTGTTTTATTATCATAGAAAGATTTGATTGCGTTGTAGTAAGGCTGCACTGAGGCTGCATCTCCGGTTCTGTAGGCATATAACCAAACATTGTAAACGTTCTGAATGGTGGGGCGATAACGTCCATGATTGGGATCGCCCCAGATATTAGCAGGAGTAAATGATTTGCGTTGTTTACCGGTATCAACGGGAAGCAGATAGTGAACCCAGGGCTGCCCGGGTACAATTGCCCAGGGCCGATGGACTGTATTTGCAAATAATTGCTGAACCATCGTTCTGAGCGTTATTTGCAATGAAGGTTCCAGGTATGGATAAGCCATGGCAATGGTTTGCAGGATTCTTCCCGGCTCACGGTATAGAAAGTAGGAATCGTCGGGCTGGTCGGCAAAATCGTTGGGCAGGGGCCTGAAAAATAAGTCGCCGCTTACAATGATCTTTTCCATTTTCGCCACCAATTCTTCCATCAATTGCGAATCAAGGACAAGCCCCTGCTGCAAGGGGTACTCCCAGTGATAGGCGTTGAGGTGTTCGGTGGATACTTGTCCGATTACAAGTTGAAAACTTACCCATAATGCTATTTTAGTATGATGATTCGTTTCATTGCGGCGCTGATTTTATGGTTATTCAATGGTTTCGATGGCGACAATACCAAACTCTTCGCTGATAAAGACGTACTGCCCTGCTATGGCCGGAGCTACTCGTGCGTGGGTTCGGGGCAGAAACTAAATAAGGTTGGGATAAATATCCGTTCCATTGGTTCGATTCCCGGTAATGAATGTCAGCGCCGGAGAAATCCCCGCCATCGTTTACCCTTGTGGTTACCTGTACAAGCCTGTAACTATTGGCGGTGTTGCTTAGGTTTACAATGGCCGTTCCTCTGAAGTTTTGTCTCATCCAAAGATAATTCCCCCCAATGCTCAATCCATAGAGATTGTCGGTTTCGAGAAACTGGAAGTTGGAAAGTCCGTTTCCGATAATTTGCCTGTTCCCGTTTGATTAGTCAACTGCCGAAAGGTCAATCGAATAATTGGTTCCAAAAACATTTCCGGAGGTTGTGACTGTCGGGAAACGGTTTTCCCACCATTTGATCACGTTACCGTTTGCATTAACTACTGGCATAGGCGCAGGGTATCCGCAGCCATCCACCGGGCCTGATGCCACCAAAAACTGGTCTTCGAGAGTTTCGGCATCGAGCACGAAAAAGTGTTGCCAGTCGGGCGATCTATCAGCCCAGGTTCCACTGCCTTGCAACCAAAGCCTGATGTTATCGTTTTCTTCTTCAATACTGTTGGAAGAAGCCATAACTCCTTCCATTACATACTCGCTTCCCACCATCGGTATTTGAACGCTTGTTATGCAAACCCTTCCATTGTGAACCACAGGATGCGTCATTCTGAAACTCTGGCCCCTAACAGCCTGAGAAGCCACGGTTTCCCCTGTGGCCAGGTTCAAAGAGTAAACCACCATATCTTCGGCCGGAACATAAACCCTATTTCCGGCTGCGGCAAGTCCGCCTACCACAGGCGCGGGCAATATTTGCTCCCAGATAACCTGACCTTGAGCATCTAATCGGGTAACCCTATCTTTATTATTGGCCACAATAATGCTGTTGGCATGTATGATGGGCGGTGAAGTGATGGCGCCGCGGGTGTTGTAGCTCCAGCGTTGGTTTCCCGTAAGGGTATCGAAAGCGTGAACGATACCCCGAACGCTTACAAAAACAGCATTGTTCTCAAGAACGCCTGCACTTGTGATGGTACCTCCGGATATGGGCGCATTCCAAAGCGTTGAGCCATCGCGCATATCGAGGGCATAGGCATCGCCATCCATGGTTCCGAAGTAAAGCCTGTAGCCGAAGATGATCGGCTGCACGCCGCCAGCGATGGTGAAATCCATCTGATTGGGTAAGCGGAAGTTGTAGCCGGGTCTGGAAGTTAGGTCATCCGTCCAGCTGGGCTGACTTTGGGCATTTCGGTAAACGTTGTTTGGCCCGGCCTATACCCATCGGGTGCGGTAAGGCGGCGCTACCGACACCTCCGTCCGACCGGTGCGGGCTGCATTTTGCTGATGTTGAGCCCAATCGCCGGTGGGTAAACCCGGCAACACAGGATCCAAAACATGGACTTTGAACGCAAAATCCCTGGTCAGGCCTTCAATATTGATCTCAATTACTCCTGATTCAGGGATTGAGATTGTTTGTGTTTGCACCGGCCCACTGTCCTCACTCCAGGGGTTTCACCATTCAAGTTCGGCATTGCCCTCAACCAAACCGTTGATGGTGATTGTTCCGTCTATAGGTGTTGGAGTGATCTCCTGAACTATAACTCTGTGCCAGGTATGCTGCCTGTTCTGCACCCAAAAGTGGGCGGCAATACCTGCATTATCAACCTGACCCCAAACCCGAAGCCAGGAATTTGAGGCAGAGGCATTGAGCGGTTCGTACCTTCCGTTGTTCAGGGGGATATCGTCCATGAACTCCATGAATTTGCGGTATCTTGGGTAAAGATTGTTGTTCCTGATATAAATGGGATCCCAAATCAGCGCCGAAACGCCTTCGTGGTTGATATGCGCCCACGTAAAGTTATGAAGCCAGATACCATCGGTGTCGCCGACCAGCAAGGGATCGGGTTCCTGGTTGCCCACCTGGTCGAGGTCGGTTTCGCCTATTACCACAGGTTTGGTTCTTTGCGAATCGGTTCCGATGTTCACAGAATAGGCATACACAAGGGCTGCCGCATCCCGCTGCAATTGCTGGCGGTTGTAAGTGATGCCGTCAATTACCGCGGAATTCAAATAGCCGGTTGTCACCAGTAGAGTAGAGCGGTAGAGGCTGATTGCCCTTACCTACCCCCTCATCAAACCGTACGTGCGGTTTTCCCGCATACGGCTTCCCTATAAATTTCGTCTCAAGCTTTCAGAGTCGAGGCAGAAGGTCGAGCGTATTTGATCGGGTCAATTAACCCAAATTTTGTGGTTAATTCCTCAAAGGCTCTTTGTCCATAAAGCCTGCTCTTCCTCTGGCTCTTGCGATTGTAGTAACGGTTTAGTTTTTCGTATAGATAATACCTAAGCCTGCGTTTGCTCATGGCCGGATAGCTAACTCCAGTAATTTCAAAGTAATTGAGCCAGCCTCGCAAAATAGTGTTCAGGCCTGCGGCAATATCTCGTGCCTGATAATGTCCTCGTACTTTCAGATATTCCCTTACCTTTTCCCGGATTTTCTTCTCCGATTTCTTGCTTGGAATGACATTCCAGTATTTACTGTTTCTGCCTTTCAAATCTCTGTCATATCGCATTGTAAATCCAAGGAAATCAAAGCTACTTTCCTTTGCGTTGATCTGTCGGGTTTTTGCTTCGTTGAGCACTAAACCCATTCGGCCTAACAAGTCCTTTGGCTTTTCTATTACTTGATTCGGCAGGGTCTTCCCCATAAGAACGAAATCATCGGCATACCTTACTATTGCTACTTTTGCACGATGAAACAGACTTGTCGTTTTGTTTACTACCCTGTCTATCAGGTGCATGTAAACATTGGCAAGTAACGGAGATATGACGCCATCCTGTGGTGTTCCTTCACGATTCTTCTTCCCACCCTTGTATATTCCTTCTTCACATACCGGTGCTCGCAACCATTTGGTGATGAGTTTAAGTATCCGTGGATCGGATATACGTTCTTTTAATGTGATTAAAAGTTTATCGGGGGAGATCATGTCGAAATATTTACTCAGATCGGCATCGTAAACCTCTGTTTTTCCTTGCTTGAGATGTTCCTTTATTGCTGTTATGGCATTTTTGGAACTTCGACCGGGTCGAAATCCATAGGAACTCTCTTCAAAGTCTGCCTCAAATATCGGCTCAAGTATCATTTTACATACTGTTTGAGCTATCCTGTCGCGAACTGTGGGGATGCCTAATGGGCGTTCCCCTCCGTTGGCCTTGGGTATCATTACCCGCTTGACAGCCTGTGGCTCGTAGGTTTGCTTGCGCAATTCCTCGCCGAGTGATTCAAGATACTGGTCTATGCCCGCCGCTTCTATCGCGGCTATGGTCAAATGATCTACGCCCGGGCTTCCCCCGTTTGCCTTCACTGTTTTCCATGCCTCGCGTAGCATGTAAGGGATAGACAGCTTGTCATACAATACATAAAACTTGTACTTGCGCTCCTGTTTGGCTTTTTGATATAGTTTCTCCTGTAATGTTGATACGCTTTCTGCGTCAGGTATTTCGCTGCGCCGTCTTTTAAACAACTCACCTTGTACCGCCGCTCCAACGCTTTGCTGATTCTTTACCATCAATTCTGTTTAGTTTACATCATTCAAAACTTTATTTATAGTAATGCCCCTTCGCTCCTTCCGGTTTTAACTTTCCGGTTATCTTCACTACTATGGGCATATCCGACTCCCTCGGCAGCGGTTGGACTTAATCGCTCCGTTAGGGTATCCCACGTTCATGCGCTACCTTGCACTGCACGCAACATCATCTTACTCCGGGTATCTGCTGGTTTGCATTTTGCCGTTGCTTCAACCAACATTGCAGGTTTCATCATCTATGGAAGACTGACCAATACCGATTAGTGTAACGAAGCCTAACTGATGCAGCTTACAGCACCGTATCGCCTGAGCTTCACAAAGCTCGTTTCCTTACAGTGTGTCAGGCATACTTCAACCTGATCGGCAAATTGGGTTGTTTGTATCGCTCATACAAATAGGTATTTATTAATAAACGCACGCCTCGTGGCGCACCATAAGCGTGCACATTGCCATACTCCGAGTCGGCTTCCTGCCAGAACTCCGGCATCCACTCGCTCCAGAATGAGGTGGAGGTCATTCGCGGGTAAGGACTGTTTTGGGAAAAGTAGGAGTGGAGTTTATTTGTAAGATTGAGATACGAGCCGGGCGCGCCTTCATTCACTAGTTCCTAGGAGTGAACCGAATTAGCATAACCCCAGCGGGTAATCAGGTTGCGCAGGTAATACTGGTACAAGCGGTGCAGCGGGCTACTTGGCGGTTGATCGAAATTACCGTGGGTTGAACTGGGAAAACCAGCGATATTGAGGGTATTTTTGATGAAATCGCCCTTTTCGTGAATCACAATTTTGTAATGGATTCCCTGGTTGTTGGCAGCTTCAATCATGTAGTCGGCCTCTTTGGGTTTGATGGGGTCGAGATACATGTGACTGTTTGCGTTCCATTTGGGCAAAATATTCTGAAGAAGCGAGCCTTCGGGGTTTAGCTTTTGAATGGACATCTGATCAAGAAACGCTTCGCCGGTGCTGTTTTCCAGCACAAGATAAATGTAATCCAGGTTGTTTTGCGAGGAGTGGGTGCTTATCTCTCCCACCAGATAAAACCATTGGTTATCGCCCGTGGCATAAGGCGAGATCACGGTTCCCACACCGGAGTTGATAACATCCGTTCCCAGCCAGGTTCCGGTTTTTAATACAAGGCCTCCAATGCCGGTAACATCAATGGTTTTTACCCTGGCTGTAATTCTGTATGTAGATGAAGGTTGAACCGCCACCGGTTGTTCCCAGAAGCCCCTGAATATTGCAGGCGTGTTCACATTATCAATCGCCGGGGCTGCAATCCGATAGGGAAACTGGCCGTTGCCAAACTTTTGGCCTGAGGTGAGCAGTGGCGGCGGCATATAACCCTTGTTCTCCATGCTGTGGTGAGTAGCCCACGATGACCAGGGATCGTTCAGCGGCGATGCCGACGACAGCCAAAACCGGCCAAAATTGACATTATTGTCAGCCCATGCCACTATTTCCTGGTCGGTAGTGTTTGGAGCGCCTGCGGAAGTGCCATGACCAACAGGAACAAATGGCCTTCCCGATTCATATTCAAAGTAGCGGTTGTCGGCAGCCGAAACTCTGATGAAGCCATCATTAGTCTCGCTCGCGTTAACGGTAAAAGTTTAACCGGTGAATGAATTTTGTCCACCTACATCGAAGGCGATGATCTCGCTCGTCCATGTTCCGGTTTGGGCAAACGACATACGCACAGCCCATCTGAACTCCCCGGATGGCACAAGGTGGTTGCCGTTTCTCGAATAATCCAAATCCAGAAAAGCGGGTTGCGTGATCGTGATTGCACCATTGGTAAAAACCATATCCACCGATAAACCGCTTCCGGTATTCAGATTTTCGGGCATGGTTTCATCAAAAGGGAATGACGGATTATCAGCAATGGTCACTACATCGAAGTTGATGTCCGTACGCTCGTATTGTTCAAGGTTGGTTTGGGTTACTATGATGTTACTGATCATCGGGCCATTATAGCTCGATGGAGTATATTCCACTGCTATCTGATCCACTACAAAATTACCGGCGCCATTGGCTGACTGAACATGAATAATGTTGTTTCCGTCATCAAGCGTCAAATTACTGATCGTAAACTGATTCTCCGTAACAGCCACAAACCCGCTCTGTCCGGTGCGGATGTTGATATAAAAAACATCTCCCGCCCCGTTTTGCCTGAGGCCTTGCAAGGTAACCTGATTTAGGTTAGTTACAAACGTCCCGCCCGTGGGATCTGTAATCTGGATAGTGTGGGTGTTGCTGCCACTTGCAATAATATTTTCTGTTTCAGTAGCTGTTGCCCCTTCATCATCCACCACGGTAACTCTGAGGGTGCAATTGCCCTGTATCCGGTATGTGTGGCTAAAAGATGAAGAGCCTGTATAAACTGCGCCATCGCCCATATCGAAAACGTAGTTTTGAATTACGCCGTCCGGGTCTGATGCTACCACGGATCCCGTAACAGTGAAGGGGACTGTCCCGCTGGCAGGATTCACCAAAAAGGATTCGATGACCGGAGGCTCGTTAACGGGGACATCCTCAAAAAGATTCAGATTGTCCACCTGAAAATCGTAGGAAGTCCAGCCGCCGCCTGCAAAAAACTGAACCTGAACCCTGATTTAAGTAGTCGCAGGTGTGAAGCTTATTATTTCGTTGAACCATTGCCCAACAGGCCGGTTTGCGGTGGTATAAAATTCGGAGGCATACGTTTTTGACCAGTACATTTCTATTGCAGCGATCCGAATCCCTCCCCAGTCGTTTCCACTCATGGAATTAATACGTACCCAAAAACTCAGCTTGTATTCCGTTCCGGGTTCAACGGCAATGTATGTCTGTTCGAGGGTATTGTTTCCGGTAAATCGCGCACTGTTAAGGCCTTCCTGGGGATTTTCGGTGGAGATAACAAGACTGGCGCCCCATCCTGACCAGCCCGTCTGTTCGTTTTCGAAGCCAGGATTGGCGAGAAGGTTGGCGGGCTGTGAACGGAGAGTGTAAAAAACTGAAGAAGCCAATGTTATGGCTAAAACGAGTAGCGTTTTTTTCATGGGTTTGTAAGTTGGTTTGTCCTTGTGAAGTGTCGGGCAAAAATAGAGAATCGGAGGACACTGGCAAGAAAATTCGGAGGGTTGTTGAGAATTCGCTACCGCTCAGAAAGCAGGTGTCGTACACCCAATTCTTAACAACCCATTCAGTGTGTTCCTTCCAATAATTTCTTACGCTCAACATTATTCAGCGCAAGCAAATAATTGCTCAATCTCGACATTAACAACTCAACCTCTTTTTCATCTGCCTGAGGGAATAATTCCCTTACCTGCCCGATGGAGTCCTCAAGCGCGTGTTTTGCTGCCGGAATATTATTAGCTGCATAAGCATCGGCCATTACCTTCACAGATTGGTTCATAATGGCAATGGCATACAGCATTTTCTGCTCCCGGTGGTGGATGAGGTCAAGCTGCGAATCATCATCGCTCCACTGCAAAACAGCCTGGTAAGCATAGGTTACCTGTTCTTTCTTTTCAAAATCGAAATACGACAACTCAATAATTACCGGCAAATTCTCAATCTCTTTGCCGGGTTGGTGCAGGTCAAACTGTGCCAGTGCAATCTTTTGCTGACCCATGAACAGATTTCTGATTTCGTAAACCGACTTGTGTTTTTCGGCGCTTTTCTCTGCAAGGTCGTGAACATGCCTGAGTTCAATTTTTTTATTATGATGTATTGATAGCGTTGCATCTTTGCCTACCGGGAAAAGCAAATTGGCCAACTGATCATTGAAGGCCCCGTAAATCATGTCAGCTTTTCCGGCATGTTCCATGAGTCCGCCACTTTCTGAGCTAAGCAAATGCAGCAGGGCAGCGTTGTAATGATCGTCAATGCCAATGGCCGAAATTCCAATACCTTTCTGATTATATTGCTTTGACATTTCAACTGTTTTTTTGAGGTCATCAGAACCGTATCCGTCAAAAAGCAGAATGAGATGACTAGTCCGTTCAGGTGACTGGTTCTTATTCAAGACTTCATAACCCAAAAACAGCCCTTGATAAATGTTGGTAAGCCCACCGGGTTCGATGTCGCGGATGGCCTGCATCATATTTTCCCTGTTGCCCAGTTCTTACAATGGAACATCAAGAATGGCATTGTGGTTGAAGGTTACCAGGGCAACATGGTCGTCGGGCCGCATTTTCATAACAAAGTCCTGCATGGCTACTTTCAGTGAACCTATGCGGTTGTAGCCCGCCATTGACCCTGTCTCTTATAC
>OMKS01004482.1_pt1 | contig 10500 bp, 7 predicted proteins | sample 1674721 | NCBI WGS metagenome assembly OMKS01 (sample SAMN06264996, study PRJEB25208) | sediment metagenome | isolation source: hot spring sediment | place: USA: California | collected 2014-09-02 | reverse complement strand
GACGACCTGACCTACCTGGTGAACGACTTCGACGAGCTCAGCCATGGCGTCGTCATCATCGCAACGGGAGCCGATTATTACAGGCCCGAGGAATATCTCAACGCTACAAACGACAGGGTCACCTGCTGGCATGAACTGGAAGAACTTTTCGAAAAAGAGCCGGGACGTCTCGCCGAGGCGAGGTCCATAGCATTCATCCAGTGTGTAGGTTCCCGGGAGCCGAACCGCCAGTACTGCTCACGTGTCTGCTGCACATCTTCGCTCCTGCAGGCAATTGATTTGAAGACAAAAAAACCTGAACTGGACGTCTATGTTTTTTACCGGGACATGCGAAGCTACGGGCGCAGAGAGGAACTCTACCGGAAAGCGAGAGAAATCGGTGTGATCTTCTTCCGTTATACGCTCGAGGAAAAGCCACGGGTGGAAGCCGGAGACAACGGCCGTCTTACAATTACCGTGAAAGACCATGTCCTCGGCGCTCCGGTGCATTTTCAAGTGGATTATCTGAATCTTTTCACCGCTGTGGTGCCCAGGAAGGAAGATGAAATATCGAAACTTTTCAAAGTCCCGTTGAACGAAGACGGATTCCTGCTCGAAGCCCACATGAAGCTGCGGCCGGTCGACTTCTCGACAGACGGCGTTTTCCTGTGTGGACTTGCACATTACCCCAAGCCGATCGAGGAATCCATCGCACAGGCGCAGGCCGCAGCCGCCCGCGCCTCCGGCGTGCTTTCCCGGAATTTCATAGAGGTTGAACCAATTGTCTCGGTGATTGATCAAGTAAAATGCATAGGCTGTGGTTTCTGCGAGTCTTCCTGTCCTTACGGCGCCGCACAGCTTGTCAAAATCGAGGGCAAAGGCTTCCGGGCCGAAAGCAACCCGGCCCTTTGCAAGGGTTGCGGAATCTGCGCCGCCGGCTGCCCACAGAAAGCCATCGATATGGTTCATTTTCGCGACACCCAGATCCTGGCCGCTGTCGAAGCAGGGGCGGAAAAAGTGCGGAAAACGAAAAAAAACCTGCACGAAAAGAGAAAAAAATACAGCACGGCCGCCTCGGGATACCTGGTCGCCGATGATTACTACTATCACTCGGGTCACACCTGGGCCAAACCTGTAAAAGGCGGGCGTGTCCGGATTGGAGTCGATGATTTTGCAGGAAAAATTCTTGGAAAAGCCGACCGGCTGGACCTCCCAGAACCCGGAACCATCCTGAAGCAGGACCGGCGGGGATGGTCACTTACCCGTTCGGGTCGGCGGGCGGGGTTTCTTGCGCCTGTCAGTGGAAGGGTGTTCGCGGTCAATGATCAGGTGGTCGCCGACCCCGAAATATTGCTTGAAGACCCATACAACAAAGGGTGGCTGGTCGTGCTGGAGCCTCCGCTGGTGAAGCCTGGAGAGCTTGAAGCCCTTTACAGCGGGGATCGAAGCTTCCGCTGGATCGAGGAAGAGTTCCAGACCCTGCTGGGTCTTCTGGGGCCCGAATACCAACGACTGGCCTCCACGGGCGGCGGCCCCATCAAGGACCTTTTCGGGATGTTTCCGGAGTTGGGCTGGGAAAAACTGGTGAGCACGTTTTTGAAAACAACAGATGATCGCCCGGGCGACTGAAGGCACCGGCCGGCGAAAGGTGAGAAACAATGACCGAAAAATTCGAACCAAGAATTCTTGCGTTTCTGTGCAACTGGTGTGCCTATGCAGGCGCAGACCTTGCCGGTGTTTCCAGGATACAGTATCCCCCTTCTATCCGCGTGATACGGGTGATGTGCTCCGGCCGCGTCGATCCCGCGTTCATCGCCGGCGGTCTCGTGAGCGGTTTCGACGGCGTGATGGTATCCGGGTGACACATCGGTGAATGTCATTACCTGGACGGTAATGTTCATGCAGCGAAGGAAATGGAGATCGTAAGGTATCTGCTTGACCTCTCCGGGATAGGTTCCGATCGTTTATTCCTGCGGTGGATCAGCGCCTCAGAAGGCGCCCGCTTCGCCGCCTACGTAAAAGAATTCAGCGAAGTCGTCGAAGAACTGGGGCCGTTCATTCCCGGGGATTTTGAAATTCCACTGGCTGCGCTTGAAAGCACTCTTCATGCACCGCGCCTGCGGTGGTTGACCGGGATGGAAATCAAAATCACCGAACAGGGCAATGTCTATCAGGAGAAAATCGATGAGGCCGACTACCGGGGCACACTGGAGCAAGCTGCACGTGAGGAATACGAAAAGGCTCTCGTGCTTGAATCGCTTCGCAGGGAACACGCGAGCGTTCGAGAAATCGCCATCGAAACTGGAATGCCCGTTTATACGGTCTCATGCCGGCTGAATGAACTCGAGAGAGGCAGGTTGGTGGAATTGAAAGGATACAGGGGAACCACCCCGGAATTCAGAGAAATGTAGAACAAACATGCCGGGTCTACTGTGGATGGACCCATAGAGGTCAAAGGATGGATATGGGAGCGAACAAAAACGACAGGATAGGTTCGGTTATTGTTGTCGGGGCTGGTATTTCTGGCATGCAGTCCGCCCTGGATCTGGCGGGAGCCGGTTTTTATGTTTACCTGCTGGACAGCTCTCCGAGCATCGGCGGAATGATGGCGCAGCTGGACAAAACCTTCCCGACCAACGACTGTGCGATGTGAATCATCTCACCGAAGCTGGTCGAGGTCGGCCGCCATACAAACATAGAAGTCATTACAAATTCGGAAATCGAGAAACTGGAGGGTGAACAGGGGAATTTTCAGATTACCCTGAAAAATCACCCCCGATATGTAGATCCGGCTGCATGCACGGGCTGCGGGCTGTGCAGCCAGGCCTGCCCGGTGACCGCGATCAATGAGTTCGACTGCGGCCTTGCTCAAAGATCGGCTGCCTTCATCACCTATGCTCAGGCTGTTCCGTTAGCCTACAGCATCGATCGCGAACGATGCATCGGTTGCGGCCTCTGTGAAAAAATCTGCCTGGCAGGAGCTGTCAGATACGACGACAGCCCCAGGGAAACACAACTTCATGTCGGTGCGGTCGTACTCGCCACCGGAAGCCGGACCTTCGACCCGTCAGATCTCGATACCTACAGATACACTGAGTCTCCGAACATTATAACAAGCATGGAATTCGAGCGAATCCTCAGTGCATCCGGTCCTTACATGGGGCATCTGATGCGGCCCTACGACCGTGAAGAGCCGCGGAAAATCGCATGGATACAGTGCGTGGGATCGAGAAGCCGCCAGAACGGCGCCAAGCCTTACTGCTCTTCGGTTTGCTGCATGTATGCGGTAAAGGAGGCTGTGATTGCAAAGGAACACGCCCACGGCGATCTCGATACCGCGGTGTTCTTTATGGACATGCGAACCTACGGAAAAGAATTCGAGCAGTATTATGACCGTGCTTCACGCAGCCATGGCGTGCGCTTCATCCGCTCCCGCGTTCACAGCGTAGACCCAGTCGGTGACGGTGACCTCAAAATTTCCTATACAGAGGAAAACGGCGAACTCAACAGTGAAACCTTCGATCTTGTCGTGCTCTCTACAGGTTTCGAAATTTCGCAGGCCTCAGTGGATCTCGCACGCAAACTCGGCGTGGACCTGGATGAAAACCGGTTTGCAAAAACTGAAAGCTTCAGGCCGGTGGCCACCTCGGTTCCAGGCATATATGTCTGCGGCGCCCTTCAGGGCCCGAAAGACATCCCCCAGTCCGTGACCGAAGCTTCCGCCGCCGCGGCCCTTTCCGGGGCTCTTCTGAGCGGCAGCCGCTGGAACGAGTGCCGGGAAGTTATAATGCCGGAAGAATCCAACGTGAAGGGAGAGCCGCCGAGAATCGGCGTTTTCGTATGCCATTGCGGAATAAATATCGGTGGTGTTGTGGATGTCCCGGCCGTCCGGGACTACGCACGGACCCTGCCCTACGTGGTGTATGTCGAGGATAATCTATACACCTGTTCCCAGGACACCCAGATCAAAATGGCTGAGGTTATACGGGAACAGGGCATCAACCGCGTCGTCGTCGCCGCCTGTACACCCAAGACCCACGAACCACTCTTTCAGGAAACGCTTCAAAATGCGGGCCTGAATAAATACCTGTTTGAAATGGCCAATATCCGTAACCAGGATTCATGGGTTCACGGCAAGGATCCCCGCTCCGCCACGGAAAAAGCCAAGGACCTGGTTCGGATGGCGGCTGCCAAGGCGGCGATCCTTGAACCTCTGCCGGAGACCGAACTGGAATTGAATCCCGTAACCATGGTGATCGGCGGAGGGGCGGCAGGACTCACAGCCGCTGAGAACCTTGCCGACCAGGGCTACGACGTGCACCTGGTGGAGCGGTCGGCTGAACTGGGAGGCCAGGCCAGGTTTTTATACAAAACATGGAGAGGAGAAGACATCCAGGACGGGCTGGGTCGACTGATGGCGCGCGTGGAACAACACCCGAAGATCACGATACACCTGGAGACAGAAATCGTCCATGTGGATGGATTCGTCGGAAATTTCTCCTCAGTGCTCCGCAAAAACGAGGGACCCGAAACCACGATCGAACACGGCGTCGCAATCATCGCCACCGGGGGAGAGGAATACAAACCAGATGAATATCTTTACGGCGGAAATCCTCTGGTTCTGACCCATTTGGAGCTGGACCGGCTCTTCTCGACTGATGATCCGTCTATAACCGAAATCGGCTGTGTCGTCTTCATCCAGTGCGTGGGCTCCCGGCAGCCGGACCGCCCCTATTGCAGCAGGGTTTGCTGCACTCACACGATCGAAAGCACTCTGGAGCTGAAACGCAGAAATCCAGAAATTAATGTTTATGTGCTTTACCGCGATATGCGGACCTATGGAGAACGCGAGGAATTGTACAACCGGGCACGGGAACAGGGCGTGATATTTATCCGTTACGACACGGACGACAAGCCGGTGGTTACCGAAACCGGCGGGAAGATCGAGATTGAGGTTCGAGATCCGATTCTCGGCGAAAAAATCCGCCTCAACCCGGACCTGCTTACGCTGGCAACAGCGATTGTTCCTTCGGATGAAAGCAACCTGGCGCGACTCTTCAAGGTCGCCAAAGATGACAGCGGTTTTTTCATAGAAGCACACGCAAAGCTGAAACCGGTCGATTTTGCCACCGACGGGGTTTTCCTCTGCGGTCTGGCCCATTATCCCAAATCTCTCGATGAAAGCATCGAGCAGGCACTTGCCGCTGCAGGAAGAGCCTCGGCTTGCCTGGCGGCGGAAAAGGTGATGGTGGGGGGAACTGTGGCCGAAGTCGATCCTGCATGCTGCAGCAGATGCGGAATGTGCGTCGAAATCTGCCCTTTCGGAGCAGCCGGTTTTACGGAACAGGGTCATGCGGCGGTAAACGCAGCATTGTGCAAAGGCTGCGGCCTGTGCACGGCATCCTGCAGGAGCGGTGCGCTCACGCTCAAATGTTACGATGATTCCCAGATAATGGCCATGATTGAGCAGATGTGATTTTTCAGACAACGATGTCGGGCATGGAAACCCGACCTACAGCTACGCAGGGCGAATAAAGGTCGGGGGTTCCCGGTTCGACCTCCGGTCTTTGCTTTGAACTTCAGAGCTTGTCTTGACCGGTCGAGCCTCCTCATCTATACTTCATCTACACGATTTCTTACACGCCGAAGCCATGGGCGTTCCTTTTCACCGCAACCGAAGGAAAGGTGTCTGGATAAAGATATGCCGGAGACTTTGAAACTGAACCTGGCCATCGTCGGGGGCGGCAGAACATGCCGGTATTTTCTTGAACTCCTCCAAAAGAACCATTTCCCCTTCCTTTCGATCCATATTCTAGGGGTCTGTGATATCGACCCCGAAGCCGAAGGCATGCGCCTCGCCCGGGACCTTGGGATCCCCACGACTGACGACTACCATGCCATCATCGACCTTCCGGGGTTGAACGGCGTCATCGAATTGACCCACAACCGCGAGGTGCTTTTGGACCTTATACGCCGGAGGCCGAAAGGTGTCTGGGTCCTGGAGCATAATATCGGACGCCTGCTTCAGAGACTTTTTATCCTGGATGAAAAACTGAAAGCCAAAGATGACGAAGTCGCGCTCGAACGGATGATTTCGGATATTCTGCTTCACCGGAGCAATGACCGCATCGTGCTGCTGGACTCCGATTTTCGCATTCTGGACGCGAACGACGGCTATCTTAAAGCGGTATCGAAAAGTCGGGAACAGGCTTTGGGGAAACCCTGCTACAATATCGTTTACGGTTTCAATCTCCCCTGCCCTGAACTGAGGCGGAGCATGAAATGCCCGATGCTGGAAACGCTGCGGACAGGCGAGAGCACAAAAGTGATCCATGAAATTGTCAACGAGACAGGAGACCGGACTTACTGGAGCCTGGAAACCCATCCGGTCAAAGACCGATCCGGCAAGGTGGTCCGGGTAATCGAAATCCGCAGGGACATTCCGGAAGAACTCCCCTCGTTATGGGAAAAACGCCTACAGGAACTCAAAACCGATCTGGGAAAAGTCGTTCAGGAAGACCGGATGCTTTCCCTTGGAAAACTTTCCGCCAGTTGTGCGCATGAGATCAACAACCCAATCCAGGGACTGCTAACTTTTTCTCATCTGATCAAAGCGATGCTGGATGAAAAAAAACCTACAGAAGAAGACCTCGAAAATTTCAAGGAATTCATAGGCTTGATGTGCAGTGAACTGGAGCGGTGCGGAAATATCGTCTCCGGGTTGCTTTCATTCGCCAGGGAATCACCGATGGCGGCGGCGGAAGTGGACTTGAACGAGGCCCTCAGATCAGTGATAACCCTGGCCCGTCACCACATGGAACTTCAAAACATCCGGCTCGAAAAGAACCTCCACCAGGGAACGCTTACAATCAGGGGAGATGTCAACCATCTTCAACAATGCTTCTTGAACCTTATATTCAACGCGATAGAGGCGATGCCGGACGGAGGAAGCCTGACCATAACAACCGGCCTGGATGAAAAAAATCGCTCCGCCTCGGTGGTGATACGGGACACCGGCTCCGGCATCGACAAAACGATCATCGACAGGATATTCGATCCTTTTTACACCACCAAATCGGAGGGCAAAGGCACCGGGTTGGGGCTGTCGATTGTTTATGGCATAGTCAAAGGCCATAAAGGTCAGATCAACATCGAAAGCGAACCGGGTAAAGGCTCGGCGGTAACGGTGACCTTTCCGGTGGTTCAATCCTCCGGAGGTTCGGGAGACGGCAATGAATGAAAAATTCAGGCTCATGGTAGTGGACGACGAAAAAATCGTCCGGGAATCACTGTACCACTGGTTCAAAAAATCCGGCCACGCCGTAGAAACGGCCGCTTCCGGTTTTGAAGCACTTGAAAAACTGGAAAAAACACCGTTTGACCTTCTGTTCGTGGACATCAAGATGCCGATGATGAACGGCCTTGAGCTGCTGGGGAAAGTAAAGGGGGAGTACCCTGGTACAATCGTCGTTATCATCACGGCATACGGGTCCGTTGAGTCGGCCGTGCAGGCGATGAAAATGGGTGCCGACGACTACCTGCTGAAACCTTTCAAACCGCACCAGATGTCCCTCCTGCTTGAAAAACTTTCCAATCAGCGGCGCCTCGTCGACAACTACCGCTATGTAAAAGGGCTTCTCGACGAAATCACCCGTTTCGACAATATCATAGGCCGTTCCGAACCCATGCAGCAGGTATTCAACTTGATCCCTGAAGTCGCGCAGTCGGATTCTTCCGTCCTGATCACCGGGGAAACCGGAACCGGAAAAGAACTGGTCGCCAAGGCAATCCATGCAAAAAGCCCACGGGCTCACGGCCCGTTTATCGCAATAAACTGTGGGGCGATGCCCGAAACATTGCTCGAAACCGAGCTGTTCGGCCACCGGAAAGGGGCATTCACCGGAGCAAATCAAAACAGGAAAGGCTTTCTGGAAGTAGTATCCGGCGGAACACTCTTCCTGGATGAAATCGGGGAAATAAGTCCTAAAATGCAAGTGGATCTCCTGCGCGTGCTGGAAGAAAAGGAAATCATCCGGGTTGGAGACAGGGAGCCGATCGATGTCGATTTCCGGCTCGTTTCCTCCACCTGCAGGGACCTCGATGCAGAAGTGGAAGCAGGCAATTTCCGCGAAGACTTCTTCTATCGAATAAACGTTATCAAGATCACGATACCGCCGCTCCGGGAAAGAAAAGAGGACATTCCCCTGCTGGCCCAGCATTTCCTGAATAAATACAGCCATGAAACCACCAAGCAGGTGGATAAAACCACGGCCGAAGCGATGACGTTATTAAAAGCCTATGATTGGCCGGGAAATGTAAGAGAGCTTGAAAATGCAATAGAACGCGCGGTTGTGCTTTCCAAATCGAGGACGCTCGATGTAGATTCTTTTTCGTTTTTACGACCGGTTAAAACGGGATCCAAAACCCGCCGTACACTTCGCGAGACGGAAAAAGACTATATCAAAGAAACACTTGAAAACCAGGACTGGAACATAACCCGTTCCGCGGAGATCCTTGGCATCAACCGGGTCACGCTCCACAAGATGATCAAGAGGTACAACATCGAACGGCGCCGGTAACACCTGGTAAGGCGAGGCGTTATGTCGGAGGAAAAAGGGCGTGTGGGGATTATGGCATTCGGCTCACCTGCGGCGGAATCTGTCCGCTCCATCGCGGCTGCTGTTCCGGTTCATTTCGGTATGCCTGCGGAGATCCTGCCCCCGGTCAAGACCCCGTCCTATGCATTCGATCCCATAAGAATTCAATACAACGCGATACCGATCATCGAAAACATCGAAGCGATGGAATTTTCTCGGCATTTCAAAATATTGGGCATTTTGACCGTAGATCTTTTTTTACCGGTCTTCACCCATGTTTTTGGCGAAGCCCGTAAAGGAGGGAAATGCGCACTGGTTTCACTTTACCGCCTGAACCGCGGTTCCGGGAATACAAGCGCATCCTCCGCCTCGGTCTCCGAAAGGGCCACCAAGGTGGCCCTCCACGAACTCGGCCACCTGTTTGACACGGTCCACTGCATGGACCGAGACTGCCTGATGCATTTTTCCATGGATCTCGACCAGCTTGACCAAATGCCGCTTGAATTCTGCCGCTACTGCAGGGCGTTTTTGACCCAGTCCATCAGGAGATTCAACAAACAGGCGGATCTTAACCGAATCACTTAACCGACCTCTGCCACTCAACCGCAAAAATCTCCGCCACCCGGCCGATGTTGCTTTCATCGATCTTGAGCACCCTGGCCACTTCCCGGTAAAGCTGCCCGCGGTCCTCGTTCTCTGCGTCCGCCAAAACTTTAACGTCGCGCTTCTCCTTCAAGGTCAATCCTTCCAGGGATTGGACTTTTACATAACCGTCATTCCCCTCGCTGAGCGCACCGTTCAGGTAATAGGTTTTCATTTCGGCGTATCTGGCCTTCATTTTTTCTTTCAGCGCCCGGATCGTCGCATTCGAAACCTCGGTCGCTTCTTCAGCCCAGGCCGAAGCAGGGTAAAAAGCGAAAAATATGCTGTTCAATAAAAAACTCCGGTTTTTTTCCGAAGGCTTTTCAACTTCCTCGTTTCCGCGGATGTCATGCACGATTTCCCCCGCCACGGCCTCCACTTTTTCCGCTGGAAAATAAATATTGATCGTCACACAGGCCCCCAGCGCCAGGCAGAACGACAGGGCGGCCACGAACAATCTTTTCGGTGTAAATTTCATTGCTTCCTCCCATTTAAATCGTTATCAAGATATTACCGATCTTCATCGAGAACCCGCTTTATCCTGTTTACCATATCCTTGAAGCGGATACGATTGTCCGGGTTCCGGTTGACGATGTTGACCCCCGATAGACCTCCGCGTTTCATGATATATTCGGTGCCGTCCTCGTCTATCGTCCCGTTTACCGTGAAATAGTCGTTGCTGAGAGTCGCCCTTACGCCGATTTTCCTGTAACTGAGGGTTTCAAAAAAGGACGTCAATACGCCGGCAAACCCCACGAAAGGACTTTGTCCGGCGCCTATCCGGGAAATATTTTCCACGGCCCTCAGGCTGATTTTTTCACCCCCGCGGCTTCCTTCGGCGGTTTCGAGAAGCATATCAAAGCTTTGGGGCTGAATTCCTGCAATTTCCAGATTCCGGATATACCCGTTCAATACTCCCTCGATCCTGCCAAAAGGGGTGTCTCCTGTCAATTTACCGAGATCGATGCTTGAAAAGTCAGCAGACAGTTTAACCATGGGAGCCGACGAGAAGATCCTTTCGGCCTCAAGGGCGGTGATGGAAATCACGCCCCCGAAGATCTTCCCATCCAGTCGCCCACGCGTAACAATTCGATCTTTCACGAAAATCACAGGATCGAGAACCCCCTCGAGTTTTCCGTCCTTTTCACCGGGCCATATCCCGGACAGGATCGGCGATAAATCCTCCGATAGAACGCTCACCGAAGCCTCCGCGCGAAACCCTTCCCTCAGGAAATCCCCGGAGGAAATGCCTCCCGGCTCGATCCTCCCGCCCGGAAAATAA
>OMKS01004481.1_pt1 | contig 10501 bp, 9 predicted proteins | sample 1674721 | NCBI WGS metagenome assembly OMKS01 (sample SAMN06264996, study PRJEB25208) | sediment metagenome | isolation source: hot spring sediment | place: USA: California | collected 2014-09-02 | reverse complement strand
GGTGCCAAGACAGTTGTCCAGACGTCGTAGTGCCCTGCAGAAGCTCACTTCGCAAAACCAACTGTAGAAGATGGGCCAAGCCGGTCTGCGGGTGCGTGGATCCCCTCAACCCGGACTCGGATGGGGACGGCCTCCTTGACGGTGAGGAGGACCTCAACCACGATGGGCACTTCGATTTCCTCGTGAGCGACTTCGACTACAGCCACCACGGCCCGATCCCCGGCCCCGCCTAAGGCGCCCCTCTGGAGACGAATCCCTGCGACCCCGACACCGACCACGATGACCTCACCGACCTCGAGAAGCTGCGCGGGCACACCAACCCCCCAGCGCTCTTCCCGTTCAACCCTACGAACCCCCTCGACCACGACACGGACAACGACTGGCTCCTTGACGGGGAGGAAGTGGCGTGGGTCTGCGTGGAGCTGACGCTGATCGGGCTCGACAACGATCGGGACGGCCTCATCGACGAGGACCCATTTGACCTGATCGACAACGACGGCGATGGGTACGTGGACGAGGACGATCTGGACTTCTACGTCCGGTTCGTGGCGGTGCTCGATCCCACGAACCGCGACTCGGACTCGGATGGGTTCATCGATGGGCTGGATCCGGACCCGTGCAACAGCCAGCCGATCCCGATCGTTCACCCGGTGGTGAAGACGCCGGTGGGCACGGATGAAGACGGCTTCGCGGACGACGATGAGATCGCGGCCGGGACGGACCCGCGCGACGCAGGCAGCTTCCCGGCTGCGCTCATCTCTCGATCTTGACGGCGTCAGTGATGACCGCCTCTGGCCCACCGATGCCGATGGCGACGGGACGGCGGACACGGTGACGATCGACATCGACTCGAACGTGCTGATCGACCTCCGCGTGCAGATCGTCGTGCCGCGCGACGTGTAGCGAGGGGACTTCGACGGTGATGGGCGGTCCAACGACTGCTGCTACGTGGTATCCTACGCCTTCGCCAACCGCCGGGTCGTCCAGCCGCGGATCACGCCCGTGATCTACGACTACGGCTGCGACCTTGTGTGGGTTACCTATGTAGGCAGCTACCGGGCAGGCTCGGGGACGAGGACCTCCGGGCGACTGCACATGCGGCCAGAGGTCTTGCCCCGCAGGAACCGGTACTCGACGGTGTCGCCGACCTTCAGCTCGGCGTAGAGGGCGCGCGAGACCTCGACCCGCTGAGGGGTCGCCTTCCCGTTCTCGAGAAGGCTCAGGGTCACGTAGAACGTCTCCTCCTGGACGACGGTGGTCACGGTCGTGGAACCGCCCGATCCGCCCCCGGGGCAGGTCGGGCAGCCGCTGGACGGGACCGTCGTGGTCACGGTTTTCTCACGGACGACGACCGCCTTGTCGCTCACGGTGGCCGGGAGAGCGACGAGCTCCGCATCGCGGCACTCGGAGACGACGACCGCCCCCACGGCGACGATCGCCCCCACGAGCACGAGCATGACGAACAGGCTGAACGGGTTCATGGTCCGAGCGTACTCCGCTCCCCATGCTCCGTGCAAGGCTCCCCTCTGGGAAGCCGGGCCTTCGGTCCGGGGTACACTTCCGCTCATGGCGAAGATCCTCGACGGGCTCACGGACGAACAGCGGGAGGCGGTGACCCACGGGAGCGGACCTCTCCTCATCGTGGCCGGGGTGGGGACGGGGAAGACGACCGTGATCACCCGCCGCATCGCCCATCTCATCGCCCAACGGATCGTGGAACGGCCGAGCCAGCTCCTCGTGTTCACGTTCTCCCACCAGGCGGCCGAGGAGATGCTCGACCGGGCGTTCGAGTGGGTCCGCTACGCCGCCCTCGACGCGTGGGTTGCCACCTACCACTCGGTCTGCGAGCGCATCCTCCGTGAGAACGCCCCATTGGCCGGGCTGCCCCCGGACTTTCGGATCCTCGACGAGTGGGACCAGCGGGCCTTCCTCCTCGACCACCTCACCGACCTCCCGTTGCGCACGTTGCGCCCGCGGGCGCTGCGCCAGCCGCTGCGGTTCCTGTCTCCGCTGCTGTCGTTTATCGGGCGGGCGAAGGACGAGGCGGTGTCGCCGGACGGCTACCGCGAGTGGTGGGAGGGGGCCCAAGCGGGCCTCCCCTCCGACGAGCGCGAGCTCCACCGCGAGCTCGCCGACTGCTACGCGGCTTACCAGGAGCTCCTCGAGGGCGAGGGCTTCGTGGACTTCGGCGACCTCATCATGCGCACGATGCGGCTCCTTGCGGGGCGCCCCGGATTGCGCGCCGAGTATCACCAGCGGTTCCCGTACGTGCTCGCCGACGAGTTCCAGGACACGAGCCGAGCCGAGCTAGCGCTCGTCGAGCTCCTCTCCGGCCACGGCAACGTGACCGTGGTCGGCGACGACGACCAAGCGATCTACGGGTTCCGCGGCGTGCCGTGGGACAACCTCCTCGCCTTCCTGCACAGGTTCCCGCTGGCCAAGGTCGTGGTGCTGACCCGGAACTTCCGCTCGACGCAACGGATCCTCGATGCGTCCACGCGCCTCATCCGGGCCAATGCCTACCGGCTGGAAGCCCTTTCCCTGCGAGGGGAGATCGGGCACGCCATCACAAAGGAGCTCACCTCTCCCCACGGCCGCGGTGAGCCCCCCGTCCATCGTCACTTCCCGACCGCGGCGGAGGAAGCGGAGTTCGTGGCCGAGGAGGTGGAGAAGCTCCACGCAGCGGGGGTCCCGCATCGGGAGATCGCCCTCCTCTATCGCAACCGCTACCGTCCTGACCCTTACCTGCGGGCGCTCGCCGAGCGCGGGATCCCGTGGACGCTCGCCGGGCGGTACCGGGCGGGGATGTTCGATCAGGAGGAGATCAAGCTCCTCCTCTCCTTCCTGCGGGCGGTGGCCGATCCCCATGACGACCAGTCCCTCTACCACCTCCTCGGGTCCCCGATCTACCGGATGGGGGGGGAGGACCTCGCCCTCCTCACCGCCCGCTCCCAGCGGGCGCACCGGCCCCTCCGCGAGGTCCTGTCCGAGGCCCTCGCCGAGGGCGCCCTCTCCGCAGGCGGGCAGCAAGTGGGGGAGCGGGCGCTGGCCGACCTCGCTTTCTGCGAGGCCCTTTCCCGCGGCAACCCCACGGGGCGCGTCCTGTACGCATTCCTGATGGAACGGACCGGCTACCTACAGGTGCTCGCCGACAGCGGCGACCCCGCCGCGGGCCTTGCGCTCGAACACATCGCCGAGTTCTTCGAACGGGTCGTGCGCCGGTTCGAGGAGGTCGCGCGCCATGACCGGGTGCCGTGGTTCGTGCGCTACGTGGACGAGCTGCGGGAGCTGGGGTGGAACCCGATGGTCGGAGAGGCCGAGCCGGGGACGGATGCGGTCCAGGTGATGACCTTCCACCAGGCGAAGGGGATGGAGTTCGACGCCGTGTTCTTGACCGGGCTCGTCGAGGACTTCTTCCCCGGCCGGGCCTCCCGCCCCGCGTTCGTCTTGCCCCGCGACCTTCGCCTCGACGATCTCCCGGCGGACCTCGCCCATTTCGAGGAGCAACGGCGCCTGTTCTACGTGGGGATGACCCGCGCCCGGCGGCACCTCTACCTCCTCTCCGCCGACGACTACCGTCCCCCGGGCGAGGTCCCCCGCAAACGGGCGGCCAAGATCTCGCGGTTCGTCCTCGAGGCCCTCGGGGAGGACAACCTGGGGGAGCGGGTCGCCGAGACACCAGCCCTGTTCCGGATCCGCCGCGAGGGGAAGGAACCCGCCCCTCCCGTGCCGGTCCCCGCGGGAGCGGGCCCGCTGCAGCTCTCGTTCCGCCAGGTCGACGACTGGCTCACTTGTCCCCTCAAGTACCGCTACGTCCATGTGCTGCGCGTCCCGATCCGCCTCCACGCGACCGTGATCCTGGGGAACGCGGTCCATCAGGCGATTCAGGCCTACCACCTCGCCAAGGTCCAGGGGCGCACGCTCCCCCTGGATGACCTCCACAGCGTGTTCCGCCGCGCCTGGCGTTCAGAGGGGTTCCTGTCCGCAGCCCACGAGGAGGAGCTCCTCCAGCACGGTGCATCCGCCTTGGAAGCGTTTTACGCGTTCGAGGAAGGTTCAGGAGGACGGCCAGTGTTCGTGGAAAAGTTCTTCGCCTTCAGCGCCGAGGAGGCGAAGGTGATTGGGTATTGGGACCGGGTGGACCGCCTTCCCGACGGGGCGGTGATCATCGACTACAAGACGTCCGAGGTGGGGGAGGAAGCTGCCGACCGGCGGGCAGCGGAGTCGCTCCAGCTTGCGATCTACGCCTTGGGCTACGAGCGGATGTTTGGGGAGCGCCCCCGCGAGGTCGAACTCCGCTTCCTCACCCCGGAGGTCGTCGTCGGCCGCGCGGCGCCGAGCAAGAGGATGCTCCACCGTGCAGCGACGGCGATCCGCGACGCGGCAGCGGGGATCCGCTCCGGTGACTTCACGGCGAAGCCCTCGTTCGCGTCCTGCTCTTACTGCGCCTACCGCACGATCTGCCCCTCCGCCCTGCCCCTGTAAGCGCCATGCGTTCCCACTACAATCCGGCAATGGCGTCTCACCGCCGAGTAGATGGAGGACGCCGGGGGAGAAGGGTCGAGGCTGGGCGCACCCACGCCCGTCAAGATCCCCGGCGGTCGTGGCAGCCCCCGCGGCGGTGGACGTGCACAACGGAAAGGAGGAAACGATGCGCAGGGACGGGTGCGGCGAGTTGCGGCGTGAGGCCGCGGGACGGAAGGTCGTCCTCGCGGGATGGGTCCACCGAGTGCGCAACCTCGGGGGGGTCACGTTCGTGGACCTCCGCGACGCCTCGGGGATCGTCCAGCTTGTCCTGCGCAACGGAGCTCACCTCGCTCACGAGGACGTGGTCCGCGTCACGGGCACGGTCTGCCCCCGCGAGGCGCCCAACCCCTCCCTGCCCACGGGGGAGATCGAGATCGAGGTCGCCGAGATCGAGGTCCTCTCCCGCGCCAAGCCCCTCCCGCTTCCCGTGGCTGACGAGGGGAGCCCGAGCGAGGAGACCCGCCTCCGCTATCGCTACCTCGACCTGCGGAAGCCCCGATTGCAGCGGAACCTCCGCCTCCGCCACCGGGCGGCCCTCGCCATCCGAAACTACTTGGACAAGCAAGGGTTCGTCGAGGTCGAGACCCCGTTGCTCACCCGGTCCACCCCGGAGGGGGCGCGGGACTTCCTCGTCCCGTCGCGGCTCGCGCGTGGCTCGTTCTACGCCCTCCCCCAGTCGCCCCAGCTCTTCAAGCAGATCCTCGTGACCTCCGGCGTGGAGCGGTACTTCCAAATCGTGCGCTGCTTCCGCGACGAGGACCTCCGCGCTGACCGGCAGCCGGAGTTCACCCAGCTCGACCTGGAGATGGCGTTCCTCGAGGACCCGGAGGAGCTGTTTCCCCTCCTCGAGGGGCTCGTCGCCCACGTGTTCCGGGAGGCGATCGGGATCGAAATCGACCTCCCCTTGCCCCGCCTCCCCTACGCGGAGGCGCTCGCCCGGTACGGCTCGGACAAGCCCGACCTCCGGTTCGGGATGGAGATCGTGGATGTAATAGATCTCTTCCCAAAGCAGTCGGTGCTCGCGGTGTTGCAGGACAAGATCGGGGTGGCACGGGCGTTGCCCGTACCGGGAGGCGCAGCCAAGTCACGGAGCCAGCTTGCAAAGCTTGCAGAAGCAGCAGAGGGGCAGGGTCTCGACTTGCTGGCCTGGGTCAAGCTCAGCGAGGGGATCAGCTCCTCGCTCGGGAAGCACGTGTCGGCGGAGATTCTCACCGCGATCGCCGCACGGGCCGGAGCCGAGCAGGGCGACCTCGTCCTCGTGGCTGTTGGGGAGGGCGGGGTCGTGGAGACCGCCCTGGGGGACCTCCGGCTGCGGCTGGCCCGCGACCTCGGCCTCATCCCGCGGGACCGGTGGTCCCTCGTCTGGGTCGTGGACTTCCCTCTGTTCAAGGAGGGCGAAGGGCACCTTGATTCAGAACACCACCCGTTCACCTCCCCCCGCAGCGAGGACCTTCCTCTCCTCGAACGCGATCCCCTGAAGGTGCGGGCCAAGTGCTACGACCTCGTGGTGAACGGGGTCGAGCTCGCCTCCGGCTCGATCCGGATCCACCGTCGTGAGCTTCAGGAGAGGATCTTCCGCATCCTGGGGATCGGGGGAGAGGAGGCGGAGCAGCGGTTCGGGTTCTTCCTCCGGGCGCTGGACTACGGAGCTCCCCCCCATGGGGGGATCGCGTTCGGGCTCGATCGGTGGGTGATGATGATGGCCGGTGAACCTTCGATCCGCGAGGTGATCGCGTTTCCCAAGACGACGACCGGCGCTTGTCCCCTCACCGACGCCCCGGCCCCGGTGGACGAGGGGCAGCTCCGGGAGCTCGGCCTGCGGCTGGAACCATAACCCAGCAGCGGCTGGCGCTCCTCGGCGGGCTCCTCGCCGCGGGGCTGTCGGGGCTCGAGTTCCGGGGCGCCCGCGGCGGGCGGGGAGAGGGGGAGGCCACCCTCCCGGCACCGGACGGGCCCATCCCCCTCCCGGCCCGGAGTGGCTCCTCGATGTGATCCTGGTCGTGGCCCTCGTCCTCCTGGCGACCCAGGTGGCATGGTGCATCCTCTCCCGGGAGCACCGGGCGAAGTTCCTCCGCACTCTGGCCATGCTCCTCGCGCTGATCGCCGTGGCCCACGTGATCGCGAGCCCGCTCCGCCCGATGCAGGACGAGGTCCCTTCCCGCCCGCGCGAGCTCGCCGACCGCCCCGTCGCCCTCGGGTTCCGCCGAGAGCCGATGCGGGTCCTGACCCAGCTCTTCGAGGAGGTGCGCTATGGCCACAAGGCGAGCGAGCCCCGCCGCGAGCTCGCCGGCCGGCTGGGCCGGACCGCGGTCGTGCTGCGAGCGCAACGGGAGGCGATCCCCCTCCGACGGGCGTGGGACGAGATCGAGGGCGGGGAGTGGCCCCCGCATCCCGCGCTGGCCGCCGTGCTCCGTCCGTGCGACATCCGCACCCCCCCGCTGCGGCGGGGGGACCACCTCCGCACGGTCGACAGAGCGGTGAGCGCCCTCTGGAACTACGCACAAGGAGGAAAGCTTGACGATCGATGACGTCGCAGGCCGAGGAGAGGCGATCCTGTCCCGGATCGAGCGGGCGATCGTCGGGAAGCACGAGGCGCTGTCCCTGATCCTGGGGGCGATCCTCGCCGGGGGGGGCGGGGATCGAGTTCTTCGGGACCCGCGACTACCGCCCCGGGGACGAGATCCGGCGCATCAACTGGAAGGCGGCAGCGCGGATGGACGAGCTCGTGGTGACGGAGTTCGAGGAGGAACGGGCCGCCGACGTCACGGTCGTCCTCGGCCGGGGTCCCAGGTAGCCCTCGTCTCTCCCCTCCTTCCCGGCGACGCGGAGGACCTGGGGATCCTCACCGCCCGTGGGTATCAGGTGATGGTCCTCGTTCCTGATCCGACCACGGTCCCCGCGCCCTCCCTCGGGGGGCCGGAGGTAGAGATCGCCCGCCGGATCCTCCAGCTGGAGCGGCAGGCGATCGTGGTGCGCCTCCATGCGGCCCTGGGGCTCGCCCGGCGGAGGCGGCCGTGGCTCGCCCTTGGTCTGTTCCTCGCGGTCGGGCTCGCCGCCGGGGTCGCGTTCGCCGCGCTCCCGCTCTCGCTCCCGTTCTGGGGGCTCATCGGGGGAGCGGCCGCACTGTGGCTCCTGCTCGTCCTCGTTGCGCGGGGGATCGGTCGGGCCTACCGCTCAGGGGGCGAGGCAAGGGGGAACCGGTCCTCCCCCACCCCGACCCGATAGGGTCGGTCGAGGATCCCGTCCCCGTTATCGTCCCGGGCGAGGAACCCCTCCCAATAGTTCCCCCGGGCTCCATCGTCCCACGCCGCCCCGCCCTCGCTCTGGGCCGGAATCCGGCACCCCAGGATCGCATTGCGGGCGACCACGATCCCCTCACAATGGAGCTCGACCGAAACCCCCACGTCGCACCGTTCCACGACCGATCCCACGAGGAGGGAGCTCGTCGCCCCCGTGAACCACACCCCCGTCCGGCAGCGCGAAACGAGGACCTCCGACAGCTCGACTTGCGACGAGAACGTGACCTTCACCCCGTCGGGGCATTCCTCGATCCGGGACGCGGACACGGAGAGGTTGGTGCTGAGGAACACGCTGATCCCGGTGGCGCATCCGCGCACCCACACGTTCTCGATCACCACGTTCTTTGCGCTCTGGACCTTGATCCCCGCCAGGCGGGCCCCCAGGATCTCCACGTCCCTGATCAGCACTGGGCGGGTCGTGGCCGAGATGAGGATCCCGTAGTTCTCGCCCCCGGCGTCGATCCTGATCCCAGAGATCACGAACGGGTCGCCGAGGATCCCCCACCCCCCAACCACGCCGTTGTCCAGGGTGAAGTCGTGGTCGGACATGATGAGGATCGGGCCGCGAGGCACGAGCTCCGCCCACGCCGTACTGGCCACGAGGACGGGGAGCATCAGCGAGAGAAGCGTCTTGCGCATGCGCGATCACCCGACACGAGGTTAGCCGGGCCGCAGGGAATCCCCAGGGCTCGTGTCCCCTCGGAAGCTAACCTCGGCCCCGCGCCGCGCGAGCGGGGGCTTTGGCCGCTGGGTACACTCCCTGCCGCTTGAGTCCAAAGAGGGCGATGCGCGCCGTGGTCGACCCCACCGCAGGCGGGTTCCTCGCGGCCGCCGAGGAGGCCCTCCTCCGCGAGGAGGCGCTCAACAACCTCGTCCTCGGGATCGCGGCTCGGGTGAGGGACGGTGGCGGGTACGGCGACGCGCCCCCCTACTTCCTCACCGTCGAAGAAGGCGCGGAGCTCCTCGCCGCCGCAATGGGCACCCCGCCCTATCCCCTTGTCCTCTCCAGCTTGGGAGGAGGGGACGAGGCATGGGCGGCCCTCGCCGACCACCTCGTCCGCGCTGATCCCGATCTGGGCCCGGTGGGTGGAGGCGTTTCGCGCCGAAGCCGCCCCGGACGACCCGCGCACCGATCCCCGGATCGTGCTTCAGCGGTTCCTCGATGCGGGCGTGCTCGTGGTGTGGGACGACGGGGGACCGGTCTCGATGGCCGGGAGCTCGCGCTCCTCGGCCCACGGTGCCACGGTGAGCCTCGTCTACACCCCGCCCGCGCACCGGGGGAGCGGGTACGCCTCGGCGTGCGTGGCCGCACTGAGCCAGCTCCTCCTCGACCGGGGGTTCTCGTTCTGTACGCTCTCCACCGACCTCGCCAATCCGATTTCGAACAAGATCTACCAGCGGATCGGGTACCGCCCGCTCGCCGACTGGACGACATATCGGTTCGAACCCCTCCATAGGCTCGCCTGAGGGTCGCCGCCACCGCCGTGCAGGTTGCGCGCCCGTTCGCCAACGACCCGAGCCTCGTATCTCGCCCATCGTAGTTGGCGCCGCCCCCCCTCTTCCCTACAATCGCGATGTGAAAGCGCTTCGGCTGGTCCTCGTCGTGCTCGCCGCCGTCCTATGGGGCAATGCGTCCGAGGTCTGGCTCCTGCGCATCGATGGCGAGATCGGGCGGGGGACGGTGTCGTTCCTGCGACGGGGCCTGAGCGAAGCCGAGGCGGCCGGGGCGGCAGCGGCCGTGATCGAGTTCGCCACCCCCGGAGGGTACCTCGATGCCGCGACCTCCTGCCGGGACCTCATCCTGGGAGCGGGCGTGCCGGCGATCGCCTACGTGAACCGGGAGGCGTACTCCGCGGGGGCCCTTCTGGCCTTGGCTTGCGAGCGGATCTACTTCGCCCCCGGCGGGGTGATGGGCGCGGCGACCCCGGTGTACTTCGACCAAAGCGGGGAAATGAGGACCGCCACCGAGAAGACGATGTCCGCGGTGCGGGCCCTGTTCCGGGCCACGGCCGAGGAGCGGGGCCGCGATCCGGACGTGGCGGAGGCGATGGTCGATCCCGACCTGGAGGTCCCCGGGCTCGTGGAGCGGGGGAAGCTCCTCACCCTCACCGCCCGGTCCGCCGCGGAGTGGGGGTACTCCGACGGGGAGGCAGCGACGGTGCGCGAGGTCCTCGACCGGGCCGGGCTCGGTGGGGCCGCGGTGCGGGAGTTCCAGCCCCGGTGGGTGGATTCCGCGGTGGCGACCCTGACTTCGCCTGGTCTCGCGGCCCTCCTGATCGTGGTGGCCATCGTGGGGCTCCTGTGGGAGCTCTTGACCCCGGGGTTCGGCGTCCCGGGGGCCCTCGGCCTGGGAGCGCTGGCCCTGTTCTTCTGGGCGCACGCCCTGGTCGGGCTCGCGGGGTGGGAGTCCGTCGTGCTCCTCGTCGCCGGCGTCGTGGCGATCATCCTCGAGGTCGTCGTCTTCACCGCCACCGACTTCGGGCTCGCGGGGATCGTGGGGCTTGTCCTGATCGGGCTTGGGCTGTACCGGGGGATGACCGGCCCGTTCACCCAGCCCGGGCAGGCCACGGCAGCGCTGGCGGTGGTGACCGGGGCGGTCCTGGGACTGTCTCTTATACACATCTGACGCTGCCGACGAAGAGGATAGTGTAGATCTCGGTGGTCGCCGTATCATT
>OMKS01004478.1_pt1 | contig 10506 bp, 8 predicted proteins | sample 1674721 | NCBI WGS metagenome assembly OMKS01 (sample SAMN06264996, study PRJEB25208) | sediment metagenome | isolation source: hot spring sediment | place: USA: California | collected 2014-09-02 | reverse complement strand
ATGCAGGAGGGCGAGAGTCCTCTCGAGCCCTCTTGAAGATTGCATAACGGCTCGACGGAGTCTCGCCCTCCTGTGGCTCACCCTCCTATGGCGCACGCTTTAATTTTTTAAATACTGTGTTATCATCAGAGTGTGGCGAGTGAATTGCTCAAGTTTCTGGAGAGCCGCGAGGATTCCTATCTGCAACTGGAGAGGCTAATATCGCAGGCGGAATCCGGCGGGCTGAAAAAATTCGACCGAAATTCGCTGATCGAACTCGGTCGCCTCTACCGCATGGCGTCGGCGGACCTCGCCCGCGCACGCTATGTGCTCCGCTCTCCGCTGTTGACGCATTATCTGAACGAGCTTGTCGGCCGTGCGCATCACCTAATTCATCAGCGTCGAACCCCGGTTAAGCTCGGGCTGGTGAGATTTTTCAGCCGCGATTTCCCATCCACTGTCAGGCGCGAAATCAAGCCGATAATGCTGGCCCTCGCGCTTCTTCTCGGCGCGAGCGTGCTCGGCGGAATTTCGTACACATACGACCGCGAGTGGGGTCAGCTCGTGATGGCTCAGCCGGAATTGAGAGCGTACGAAAAACAGCTCGAGGACAATCCGACCGCACTCGCCGCCGATATCGATGAAAACCTGATGCCGGTCGCGAGCGCGTTTATCATCTCGAACAACATCCGCGCTTGCATCACCGCAACCGCGGGCGGGCTTCTGTTCGGACTCGGCACGCTCATGGCGCTCGTTTTCAACGGATTTCTTCTCGGAGTTGTCGGGTCGATGTTCCTTAACAAGGGGCCCGAGTACGATTTATATTTCTGGGCGGGAGTGCTTCCGCACGGGGTTCTGGAAATCCCCGCGATAGCAGTCGCCGGCGGAGGCGGATTTCTTATCGCGCGCGGTCTTCTGATGCCCGGAAAATTTTCGCGGGGCGACGCAATCAGAATCGAGGGAAGGTCGGCGATGATTCTTCTCGGCGGAGTGATGGGAATTCTTGTCGTGGCGGGACTGATAGAGGGATTCATCACTCCGCTCAAACCGGGAATTTTCCCGTCGTGGGCGAAACTTATTTTCTCCGCAATAATTCTCGCCGCGTTTGCAATGTATATCATATTCGCCGGAAGGGATGATGAAATTGAGGACAGCGAGCTTGTCGAGTTGAGGACATCGACTCAAATCAGGCTGGAATGAAAAATTGTCGACTGTCGATGACATAGCGGTATTGACCAGCGAAAATGTAAGGCTGACCTACACGCTTGCGAATCTCGGAAGCCGCGCGCTCGCGTTTCTCGCCGATACGCTGATAATCGCGCTGATCGGTTTGTCGCTTACTTTCATTTTCATGAGTATCGGGCTGTCGCTTGGCGATATCGGCGCGATGTTCACGGGCGCGGAATCGGGTGCGCCGTTCCTCGCGGCTCTTTTCATCGTTCTTATGACAATCCTTTACTGGGGATATTATTTTCTGTTCGAATGGATGAACTACGGGCAAACTCCCGGAAAAAAACTTCTGGGCATCAGAGTCGCGATGGCGGATGGCGGCACGGCGGATATTGTCGCCTGCGCGGTGAGGAATGTCATCAGATTGATTGACATGCTTCTCGCGGTTTTCGGAATCACGATTTTCATTCTCATTTTCACGCCGAAATATCAGCGTCTGGGCGATATTGTCGCGGGCACCGTTGTAGTAAAATTAAGAAGGCTGTCCTTTTCGGATGTCATATTGGCGGTTCGAAGCGCGGACCGCGCAGTGGAGACGACCGCTGTTGAAAATCAGTCGGCGGGTGGAAATTTCAGGCTGTCCGATGCCGAGATGGGTTTGATTGAGCGTTTTTTGACCCGGAAGGATTCCATTCCGGAGGATGTTAAAATCAGGCTTACGAAAGACCTTGCGGCGCGCATCCGTTCCAAAGCTTACGGGATTTCGGTGGACGACTTGAGCGATGACGAGTTGATTCAGCTTGCCTGGTCGAGAACTCCGAAAAAAACATAGAACAAACGGAATAAAAAGTATCTATATAAATGGAGTGTACGAGGTTTTCCAATGACAAGATTCGCTTCTTCTATAATCAAAATCCTTCTCACGGCACTTTTACTTCTAATGCTTGTTGCGGGATGCTCATCGGGGAAAAAGGATTCCATTCTGCCGCCGCATGAAAGCGATTCGATTCCGGCGCAGTTGTCCGGTACAGTCGAATTCGAGCAGACCGGTTCTCAAACCGCTCAGATAAATGTTTCCAATGCATCGATTCCCGGCCTTCCCGTAACGCTTATTATCATTCTTGAAACTCCCGGCGATATTTACACAATGGCGCGCGAAAGCGCGGATTCTCAGTTCGGGCGAATCGATGAACTGACCGCAAGAATAAAGGAAATCTACCGGAACAACCGCGGATACGAGACATCATCGATGGTCAGGACACTAATCGAGCCGATGGTGCGGTAGATTGAGTCGCTGAAATCGCTCAGGGCATCTTATGTGAGTTCGATTCTTCACGGCGCGCTCGATAAAATTCATGCAAGCATGTCAAGTGCGCTCGAATCGATTCCCGACACATTTGTTCTTGATACAGACATAATTCTCAACGCGGTGACGGTCGAGACGACAACATCGCGGATTGATGAAATAGCGCGTATTCGGGGAGTTATTTCAATAGAGGAAGCGGTTTTTCCGGAATCGCTTCTCGATAACACCGCGCAGGGGTTGAAGCTCAAACCGGGAACATACCCGAATGTCGTGTGGGATGAGGGATACACGGGACAGAATTTCGATGCGATGATACTCGACACCGGCGTGAACACATCCCACTCCGCGTTTGTGGGGCTTGATTTAATCTCGCAGTTTTTTCCAACGAACGCGACGGGATGCACATACCAGGACTCATCCAATCACGGAACTCATACGGCGGGAGTGATAGCGAGTCAGGATTCGACATATCCGGGATTGTCTTTCGGCATAGAAACTCTGTACAACGCGAAATTGTGTTCCGGTTATGATGGTTATTCAGCCATGCAACAGGCTTATCAGTGGGCGGCTCTGGGCGGGTCGGGATACAACGATGCTGAAGTGATTAATTTGAGCATGGTGTTCGGAGCTTTATGCAATCAGGCGAACGGTCTCGATTTCATCTCCGCCTATGTCGACAACACAATCGACCTCTATGGAGTCGTTTGGTCGCTTGGCGCGGGGAATCGCAACACCGGATGCGCCGGCGATTATATCCGAGACAAACCCCAGACCTGCTACAACGGCGTTTCTGTCGCCGGAGTTACTCATCAGGGTACAGGCGACAGAACAGACGACACATATCTCGCCGCGAGCAAATACGGTCCGGTTTACGGTCCGTACGAAACCGAGGAAAGGCTGAAGCCGGAAGTTTTATGCTATTCGGGAGTTTACAGTCCGGCAAGCGGCGGCGGATGGGGTAATTTCGGCGGAACTTCATGCTCGGCCCCGTCATATTCCGGACTCGCTACAGTCCTGATGAGCGCGGGAGTTACAAGCTCGCATGAAATCCGCGCTCTCACTTTCGCGACCGCGGAGGATTTCACAAAGTCGCCGAGTTCGTCGGGAGTGGATTTCTATTCCGGTTTCGGCGTTCCCGACGGATGGTCGGCTTATTCGCATATCGCCGACACTTTCACCGACACACTTCACTACACAGGTGATGGAAAATTCTATCTTATTGAAAATGTTCAGGACAAAGACCGCGTCGTACTCGTTTACAACAAGCATGGACTTGTTACCGATTGGAAAATCAGCAATCTCGATATTTTTGCCTATGATGAATCCACTGGCGAAATTCTTCACCAGACATCCAAAGTTTATGAGAACAAAGAACATATCGAGTTCGGACCTTCCGATGCGGGCAAAAATGTGATAATCGCCGCTGTCGCGACCCAGCTAGCATCGGGGCTTTCCTACGAAACATACGCGATATCGGCGAATAATGTGATGACCGAACTTGATGAACCATCGATCGATGTCGATGTTTTACAGGTCGATCCGGTCGATCCCGGGATCGTTTTCGAAATTCAGGCTCAGGTTGCCAATACGGGCGAACTCACGCTTGAAAATTGCGAAGCCACGCTTGCGCTCGATGACGGAATGGATTTCGATTCGGGCGAAAACGCGACGAAGCAGGTCGGAAGCGGGACGCTCGAACCGGATGAATTCGGAATCGTTTCATGGAATGTGCTTGTAACGAACTTCGAACCGGAAAAAACGGTTACGGTTTACGGGAGCGGAATTTTTCTAGGTGCGCTGTTTTCCTCCGAGGACAGCGGCACGATATCCGTGAATTCACTCGATGCCGATATCACTCCCGAGCCGGAGCTTCCGCTCGAGCCGGTCGATATCGACGAACTTTTCGAGGTGAAAGCGAAAGTTACCAACAACGAGAGTTTCCCGCTCGAAAATATAATTCTGTCGCTCGGTATCGATACCGGAATGGAATTCGGTCCGGATGAGCAGAGCCAGAAATCATGCAGTCCGGATCTGAATCCCGATGAGTTCTGCGAAGTCGCATGGCTGGTGAAAGTTACAGATTACTCGCCGACGAAAGATATCGCTTTTCATTCGGACGCCGAATCGTACGGAATCGAGTTTGCGGGAAACGCGTACGGTGTGGTCGAAGTGATCGAACCCTATACGCCCGACCCGCTCGCGCCGATTCTTATCTCGCCCTTCGACGGTGTCAAATTCAAACTCGGCGACACGCTCGATTTCGCCTGGACTCCGGCGGATGGAACCAATCCGACAAGATACTGGTTCGACGCATGGGTGGATGGAAATCATTTCGAACTGATTCCAGTTGGCGGACTAAACATGGATAAAAACCTATCGCTTATACTTCCGCCGATTTTTGTCGAACTCAACGCCCGCGACGGAATTTGGGAATGGGCGGTGGCATCCGAAATTTCCGGCGAGAAACACTGGTCGGACCCGTGGGTGATTAACAAATTTGTCGCGCCATCACTTATCAAGCCCGACAACGCTGCGAAGGTTTCAGTCAACGAGATTTACGACTGGAGCGATGTTTTCGGGGCGAACAATTATGTCGCCAGAATCACCGGAATTCTTCCCGGCAACCAGCCGTTTTATATGCCGTTGAATTCAGCGCTGTCGCAATTTGTTCTCACGCAGCCGTTTTACGATGCGCTCAAACCGGCGATGAATTATTCGTGGGCTGTCGCGGGAACGACTTTGGGTCCGAATCTGACCGCTCAGGACCAGGAAAAACTCGCGAAACTTTCCTATAGCCAGATACGGACTTTCACGAAAAATTGATTTTGCGCCGGTCATACTGTCATTGATAATCAATAGCCGGAATTTTTGGGTTTCGGTATAATAATCATCGTGTCCGGACAACCTTCCGAATCACTGGATAAACTTCGCGCACGGGTCAGAGACCTCGAAACTCCCCGTCCCACTTCGCCCATTTACTGGAAAATCGGCTGGCCCATGCTTGCGGTCGGGGCGTTGCTCTGGTTCATTGAGGAATTTCTTCCGGGACCGCAGTACCTCATGGCGATTTGCGCTTTCCTGTTTCTGGCAATGGGAGCCGCATCGGTGGGTATCGGCGCGTACAGCGCGCATTCCGAGGGTGTCGAGCAGACCGAAAAAGAGCGCAGGATAAAAGAGAGAAGCAAAAATTCGAGATGCCTTTACCTTGAAGGGAATGTTCCCGACGGGAAAGGTATCGTGGGTCGGTGCAGGCTGTATGAATTCGACATGGTCGATTTGCCGTATTGCCTTTATTGCAGGGAATACACTCCGCAGAAAGGTTCGCCGAATGTGTAGGGGCACCCCCCGTGGTTGCCCCTTTTGATTAATCAATTAATCAATACAAGACAGACACGGGATCCTGCCACTATATGGATTTTTGTTAATTAATCAAGGCAGGCACGGGGGCCTGCCCCTACATACGCCTCCGATATATACTTCGCTTGCGTGGCTCACTCCGTGATGATACGGAATTTCCGCGAGGTCAACGGTATCCCACACGACGAAATCGGCGAATTTTCCGGGTTCTATCGAGCCGGTTTCATTTTCTGAACCAAGCGCTTTTGCAGCGTTGATTGTAACCATCGAGAGAGCTTCCTCGGGTTTTAATCCGTAATTCAGGCACGCGACAGTCATTATCCATTGAATGTTCTCGGTGCGGCTCGAACCGGGATTGTTATCGGTCGCCAAAGCAAGAACGCATCCGGCATCTATCATTTCCCGGCATGGCGCGAACGGTTTTTTCAGGAAGAAACTCGTTCCCGGAAGAAGGCATCCGACCGTTTCCGATTCCGCAAGCGCTTTGATTCCGCTTTTGGTTATCGCGATGAGATGGTCGACCGACAACGCCCCGATTTCGCATGCCATTTCGGTTCCGCCAATCGACACAATCTCGTCGCAATGAACTTTCGGTTTCATTCCAAGCGCGATTCCTGCTTCAAGAATCCGCCTTCCCTGCTTTACAGTAAAAACACCCTCTTCGATAAAAACATCGCAGAAATCGGCGAGTTTTTCATCCGCGACTTTCGGAAGCATTTCGTTCACGACCAAATCGACATAAGAATTGGTATCGCCTTTGTACTCCGACGGAATCGCGTGCGCGCCGAGAAAAGTTGTTTTCAGCCTTATCGGGTGCGTTTTTTCGAGTATTTTCGCGGCGCGAAGGATTTTCAATTCCGTTTCGGTGTCGAGACCGTAGCCGCTTTTTGTTTCAAGCGCGGTAACTCCGAAAGAAAGAGAATTATCGAGGGATGCTCTTCCGATTTCGACAAGCCTGCCCGATGAAACCTTGCGGTTTTTTTCGGCTGAATTGAGAATTCCGCCGCCGTTTTTGAGAATTTCCATATAATCCGCGCCCATGCACCGCATGACAAATTCATTCGACCTGCTTCCGGCGTTCACCGAATGAGTGTGGCTGTCGATTAAACCGGGCGTAACCATTTTCCCGCCCGCATCGTGCCAGATTACCGTACTGAGAATCCCGACCGATTTTCTGACATCGTCGAGATTTCCGACAGCGACAACCCGTCCCGAATCATCCCAGGCAATCGCGGCGTTATTTACGGGTTTGGTTTCTCTGAGAAAATCACCGCGACGGATGCCTCCCGACATGGTGTGAAGAGTGGATATTCGATGGATTATATGGACGGTTTTCTGTGTCATTTGATTGTCCTCTTTTCGAAATCGGCATCGAGATTAATTGCCCGGATGCGATATGGATGATAGAATATCCGATGGCGGAAACCTGCCTGATTAAATTATAGTCCACAAGCGGCTGGGACGCATGGGGAAGTGAAGGTCTGGTTTCAAAGGTCTGCGTCGCGATGAAACTCAGCGTCATAATTCCCGTTTACAATGAAGAGTCCACGGTCGGTGAACTTCTCGAACAGGTATTGGCTGTCGATATACCCAAGGAAGTAATCGTGGTGGATGACGGCAGTCGCGACGGGACTATCGAGATAGTCAAGGAAAAAGCCGCCGCGACAGACCAGGTCGTGCAGGTTCATACAAACGAGGTGAATGTGGGAAAGGGCGCGGCTATCCGTCGCGGACTTCTCCATGTAACCGGCGATGTCGTCCTCATTCAGGATGCCGACCTCGAACTCGACCCGAACGAATACCACCTCATTCTCGAACCGTTCCTGAGCGGCAAAGCGGATGTCGTTTACGGTTCGAGGTTTCGCAACAGGGGATATTTTATTCACTACAAGCAGATTCCTTTCATGAGCAGGCTGGGAAACTGGGGACTGGCCTTCGTGGTGAATCTTTTCTGGCCACGCGCGAGAATCACGGATGAAGCCACCGCTTACAAGGCTTTCAGAGCCGACCTGATTAAATCGCTCAACCTTAAATGCAACGCGTTCGATTTCTGCCCGGAAGTAACCGCGAAAGTTTTGAACAGGGGAATAAGAATTTACGAGGTACCAATCACCTATCATCCCCGAACGGTCGAGCAGGGGAAGAAAGTGTCATGGAAAGACGGCATCAAAGCCGTGTGGAAACTTTTCAAGTACAGATTCCTCGAAAGAGACACCGGCATCTGACTGCAAGAAAAATTTCCGGCTCACCAGCCGTCGGGAAGCTCGACAAGACCGTAAATTCCCGCCGAACCCTCTCTCAAAGGCCAAAGTGTAACATGGCCTTTTTCGGTGTTGAAAGCTATGGACTGGAAATGTTCGCTCTCGATATAAATCGGTCCCGCGAGTATATTCAGGTCGCTGTCGATTTTAACAAGTTCGCCCCCGCCGCCCTGAAGGTTGCCCCAGATGACAATGCGGCAGTGGGCAAGATCGGGGTCGCTCATGTCGGCGTCCATGTCGCATGATTTGTCGGGATAAGTTCCGAAATCCAAATCTTTCGAAAAGAAACCGGAAATCTCGCCTTTTAATTCGGGTGGGCTGGATGTAATGTCCCATGCTCGGATTTTGCCGCGTTCCAAACCTGTGAGAATCATTATCGTGTCATCGGGTATGCAGATAAGTTCGGTAATCGAACCCCACGCTTCGGGAACGCTGATATGGTCTTCGGGAACCTCGCTGTAAGTCATCGATGTGTTCGGGATGAAATGCTTGATGCCGTCAGCGAATCCATACTGGGGAAAATACGCGTTCCACCATCCGCCGTTGCCATCGGTGTCAAGCCCCTTGACAATTCCCGTGTTGGAAGCATTTGTTACGGTCATCCTACCGTCGTAGTATGACCATTCCTCCACAAACGACTGATATCCCGACCAGACAATAAAGAACCGTCCGGTTTCCTCAGCTATATCAATCGAAATCGGAGTTGGCCATTCGCCGGGAAACGGATTTCCCCATGAACCGCCGCCCATTCCATGCCCCTCCTGTGGAGTAGTTGTATCGACATTGACTGTCGTGCAGACCGTTCCCCCGAATCCGCTGATATAAGCCATCATCTCGCCGTCGGCATCGCTTCCCGTGCTGTGAACGAAACAGCTGTCGAGCGCGCCCAGATTGGTTCCGAAACTGAAATCGCCGGTTCCGAGATAATTGTAATGAAGTACCGCGTTGCACTCGCCGGAAATGACCGTGAATCCGTCAATCAGAGAGCCGGTCTGCCCGCCCGGATTTTCTACGGTCACATTCCATGTTCCGGTGACCGCTCCGGTCAAATTAAGGTCAACCGTGAGATTTTCGCTGTCGATAAAATTGACATTCGTGGCGGCAATATCCGGCTGTCCGGATTTTTCCAGCCTGACTGTGCAACCGGAGATGAAATTCTCTCCGGTGATTGAAACATCGCTAAGTATCTCATTCTGCTTTCCGGAGTCGGGATTAATCGAAAGCACGACCGGCACATCGGGTGACTGATTTACCGGAATCGTGAACCTGCCATATCCGCCGACAAGGCTTAAATTTGGGTCGGTTCCGTAAACCGCGCAGAAAAATTCAGCGCCGAGTTCGGGGTCCCAGGCGACTTTGGAACAGTCGAGGTCGATTTCCCAGCGAGCCTTGTCGACGACAACGCTCAACGGAGGCGAGGATATAAAAGCGACTCCATCGAAACAGTCGGGTGCGGAATACTGTATCGCATAAGGCGGCGACCATCCCTGATGTTTCCAGATATCCAGACCGAGAGTTACCGAACCGCCGGTAGGATAAAGTTCGCCCGCGACAACACTGATATCGAACCTGTACGGTTCGGGACAATTCGCGGCGGGGGGGAAACTGTCCGGAGTGTAGGGCGGATCGCCATACGGATGCGCCCATGACGCATCCACCGCGTACCAGAACCTGAACGGTTCGCCGGAGACGGTCTTGATTTGGAAAACGCGGGTTACCGAATCTCCGGCGATAAACGCCCGCCTTCCGCCGACATCCTCGCCCTGACCCGCCGAATAATACGCCTTGAATGCGTTCAGTGTATTGGTGGGATTGCCCCAAATATCCGGAACCATTTTTCCGCGGGAATAACCCAGAATCCCCGGATTTGTGTATACAACGGCGTTGAACAGCGGCGTCCAGCCATCGGGATTCAGAAGTCCCCAGCCGCCTGCGGCGACGCGGGTCGTGAGAATGTCCATTTCCGGGTTCGCATAATTGCCTTCCAGCATGATTATCCCGCGGACATCGAAACCGGTGTAAAGTGTGTCGCCCGCAAACGGATGGATTATCTGTATGCTCACATCCAGACCGTCCGGCGATTCGATTATGGGGGGGACAACTCTCAGGCAGTTTATGCACGGTGTTTCCTCGAGGAACTTCCGGATATTCACATGGAAATCCGCAAACCGCATCGGAACTACTTCCGCGTCCAGTGATTCGGGATTGATTGTAATCTCCCAGATTCCCCAGCTGATTCTGCCGTTATCGGCGGATTGAGCAAATGAAATCGACTGGGGCGCGGGGAAATCGGATGGCGATGCGGGATTGCCTGACGAACATCCGCAGACTACCATCGCGAGAATTAAAATCGGAAATGCAAGGTGACGAATACTCATTTCGAACCTCCCGGATTCTTACCACAATTATACCGCATAAAATTCCGATTATCAC
>OMKS01004477.1_pt1 | contig 10508 bp, 12 predicted proteins | sample 1674721 | NCBI WGS metagenome assembly OMKS01 (sample SAMN06264996, study PRJEB25208) | sediment metagenome | isolation source: hot spring sediment | place: USA: California | collected 2014-09-02 | reverse complement strand
CTCGAGGTTTTTGCATTCGACGTTGAGTTTCAAGCCTACTTTCTCTTCTGCGGCGAGCGCCCCCTGCAGGAGCATGTTTAGCTCGTTTATCTTATCCTGCTTCCACTTGTCCTTCCACGACTCCTTGTTGGCTATGAGTTTTGTAGTCGACTCGAGGAGCGTGTCTATTATTTCAAGATTGTTTGCGACTATTGTCGAGCCGGTTTCAGTCACCTCGACTATCGCGTCCGCGAGTTTGGGGGGCTTGGCTTCTGTTGCGCCCCAGCTGAATTCTACGTTTGCCGTGACATTATTCTTCTTCAAGTAATCTTTTGTGATATTGACTACTTCGGTCGCAATTGTCTTTCCCTCCAAGTCTTTCACGGACTTGATTTTCCCCCCTTTTGGGGCTGCAAGAACCCATTTGACGGGCCTCATCTGCTGCTTGCTGTATATGAAGTCGGAGATTATCTTCACTTTCGCCCTGTTCTCCAAAACCCAGTCGTATCCGGTCAGTCCTGCGTCGAGGAATCCGAGCTCGACGTAGCGGGCGATCTCCTGCGCCCTCATTAGAATCGGCTCTATTTTAGGGTCGTCTATCTTGGGGTAGTAGCTTCTGCTCGAACAGGATATCCTGAACCCCGCCTTTTTGAAGAGGTTGAACGTGGATTCCTGCAGGTTGCCTTTGGGCAGTCCAAGTTTCAATACTTTGCCCGCCATTTTATTACGCCTTAGGATTTACGCTTATACTTTTATTAATTAAGTTTAGGAGAGGGTGGCGAGTATTTCATCCTGGTTTTGCATCCAGGATTTCTGCGTGTCGTCCTTGGAGTAGCCTGCTATCAAAAGGATTTTCTGGTTTAAGGTCCACACGCCCTCTTTTTCCTCGAATATTTTGGCTCCGGGAGTTTCAAGATTGTCGCGGGTTGTCTTCGAGATTAGGTCCGAGACTATGAGTCCAACGCCTGCCGGCGCCCCGTGCCCTCCGAGTATTATTATTTTTTCCGCGTATTTTTTCTCCTGAAACTGGCTTGCGTCTATGAATTCCAGGGTATTCCCGTTTTCGCGGAGAATGTTGTAGAATCCCGTGGCAAGGTCGTGGTCTATGTTGTTCGCCAGCACGACAACCCTGTTCTCCGCCCTGTAGGGGGCGTCCTTCTTGTCTAAAGCAGTTTTTTCAAGGAGGTTTAGTATGCCCTGCGCTGTTGAAGCGCTAAGCCCGAATCTTTGTTTGTAGTCCTCGAATTTTTTGCCACGGCTGAACTCGCAGGTTGTTCCGACACTCCAGCCGGCAAGACCCTGGTTTTGTATCTGCCTGTCCGCTTGTTTTTCTATGACATTAACGCAGTCGTTTTGTATTGTCGAGTCGTCGAGCTGGCGGAGCGGGCTTTGCGCGTCCGCGTAATAGTGGCTTGCAACGCAAAACATCCAGACCCGCATGCACTTGCCTTCAGCCTCGTCCATCTGGTCGAACCATTTCTGTGCGAGTTCCGGAGCCTTCCCATCCCCCCGGCTTCCGCAGTAATAGGTTTTTTTGCTGGGGTCTTTGATGGGGCATGAGTCGTAGTTTTTGTGCAGGATTTCATCCCCGAATATTTCCGCCGGAACCATTGAGGGGTGGACGTTAGCGTTTTGGAATATCGTGGACTTGCATGTCTCATAGTATTCGTCGCCTGAAACCTCCCTGGCAGCCTCGCATAATCTCAAAAGAAAGTCTGACGGAGGGTTGGTGATGCATTCTTCAATGGCTTCCCCACCCCAAACGTTTTTCACGGCCTCCTCGCACAAGTATTTGTGGGCGACGGGACCCCACGCCACTGTTGTTGCCGAAAGTATAGTGAGCGCCAGGAGGGTGTATGCCGTCTTCATTTTTGATTTATTGAATTTCCTTGGATGTATATAAGCGGAAAAGCCTTTGATTTTGTTTTGGAGCGAGATGAAGCCGTCTTGGATTAAAAGCCGCGTTCCCGCAGGCTTTGGAATGGAAACCAAAAGGACGCTGCAAAATCACGGCCTGAATACCGTGTGTGTTGAGGCGAAATGCCCCAACCGCGGGGAATGCTGGGGTTGCGGGACCGCGACATTCATGGTTTTAGGTAGTGTTTGCACGAGAAACTGCGGGTTCTGCAGCGTCAAGACCGGAGTTTCCGGGGAGGCGGTTTCGGCTGGCGAGCCTGCGCGCCTTGCCAAAGCCGTGAGAGAGTTGGGATTGTCTTACGTAGTCTTGACGAGCGTCGACCGCGACGATCTTGCGGATTTTGGTGCCGGACATTACGTGGAGTGTGTGAATGCGTTGAAAGATTTGGGGGGGGTTCGTGTTGAAGCATTGACTCCGGATTTCGGGGGGGATGAGAGCCTTGTCGGACTTGTCGCGTCGTCAGGCCTTGACGTTTTCGCCCACAACATCGAGACTGTTGAAAGATTGAGTCCGAAAGTCAGGGACGCGCGTGCCGGATACGGGAAGTCGCTTAAGGTTTTGGAGTCTGCGAAAGACGCCCGCGTCCTTACCAAATCCAGCATCCTCCTCGGGTTGGGCGAGGAGGAAGACGAGGTTATTTCCGCCATGGAAGACCTGGTTTGTGCAGGCGTCGACATCCTTGTTTTGGGCCAGTATCTCCAGCCGACGAAAAAACAGTTGGAGGTAAGAAGGTATTGGAGTCCGGAGGATTTCGAACGGCTTGGAGATGCCGGGCTTGAACTGGGTTTTAAGAGTGTTGTCGCAAGCCCGATGGCACGGACGAGTTTCAAGGCCAAACAGGTTTTCGAGGATTTAAAGTCTGGCGCGTTATAATCTGGCATGCGGAAAAACGCTTTGATTTCGGCGGGCGTGATGGCTGCAGTAATGCTTGTGGTTTTCGCGGCCGTAAACCTCTCGGGCGGGAAATCTTCAGACGGAGAATATTACACCCAATGTTACATTGAATCTTTCAGCTCAGACAAGTTCCTCTATCGCTCAAAAGAGATTATCGTCTTGAACGTGGAAGTCCAATCAAAAGAGGAGTTTGAGGGGGTATTATGGGTTCACGGAATCTATTCCAGAAGAGACAGGATAAACAGGAGGGAAAGTGTGGGCGTGATTGACGGGTTTAACTCGTTCACAATTGAGGAGAGGCTTCCAAGCTGCACGGGATGCTCTGGAATCCGGCCAGGCAACTATACTATTACGGCAGAGTTGACCGACAGTTTGAACAGGACGGTCGGCGAGACTATTGTAGTGAGGATTGAACAGTGAAGGGAAGTGGGCGTATTATGCCGGCGGTTTTGCTCGCATGCATCCTTGTTTTAGGGTGCGCGACAGACGAGGAAGCTTCAAGTGCGGGTTTAAGTGATTCTGCCGGCATGAAAACTTCGGATTCTGTTTACCCCACAACAACATTGGGGGAGGCGGAGAATTGGGTGGATGAGTCTGAAGCCTTCGAAGACATTCCCCCGTTGAACGTGTCGTGCGTTGGCGTTGAAGATTCTGTGAAACGGGACAACTGTTTCCACAATCTCGCGTTGAACGTGAAGAACTCGAGTTTCTGCTCCGGCATCGGCGATTTAAGCATTAGGTTGCGGTGCGAGGCAGAGGTTGAGTTGAACCCGGACAAGTGCGCGAGAATCGAGAGTCTAGACCAGATGAACTGGTGTTACCGCTCCATGGCGTTCAAGCTAAACGACATAGAGTATTGCGGGAAGATTACTTCAGCGAAAATCCAGGACGACTGCATTTATAATTTCGTGAAATACCGCAAGCCCAACCCGTACATGTGCCTTGACCTGAGGGATTTGTGGATGAGGGACGACTGTCTGATGCACCACGTGGATTTGGGTCTTGTGAACCCGTGCCTTTGCGTTTTGATTGAGGACGCGGCTTTGGAGTTAAAGTGCAATCAGACATACATCGACCCTAAAATCCACGACTGCACCTACAGGTAGAAGATGGCGTCCGACGAAGAGTTCATGAGGAAGGCCGTTGAAAAAGTCCGGGAGGGAATCCGTTTGGGCCAGACCCCTTTTGGCGCATGCATCGTGAAGGACGGCAGAATAGTTTCCCGCGCCCACAATACCGTTTGGATTGACGGCGACATTACAGCCCACGCTGAAATCAACGCGATAAGGAAGGCCTGCAAAAAGCTTGGGACAGTAGACTTGTCCGGGTGCGTGATTTACTCGACGACCGAGCCGTGCCCAATGTGTTTTAGCGCATGCCACTGGGCGAAAATAGACAAGATTGTTTATGGCGCGAAAATCAGTGACGCGGCTGACTCAGGATTCAGCGAACTCTCCATTCCAAACGAGCGGATGAAGATGGAGGGCGGTTCAGACGTTGAGATTGTCGGCGGAGTGTTGGGTGAGGAGTGCAGGAGACTGTTTGGGGAATGGAAGGGGAACGGAGAGGCTAAAACTTATTGAACTTTAAGCCAGCCAGAAGATATTTAGCCTTGATTTTATATCCGTAAGACTATTTTTTATTTAGGATATGGCCTTAAGTTCCGCGGGAAGCGCCCCTAAAAAACCGCTGTTATCAGTTGGCTTTGGCATACCCCCCATTGCGCTTGCAGTCGGCCTTACTTTCATGATTTCTGTTGTGATGGGTTTTGCGGCGGGGTATATTGCCGGCGGACCCGACAGGACGGAGTGTATAGAATACATTTCAAGGACCGTGCCGGGGGGCGAGGCTGGAATGGTCTTGAAGCCGGACGAGACTGGAGGATGGGATATTTTGCTTGCGGGGTATGCGGACACGACTACGACAACCATGAGAGACGGCGATTGCCCGCCTCCTGTGACAAACGTTTCATACCATAATACTTCGGATTATTCTTCACGCGAAACAGTCTGCATTGAACCGCCCCAGCCGGAATGTGTTTGCGCGAGATGGCAGTGCACGACAACGACCACTACGCTGCCCTGCAAGACCGTCCTCGACCTGGATTATGTTCCGACAACGAGACAGTACAAGATGACTCTCGAGTCAGGAAGGTTTAAGCCCGACACTGTGAAGGGGTTTTTGGACGACACCATCATGATATTCGTATACAACAACAAGGGTTTGTATAAACTCCAAGACCCGTCGACCAACAAGAGCATCCTGCTTCAGCCTGGAGAATTCCACGTTTTCACGCTAAAGGCCGACAGAGTCGGCGAATACCACGTCACCTGCTCCGAACACTGTGAAGACCCGCTTGGCATAACGATAATAGTAGTCGAACCTTACAAAGAGATATGCTAGAGTTTCTATTGAAATTAAAAGGCGTTTTGGGTTTTCACGCGCTTATGGTTTTCGGGAAGTCTCCCTTGAAGTGGAGTTGCCCGCCGTCTATTGAAAACTCGTCAATCTGAAGTCCCGGCATCTGTGCGAGCTGGCGGTTGACAAGGTTGTTGAGCTCGTCCTCGCCCATGGAAGCGTATTCTGTTGGTACGGGAAGCGGTCCGGACTTGACTTCATCCAATTTGATTTTCACCGTTTTTGACGATGATTTTTCTATCGTCCCGGAAGCGTATACCGGAACCTGAATGCCATAGCCGTAGGAGGACAGGTCGGCGTCGCAAGTCATCTCCGCGCGATTATCATCGCCTAATGTCACCTCAATGTTTTTGAGAGGCCCGTTCTCGTTGTTTGTCGCCTGGAGATAGCTGGAAAGCTCCTCAGATGTGAGCGTGATATCCATGGAGCCTGGATTGGAATAGGTGATGTAGCAGTCGAAGCAGTAGTCTCCCGGCTCGCCGGTTATCGTGACGCCCGCCCTGTCAGTTAATTCCGCGAACCTCATTCTATTGTATGCGTCGCGCTCCTCGTCGCTTCTGCCGGTAAAAGGACAGCACAAGCATCCTGAAAGAAGAAGTGCTGCGAAAAGGAGCGGTATGATTTTCATCTTGTATTAGAATTGTTTTTTCGAGAAGATAAAAACAAGAGACGAGAGTATCAATCCGATTGCGGGAGAACAGCATCCGCCGGATGTTTCCCCGCCCGCGCCCGCCTCTATGCACGAGCATCCAGGATACGGCGTTTGCGAGAAACCTTTCGGACAGAATTCCCCGCACCTTAGTTTTTCAAATCCTTCAGTCCACCAGAATTCTTCGCTCTTGTAGTTGAAGTCGTCTTTAACTCCGGCGTCCTGTGCCCTTGAAGTGTATTTTTCTCCCGAAGAGACCTCCGCCTTTTCTCCTTGATTGTTTTCCACTGTGACCGAGCCTTCAATGACTTTCACGGTCTGAGAGTCTTTTGATATTTCGAATATGACTTCCGAGTTTATGCCGTATTCAACATACAATTCCTCCGGATGCTCTTGGAAATATTGTTTTTCAGCAAGGCTTTTGTAATCCTTGATGTAGTCGCCGGTTCCTGTTATCGTCACCGCCCTCGCACGGCGTTCCGAATCCAACAGTTCACGCACGATTTTCCCGGGAATCGTGTCTGCAAACCACCCCTTCCCCTCGCCTTGAAGGCGAAGCGACTTTTCGCTCGAGTAGACGGTGATTTCAGACTCCCCCCAAAAGCTTCTGAGATTGTTTCCCGGAAACATTATGACTGCATTCTCGCCGTCTGCTATGACGATTGTGTCGCCCTCGTTTATGACGCTCAATTGAGTCAGTGGAAGCTCGTCTCCGGTTCCCGCCTTTATCAGCCTGGGAGTGCCCTGAATCTTTGCGACATATCCTGCCGCCCCGCTGAAGTCCGAAATCAGCTGTGAAGAGCATGAGAAGTCGAGCGCGCACTCCAAACTCATTTCAGGCATGAACGGGCAGAAGCATTTGCAGTCCTCCCCCTGCGGGCACTCGCAGGAGACGTATGACCTCGACCTTTCGCTCCAAGCGCCAGTGCAGTCTTTAGTGCAGGGTATGCCGTCGACGCCCCCGCACAAAAAGCATGCGGAACCCGGCGGGCATTCTCCGGCAAAGGCAAAAGACGAAAAGAGCAGTATCATCGTTAGGACGGGCGCGCATCTCATAAAAAGAGTATTGAAAAGGCTTGAATAAAAAAGAGTGTGCGTGAGGCTAGAACTCCATTAAACCCATGTGCTTCAACTGGTTGAGGGTCTTCAAGACGTTGTCTTTTTCCGCTTCAGCCCGCTCGCCCTCCAACTCCAAAAGCTCGACCAAGTCTTTCGTTATTTCGGGTACAGTCCGCCTTCCGTCACAATGCTCCCAAATCCAGGCTATCGTCTCGTGAACCCTGAACGTCTTGTCGTCCGGAGCCTTCAGCACGTGTTGCGTGCCGCCGGGACTTGGAAGAATCTCGCCCAACCGTTTTGGAACAACCATAAGCCAAACAATAAGAACCGGAGGATAAATACGACAGTTCGCGCATGGTTTTAAATCGGCGTTTTCAATTTTATTTCAGATGGATTTGACGTCTGTTTTCGGCTGATGTGTTCTGGCGGAATAATCATCACAGTGATAGCGGCCACGTTGATTCTGGTAGTTGTAGCATCCAAGATTTTGAAGTCGGGAAAAAGTTCAGGATTCACAACGCCATTGAATGCAGGAGAAAAATACGCGAACTTCCTGACGGCTCTTGAAACTTTGAAGGGTGAGTTCGGGCTCGAGTTCGCGAGCAAGCCTGAAAGCCTGTCAACGCTCACGGTATCATGCATTGGGAAAAGCGACTGTCCGCTGTTGGGAGGAACCGTTGGCGGAAGACAGCTTCTTGTTTCAGCAAGGCTTGTCTCAGACTCGCTTCTCACAAAAATAGAGTTTTCCGGAAGCTTCCGGCTTCCTATTGATGCAATAACCTCAAGCACACTGCACGTCAGCGGGCTTGGAATGGACATGCACTACATGGGAGGCAAGCCTGTCGTGAAAAACAAGCTGATAACAGTCCGGCCTTTAGACAACAAGGCGGGTGATGAAACGAAAATCGCGCTCGACGAGGATTCTTTGAAGAGAATCGAAGAACTCCTCCGCCTAAAACCAGGTGTCATGAATGTTTCAAGCCAGATTGGCGAATTCTTCGAAAAGAAGATGACGGTAAAAAAAGATTCTGTAGTTCTCCTAGACTACGGCCTGCCCCAAGACCCGAAATACCTTAAGACGTTGTGCGAGAAACTGTTGAGGTTCGCTGAAATCTGGGAGAAGAAGTAGTGGGACGTAAAGCTTTAATTTAGAGCAAAACCAATAGTATCCAAGATGATTGAGATTCTCGGAGTAGCGTTTGGGGGTGCATTACTGGTCTTTGGTGCCGTCGTGATATTTCTTGGCATAATATTCGCCGTAATGTACAACACTCTTGTCGGAAAGAAGAATCAGGTTGAAACCTCGTTTTCAACAGTTGACGTCATGCTCAAAAAAAGATACGACCTGATACCAAACCTCGTGTCTTCGGTGAAGACGTACATGATTCACGAGAGGGAGCTTTTGACAAAAGTCACGGAGCTTCGGGCTGAAGCCATCAAGGCGAACAAGCTCGAGCAGAAGGTTGACTTGAACAACCGGATTGGCGGGTTCATAAGAAACATTTTGATTGCCGTTGAAAACTATCCTGACTTGAAGGCGAACCAGAATTTCCTGAGCTTGCAGTCCTCGCTCAACGAGATTGAAGAGCAGATTTCGGCGGCGCGCAGATCCTACAACGCCTCAGTCCTCGACTACAACAATGCCGTGCAAATGTTTCCAACAAACATTTTCGCCAAAATCATTGGATACGGGAGGGAGCCGTTCTTCGAGGCCCAGGAATCCGAACGCCAGAATGTTGACGTCGGGAAAATGTTTCGGGCGGAATAGAAATCCTTGGTTAATCCGACATGAAGACGGGGGAAGAGTTCAAGGCCTGCTTTGAAAGAGAGCTTCTGCCAGAGCTTCGAAAGCTTGAGGAAAAGCGAAAGACTATTGTTAAGAAAATCATCCTCCTCTCGCTAACAATAGTAATCCCACTCCTCGTCTTCGCAATACCCTCCACCTTAGTCTATCTTTCAGTCGAAAACGAGGTCTGCTGTTTTGCCGGAGTATTCCTGCCAGCATTGATTGCGCTCGCAGTCTGGAGGTTCAAGTTCAATGAATACCGAAGCGAATACGTTCGGGAATTCAAGCGGGAGGTGATGGACAAGATAGTCAAGTTCATCGACCCAAACCTCAACTACCATCCAGACCAGGGAGTATCACGCCAGACCTTCAAGTCTAGCAGGATTTTTTTGGACAGGGTAGACAGGTTTTCCTCAGAAGACATGGTCGCCGGAAGGATTGGCAAGACCCTAATGCATTTCTCAGAAATGCATGCGCTCGAAAAGCACGAGACCCGCGACAGCAAGGGGAGGAGGCACACACACTATGAGACGATTTTCAGGGGAATATTCTTCACTGCAGACTTCAACAAAAAATTCAAGGGCACGACAATCGTCCTCCCCGACACGGCTGAAGGAATGTTTGGGAGCGTGATTGGAAAAGCGCTCCAATCAAAAAACATTTTGAGGCCTGACTTGATAAAACTCGAAGACCCCGAGTTCGAGAAATACTTTGTAGTCTACGGCGACGACCAGCTTGAGGCAAGATACATACTTTCGACAAGCTTGATGGCAAGGCTCACAGACTTTAGGAAAAAGACTGGGAGAAAGATTTATATTTCATTCAACCGGGAAAACATAATGGTGGCAATACCCTACAAGAAAAACCTTTTCGAGCCAAGACTCTTCAAAACAATCCTCGAATACGCGCCAGTCGAAGAATACTTCAAAGACCTAAGCCTCGTCGTCGGCATAGTCGAAGACCTGAACCTGAACACGAGAATATGGACGAAAAAATAATGGGATTGAAAAAAACACTCGTTGAAAACAAGGTGATAATAATCTTGTTGCTGGCATCAACACTATTCTTCGCACATCAGCATACGTCAGGAGTATCCTGGGATTTCGCAGTCTACGTCCTAAACGCGAAATACATGTTTTCTGGCGGCCAGTATTTCGAGTGGGAACGGCCTCCACTCACGCCGACAATAATATTCGCCCTGAGTTTTTTAGGCTACAAGATTGCCGAATACGCGTATATCATTATTGTTTCCGCGGTTTTCACGCTCGCCTGCGTTAAGATTTCGGACTCTGCAAGTATAGACAAAAACATTTTCTACGCCCTAATGCTCTCGCCTTATCTTTTGAACTACGGTTTTCTCGCGGGAACAGAGCTTTTGAGCCTGAGCCTACTCATGCTCGCGCTCGCCACAATCAAAGAGAGGAAGACGGGCTTGTTCTTTGGATTAAGCCTTCTTACAAGATACATGAGCATACCCTACATCCTCTTGCTTTCAGCCAAGAGAAATGCGAAAGAAATCATCATTGCGTTACTGATAATGTTCCTTCTTTTCACGCCCTGGATGTTCTACAACCAAGTCCAGAAAGGCCACCCACTCTATTCCGTCGCATCCCACCTGATATTAAATTTGCAGGGAAAACCTGAAGGCCACCACGGGCCGGGCCTCGACTCGCTCACAATCCCGACATGGCTTCTTTTGGCGTTCGGGCTTGCGGGACTCGTCCTGAAATACCGCAAAGGATTCAATGAAACCGACTACATCATTTTAGGATTTGCAGCCATCACACTACTATTATACCTTAACC
>OMKS01004475.1_pt1 | contig 10511 bp, 9 predicted proteins | sample 1674721 | NCBI WGS metagenome assembly OMKS01 (sample SAMN06264996, study PRJEB25208) | sediment metagenome | isolation source: hot spring sediment | place: USA: California | collected 2014-09-02 | reverse complement strand
GCGACCACCGAGATCTACACTATCCTCTTCGTCGGCAGCGTCAGATGTGTATAAGAGACAGCTGGTCGAGGGATAATCGTCCGCGTAGTCCGTGCTGAAACGAATAATAGCGTTCGCCTCGTTCCCGGTTCCCATGATGTAAATATCATTCTCGCCCGGATCATTATTGACATTGTCCCATTGAACAAGGGTGAACCTGTCATCCGCCACCGACCAGTCCTGGATCGCGGTTATCGGCCAGGCGATGTCTCCACGTGATTGCCCGAGCCGCGTATCGTCGATGGGCGTGTCGTTCGATGAATGGTCTGTTTCATCGGTATAGAAAGCCCAGATGTAGTTGTCTCTTTCACGATAGTCCAGCGTGGCGCTGCCGTCAACCGATACAGGTTCTTCGAAATCGTCCGAAAGATTGTTCAGAAGCAGGACGACATTTCCATCGCTGTCATTTATCGTGCCCACAACCAGGGCACTTCCCGCGGCACCCGTCACCGTATCTCCCGCTGTTACGGTCGTGGTGAGCGTATCTAATTTAATGGAAGCCGCCTCGACCACGCGCGCCACCAGAGTCGTCCAGTCGGTCATCTCGCCGTCGGCGCCGACGACGCCCGATGCGTCATCCACCATTTTGTAAGCGAGCCACTCACCGTCGCCGTTCCACTTGTTGCTGCCCCGTATCCAGAGGACAACATAGGCGGCGGAGATCGTTTTCCAGTATGCCGCGTCGGGGGGTTTTGTCCGGTTTTTCGAGGTGTGAGCCTGAATACATTCGTAAATTGCGCCGTCCGATTCTACGGTGTCGCCTTCCTCGTAATCGGTGTTGTTTGCCCACGGGTCCGCGGTCTGGCCGGGCGGAGCAAGCGTTCCGTTACGAACCAGCGATATTCCCAGGAACTTCTGTTGCTGGCCGGTAACCGCGTATCCCCTGAAAACAGGCCCGCAGGCGTATGAGGGAACGGACGCAGTCAAATCGGCACTGTCGACGTCTCCCGTCGCGACCTTCACCTGTACGTCGTAGCTTGAATAACCACCGCCGGCGTTCCAGTTTCTCCAGAAAGGATTTACACCACCGCTGGTCACATCAGGTGCGAAAACGTATGCTTCGGCATCAGTTTTTCCGCCGCCGCCCTGGTCCTTTGCAACCGCCAGCGCCTCATCGCCGCCAACCGTTACCGTTTCGAAGTCCATCGAGCCTGTTACTGTACTGTCGGCCATTTCTTCCAAATCATATTCGACTTCACTGTCGCCATCCCCCTCGGACTGGTTCGCCGGTTCTATCGCGTAAGTCAACTGTCTCCGGGAGGTCATAAAGCCGGCGCCGACGTTTCCCGTCGAGGTGAATGTAACGGTCGCCGGGTTGCCTGAGGACTGTATGTCGGCGATTGTAAATGACCCGCCGTCGGCCAGCGAGAACGTGTGGGGAGCGGCGTTTGCGAAATCTGTAAACGTGTCGATGTCCGTTGCGTAGGCGTTCCTGATGACGGACAGGGTGTAGCGGCCGCCGGATTCCGCGAGATAGTATGCCCGTACGTGATTGTTGGCCCGAAGTTCCTGGAAGGTTGAGCTGGTTGTCATGTACGCCATGCCCGCGCCGAGGGCCCCCATGATCACCATCGTTACGATGAGGCTCACCAGTATCGACCCGCCGTCGCGGAAATGTTTGCGCCTTTCCGGCCGCTTCGTGAAACGCGTCTGACAGTCGCGTGAAGAAGTTATTTCAGATGGTGTTCGTGACATGTTATTCATCCTCTTTCATTGCAGGTTCCGCGGCGTTACGCGCCTGGTAAAAGGCCGTTCGGGGGCGCTTTTAAAGGTAATCGTGAATTCGATAATTTTCGCCGCCACGGGCGAAACCCCCGTTTCACACTCAAGGTTTGAACAGTATGTTACCGTGAATGACTCCAGGTTGTCGGCCAGGATATGTTGCGCATCTTGTTCGCCGATCAGGAGTTCATCGTCCCCTGAATTAAACGTGACGGTCACTTCTTTTTCGGACGAGTCGGCGTCCGATCTCGTGTAAACAATGGTGCTGTCATTCGAAGCAGCGTCGAGAGATTTGATGGCGTTGAATTCCTTGGTCAGTCGGGTCACCGCAAGCTGCGCCTTCTGTGCCGTTTCGGTGTTCATCTTCGTAAAGACATAACCGCTTGCCACCGACACGATCCACACGCCCGCCAGGGCGGCGGTTATTCCCACCAGGGCGAGCGTGACGATGACTTCTATGAGCGTGAATCCCTGTGTGTCTGATTTTTTTATCATCATGATCCGTTTTCCTTACTCGATGGTGAAAAGCTGCGTCAGCGTCTCCCCGGTGTGGGTGCTTCGCAGGGTTATCTTGAGGATGTTCTTTTCGGAGCTTGTTCCATCAGTTCCGGCGTCCACCTCGTTATCGTCGTCGTCGAATTGAATGAATTTCAGTTCCGATACTTCGAATCCGGCGCCGTATTCGTCCATTTTCGCCAGCGTGTAAGGCGGCTCCCCCGCGCTCAGAAGACTGTCGATACTCCCTTCGCTGTTGTGAAGAACGGTGCCCGCTTCGGTCCAGGTGATTCCGTTGTCGTCCACGTCCGAACCGTCAATTACCGGCCAGTCGGGTTCATCGGCGCCACTCGTGCCGGCGTTGTCGGCCCTGTAAAAATGACCGTTATTGTAATAGGGAATCACGACATCGTCTGAATCGTAAGCAGTGTCGGCGTTCCACACCAGCCCCTCTTCATTCCATTCGGCGCCGGGCGGTTCCGCGTCACAGGAAGCTTTGCATTCGTAGTAGTGCCCGTCGTTTTCAGCAGGAACGACGATATCGCCGGTGGAGTAGGGTGTATCGTCCGATCGCCACGTGCGGCGCAGGTTGATCCTGTTCAGCCTGTTATAATCGGCCACGATGTTTTCCGTCACCCGGTGCAGGTCAGACGCCTGCTGCAGCCTGATGATGGGAACGCTGCTCTGGGTGAAGGCGGACCCGAAGTAGGCATAGAGCATCGAGGCCATGATGGCCACCAGTACCAGCGATACGATAAATTCGATCAGCGTGAAGCCGTTTTTCCGATCGGCGCCTGTTTTCATGGTATGAACCCCGTTTCTGCCGTTATTGTCATGGTTTCAACGGTTTCTCCGTTTGTGTCGATGGTGACCGGTAGGTCGTCCGCGCCGGGGCTGCCCCAGTTGTCGAACAGGATCGTCCCGGTCGGCGAGGCCGCCACGTTCGGGCTGAAACTGATGGTGCTCGAGGATTCGTTAGGGAACACCGGTATGTCGTCGGGACAGGTATCCCCGTCGCATACCAGGCTGTAGGACGATCCATCTATCTCGACACCCCACCGTGCGGTCGGAAGATCATTCATCGCCAGTGACTGGGCGTACCGAAGATGGCTCTTGAGGGTGTTGGCATCCGCCTGGGCGTTCACGGCGTCTGTTGATAGTCCCTGCGATACCAGGAAGGCCGAGACAATAGCGAGAACCGCCAGTACGGTCACCGTCTCAATGAGCGAAAATCCGTCCCCGATCCTTCGTCGATCTCTCATTATTTCCGTTGTTCGCATTTTTCACTCCAGACTCCGCCTTCCTGACGGCGCGGGCGAGCGTGATCCCCATGAACACGCCCGCCCCCATGAATCCGGCAATAAATAAGCCGGCATGGGGAATATTCAGGTAAGGCGCCATGAAAATTCCATTAACGGCCACCAGGAAAATATATAATATCGTTCCACGAAAGGCCGCTTTCAGCGCGGCTTTCTCCCGCGCCATCAGGGCGGCGCCGAGCGCGAAAAGCAGCAGGGCCGCGCCGATGGTCAGGTATGGTTGCAGGGTTATCCACTCCGCCGGAGAAGCGCTGAAATGAATCGCCCTGAATCCGGCTGTCAGTATTATTCCCATCACGAGGTAAAAAAACCCCGCCAGAAAAAAGCAGGCGGCGCATTCCCTGATATCGGAAGAATCACTGTTTTCCACCTTCCCGAAATAACCGGCGAACCGGACGGCCATATTCGCCGGTCCGGGTTTCGCTTCCGCGTCGATCCTTTTCATGAGCGTTCCAACGAAGCGATCGGGCACGGGCACGCGTCGAGCCCTTGTCATCAGTTCAACGAGGTCGTTGAATTCATCGAATGTTTTATTCATGGATGTTCTCCGACATTCTCCATTCCCTTTTATATGGATATACCGAGCCGACCATAAAAAAGTCACATGTGTGACGACGTTTCACCGTCATTGTATTCCGGACATTCGGACGGATCATCGACGAATCCGGACCGGGTGGACCCGGTGATCCCGTGCTGCCGAAACCGGGATCGACATTCAGTCGTTTCGGAAATAAGCCGTCGAAAATAATGGTTGATTCACGGAGATGAATAAAGTAAAGTTCAAAATTCAACGGATATTTTGTTCCTCTATTCGACCGATACCTTTTTCTGAATTCCCCGTTTTCCGAGTCATTTTTTTTCGACAGCTTCCGAGGCATGGATGAATCGTTGCCCGCGACGCGGCGTTCCATTTCGTTGTGGTTCGCCCTCCGGACGTTAGCAGCGGCTAACTGTTTTGAAGCTGGAGCCATGAGCGATCATTCAACGTCAAACAACTATCTTGTCAGGCTGATTCGTTCCGCTCCGCGGCTGAACGCCCCGGCCGGGTTCACGGAAAAGGTGATGAACCGGATTCCCGAAACGCGCAGTCGCGTTCTTCGCGCCGGGAAGCGGTTTATCGGCTGGTTGCCCGTGGACGGGAACAGCCCGGCGTATTCCAGTCAACGGGAGTGTTCCTTCTGGTGTATTGTCACCGGATTTTTTTACCTGGTTCTGGGGGTCACGTTGCTGGCGGGTCTGGGGAATCTGTGCAGCGAATCGGAATTTCTGTTCTGCCTGCGTTTCCTGCCGTGGGTCAGTTTTTTCGTCGCGCTCTGGTTTTCCGCGCTTGGAGTGATGCTTGTGACCGGCGGCCGTCGGGCGCCCATAGCGGCACAATGGGGACTGCTGTCGTTGCTCGCGGTGTTTTCCGGGGGCGCCGTCTTTTACATTCATGAGGCGGGGGTACCCGCCGTAAGTGTTTTCGCCGCAGTTTCGTCCATGGCGCTGGTTTCGGGAGGTTTTCTGTATTACCGACTGGACGGTTACATCCGAACGGTCGAACCGGCATTGCGACTGTCCGGCGCCTCCGCGTCGTCCGGCAGAATGGAGAGAGGACATTGAGAAACATCAAAAGAGATACGGCGTGGCTGAGAGCCGGGTTCACCATGATAGAACTTGTCGCCGTTCTTCTGATCGTCGCTATCCTCGCGGCCTTTGCCGTCGCGAAGATGGCCGATACGGCCGCATATGATTATCGTTCCCGTCTGGAAGTGGTGAAAAATCACCTGCGATACGCCCAGTCGCGGGCGATGGCAAGCGGAAGTGAATGGGGGGTGTGCTTCAACTCGGAAACTACGTACTATCTCTTTGATAATGCCGATTCCACGACGCCTGTTCCGTTTCTTGGCGCAAACGGGGCCGTGGTAGACATTGCCGGCGAGAACTCGAAACTCCGCATAATATCAGCTCCTTTTACCGTGATTTTCGATGCCTACGGAAGTCCCGGAGACGCAAACATTACTATCATGACCAACGCCCCGGAGGGCGGCGCCATCAAAGTGACGAAACACACGGGGTACATTCAATGAAGGAGGATGTCTTGAAATCAGCGGGGTGGCACGTATGAAGGGGACTCGCGCGTTCAGGTCTTTTGCCCGCGCCGTTAAAGGCGGACACGCCGGCGGTTTCACGCTACTTGAAGTCATCATTGCGCTGGTACTCGTCGCCATACTGGGCACGTTCCTGGTGATGTTCATGAGCGGCGTCGTCACCCGGAGCGTGGAACCGGTGCTCCAGACGCAATGCGGCTGCTACCTGCACGGCATCATGGAGAACGTTACCGTGGATTACAACACGCTGATGCTGACGGACGAAACGCCGATCGCGACCTTGAGCGACCGAATAAACGACGGGGATTATGCCGACGAAGATCACTCCTATACCGTCGTCACCAACGATCGAATATCCTTTGTCGAGCAGGCCGGAGAAATGGTGGAACAGTCGGATTCGGACGGCGACGTGCTGAAAGTCACCCTAGAGTATCAGGGGCAGCGGTTGACATCACTTTTCGCGGAGTAGTGAGTCATGAAAAATACAAAGGTGAAAAGTAACAAAGGTTCCGCCCCGGTTTTCGGGGACGCGTCTTTTTCGGTTCAGGGATATTCCGGAATAAAAGGCGGGCGTGGTTTTACGCTTGTTGAAGTCGTCGTGGTGCTCATCCTTGTGGGGATCATGACGGCCCTCGGCGGTTTCGGCATCGTTCAGGCCGTGCGCGGGTATATCTTCACGCGGGACAACGCGGCGATCACCCAGAAGGCGCAGGTCGCCATGTCCCGGATATCCCGAGAAATCATCGAAATGAACGGATTTACCGAGGACGCGACGTCAACGACGCTGCCTCTCAGAAACGTGCGACGAAACGTGACGATCGGACTTGACGACGGCGCCCTGAAAATAGCCCAGTCGGGCGGCACACTCGGCGACGGAGACCTGCTGGTCGACGGCGTCGATTCGTTGGAAGTGACGTATTACGAAGGAACGGACGAATTATCGAGCTGGGATTCCTCGAAAAGCATAAAGGAACTCTCGGCAATCGACATTCAACTCGTCCTGGCTCGTTCCGACGGCGGGACCATGGAATTCGCCGATCGCGTCACTCCCCGCAACGTCAGGCGGACAAGCACGGATCTCGGTATGGGAGGTGAGGAGGCCCTGCCGCCCATCGCCCCAAACTATCCGTCCTGCTTCGTGGCGACGGCGGCCTGGGGTGACGGCGCGCATCATTCGGTGGTCCTGCTGAGGGAATTTCGGGACCGCTTTCTGCTGACCTGGAGCGGCGGCAGACGGATAGTTGCGTGGTACTACGCCCGCGGACCCGCCGCGGCCGCCTTCATATACGACTACCCCCCCGCCGCGGCGGCCGCGAGAGTTATGCTCGCGCCTCTCGCCGTCGCGGCCTTTCTTCTCCTCTACGCCCCCGCGGTCATCGCTTTCATGGTCGCGGCGCCTTTTCTGTACGTGGTTGCGCGTGTGAGCAGGAAGCTGCGCGCGCGGTCCGATACGGGCAGACGCTCCGTCTCCGGGCAGGGGGGAAGCATCATGATTGGCATAATCGTAACCATGGTTATCATGGCCGTTCTGGTCGGCGCCATGGTTCACCTCTTTTCGTCTTCCGCCATGAGTCCGGTGTACGCCGATATGGGCTGGAAGGCCTATTTCCTTGCTGAATCGGGATTCCGCTACGCGGCGTCGGAATTCGTAAAGGCAACCGAGGACGAGGACCGGGCTGATCTCATGGACGATTTTGACGGCATGACCTTTCGCCTGTCCGACGAAGGGGCATTTCAGCTCCGCGTGTATCCTTACTGGTTCGAGAGTGAAGATGCCGACGCGGGCGACACCGGCCTGAGCGTGAAAGTTAATGGCACGCTGCCGCCGGAGTTCGACGGCGGCCTGGCCGCGGGGCGCATCCAGGTCGGCGACGACATCTATCCTTACGCTAGCGGTACTGGATCGGGAGATGGAATCTCGTTCTCTCTTTCCGAACCACTTGAAGAAAGCCTATCCTCGGGGGAAAATGTTCGGCCCGCTGCCCAGACGCCGGCATCGTCACAGAGCCTGTCCCGCGGCGGCGACCTGCAGCTCAAGGGGACCGGAGCCTACGCATTTCCAGAAGTAAACGGGAATTTCATACTGCCGGACATTGATGAAAACGAGGTATTTAACTACGAAAAGCGTGATGGCAATACACTCTGCTATATTACCAAGTCAGACGCCGTCAGGGACGACGACTGGACGGATTCGATCGATGTGGGTAACGAGTCTGACGTTGTTTTGAGCGAGTTCATCAAGCTGTCGTCAACCGGTATCGTGGGCGACGGTTTTTCACGGGAAATACTTTACAACATTCCCATAGGTTGGCTCGGTGATTTGTCCGGCGGTGGAGGCTGGGAAAAAGTCGAACACCATGAAAAATTCGACAATCTCGACAACTGGTTTACCGATGAAGATCAGACACTGGGAGGGCATGAAATTGAAGATGATGCCCTCAACGTCTCCAGCATGCAGGATACGGGACCTTCCGGATCAACCTTCCTGGGCCGGCTGCTAAGCGGGTTGTTCGGTTCCGGAAGTTCCTCTTCCTATGCCGTCATGTTTTTCAACTGGAGTGAAACAGTCGCCAACCTGGCGAAGGCATGGCTCGACACCGACGGATGCCTCGGCTACGACCTCCAGGTCAAGGTCAAAAACGATGAACCCTATTTCTACACCGGAATGAATTTCCGCATGAAAAACAACGATGCGGGCGACGATCTTGAAAGTTACGCCGTTTCCTTCGTTCGTCAGCGACAGACGCGGTATTGTGCCTTTTTAATCGGCTGCCTATCATGGGGGTATGAAAGCGGAGCTGCCGATCTTTGGGGATGGCTACAAAACGATGGCATCGACGCCGGTCTTCAGCCTTTTAATACAAATAATTCAACCACGTGGGGAGATGATCACGAGGTTTATAGATATGCTTGGGGCACTAACAGGTTGGAAGCCCGCTATTCCCCTCCCGCCGTAATCTTGCGTCAGCGTGTGAATTCGAATTTCCAGATACTGGCTCACCGCACGATTCGAGACGGCGACGGCCTTACTACCGCCGACGACGGCGTGACGGATCTTCGAGATCCGAGCGTCCGCCTCAAACCCTGGTCCACCCTGCTGGCACGAGTGGTTGAAGGCTACGAACTGGAATTCACGGACGGCAGGGTCGATGATGAGGGACGCCGCATCAGGTACGGCGACACGATTAAAAATGCCGACGGATTGGTCTCCGCCCGGGTCGTCGCGGTTGTCGTCGAGAATGACTGGGGAGGCGGCGGGACCTACACGGGGTCGGGGTACCTTGTCCTGACGAACGTAGAGGGGAATTTCACCACCGGCGGTCCCATCTATCTCGAAGACGAAGTGTATGCCAGTGCCGCCTCGGCCCAGGCCGGAAACAAGGCGAACTACATCATGGTGTTTTTCAGCGATAACAGTGACGATCGGAACACCCGCGGCGACGCCTGCTGGCCGTCGGATGATTTCATCCCCGGCGACGACGATTATGACGACGGACGTTTCACGCTCGTTCGATGGGTGGAGGAGGACGGAACCGCCACGCTTCGCGCGGGACGGGGCGCGTCTTTTCTCACGACAACCGGTCCCTTCGCCCACGCCGTCATAAAAACGTCGGAGCTTCCGTCGCCCGACTGGAATGCCGACAGCGAAGTCACGGATTTTAAGTGGGTTGATACTGACGGCAACATCGTGGCCGGCGACAACATCGCGCTTGTCACGTCGAGTCATACCGGAGAAGAGACGTATTACGACGATTTCGCCATTCAAATAGACATGAAAAAGACCACGGGTTTTCTTCCGCCGGTCCAGCAGTGACGGGGTTCCGTCTCGCGACATAACGTCGGGTGTGTGCGGGCCACTTGATTTTCTTGACATTTTTGCAAAAAAGGACGAGATTCAGACCTCGTCTTTTTTTGTGCGTTTTCGCGTTGGCAACGTTTCAGGCGAATGCACGCACGGTCCTTTCGGCGACGGCGCCCGCCGGTAAGAAGGTCCGTGCCGGTCCCGGGATATCCATGGAACACGATGAGGAAAGGAAGATCATCGATGCTGTTCTCGCCGGCGACAGGCAGGCTTTCGCGCGGCTCGTCGACGCCCACAAGACGGCTGTTTTCAACCTGGCCTTTCGAATGACGGGAGACCTTCGCGAGGCGGAGGATCTCGCCCAGGAAAGCTTTCTTCGCGCCTACAGGGAGTTGCGTCGATTCGACGCGAACAGACCCTTTTTTGCCTGGCTGTACACCATCACGTTAAACCTCGCCAGGAGCACTCTCAGGAAACAGAAAGCCCGGGAATCGCGCGACGCCGGGTGGCAGGAGGGACGTGACCGTGAAACCGACGGGAACCGGAACGCGGGCGGGCCGGAAGCGATCATCCTTCAGGACGAGGAACAGGAACGGCTCCAGGCGGGCCTGCTGAAAATACCGACCCGCCTCCGGGAAGCTGTCGTGCTGAGATTCTACGACGACCGCTCCTTCGACGAGATAGCCGTCATACTGGGAATTTCAACAAGCGCCGCGAAAATGCGCGTGTACCGGGGTCTTGAAAAACTGCGAAAAGTGATGGAGTGACGCGTCCCGCCGAATCCCGCGGTTCATGGCGCGGGGTCACGTTTAACCAACCCGGAATCCGCGAGTGATTGTCTGCAGAGCACGATATCGAGTCATCAGTATGGAACATTGCAGTGAGGTCTTTGAATCTGGATACCGGCCCGTGTGCCCGCAATGGTATTCGCCGGTATGACGACATTACTGATTTCGTAAGGTTTTTCAACCTAATTTCCCATCCATATTATAACTATGGACCTCAATAATCTAATAAATATAGTGTCTAAGGCGCATTTTTCGC
>OMKS01004474.1_pt1 | contig 10511 bp, 1 predicted proteins | sample 1674721 | NCBI WGS metagenome assembly OMKS01 (sample SAMN06264996, study PRJEB25208) | sediment metagenome | isolation source: hot spring sediment | place: USA: California | collected 2014-09-02 | reverse complement strand
CACCTGCGGATTGATTCGCCCCTGCTCCACGCTGGCGACCCGCGCACCACCCTCCTCTGGGACGTGGAGGGCGACCCCCGCATGCAGGACCGGGGTCCGGACATTGGCGCCGACGAGCGGGCCATCTATCCCGATCTGCAGTTCGCCCCCAAGCTGCTCGAGAGCATGCTAGGGACACCGGGAGAGGACCTGGTCCACACCCACTACCTGACTAACACGGGGACGATCACCGAGCAGTTTGCCCTCAGCCACCGCCTGACTTACACCGGCAGCGGCGGCTGGGGGGTCAGCTATCCCTCCGCCGTGGCGTTGGGAGTCGGGGAGATGGCGGCCGTCCCCGTCACCCTCGCGGTGCCGGCCGATGCCATCAGCGGCACGACGGCCGTGGTCGTCCTCACGGCGACCGCCTCCCTCAACACCACCGTCTACGATGTGGTGACCAACACCACCTTTGTCGAGTGGCGACCGGGGGTGCGCATCACGCCCGTCTATTCCGAGAACGTGAACCCAGGCACGGTGATCACCTACGTCCACGTCGTATCTAACACCGGCAACGCGCCGGATTCCTTCGACCTGACCTTTTCCAGCGTGTGGGGATGGGCGACCGTCACCCCCACCCAACTCACTGATCTCGCGCCCCACACCGGCAGGACGGTGCTGGCGGTGGTAGATGTGCCGGCCTGGATGCCCGGCGGTCTGGTCGAGACGACCATCCTGACGGCGACCAGCCCCGAAAGCGGCGTGTCGCACACCATAGCCGACCGGACGCAGGTCAACTATACCCCTGGCGACCGGTTCGTGGCGACCACGGGGAGCGACGTCCTCAACAACTGTCACGTTTCTGACATGCCGTGCGCCAGTATGGCCTATGCGGTCGGACAGGCGACCAGCGGCGACACCATCAAGGTGGCCTCCGGTACGTACTATGAGCACGACGTGACCCTCAACAAGCGCGTCACCCTGCGCGGCGGCTACGTCCCCGGCAGCGACGGGGAGTGGGAATCCTGGCCCCGCACCTACCCGACGATCGTGGATGCCCAGGGGTTGGGACGGGTGTTCTACATCTTTGGCAGCCCGACGGTGGAGGGTCTGACCATCCAGGGTGGTGCGACCGACGGCGCCGGCGGCGGGGTGTACATCGGCTTGGGACAGCCGGTGATCCAACGCAACCGTATCACCGGCAACAGCGCCCTGCGGGGCGGCGGCGTTGCCAGCAGCTACTATGGTCAGCCCAAGGTCTGGAACAATTTCGTGTACGGCAACACAGCCGGCGACTATGGCGGCGCCATCTATCTGGGAGGCGGGGGACAGGTCTGGCACGATACGCTGTACGACAACACCGCCTATCGCGGCGGCGGCGTCTACCTGGCCGGCGCTTCCCCCGAGGTCAAACACTCGATCCTGGTCGGCAACAGCGCCAGCGCGGGTGGCGGCCTCTACCAGGGGGGGGGCTCTCCGGTGCTGGACTATAACGATGTGTGGAACAATGCCGGGGGCGACTATGGCGGCGGGCTGACGGCCGGCGCCCACTCGATCTCGACCGACCCCCTGTTCTTGGACCCGGCCAGCGGTGACCTGCACCTGCAGGAGGACTCGCCCTGCATCTCTATTGCCGGCGCCTCTACCCTGCAGGATGATTTCGACGACCGGGAGCAGCGCCCCATGGGGGCCGGGCCGGACATGGGGGCCGACGAGTTCCTCGAACCGTGGGTGCAGTTGGAGCCGGACCGGGCCGGCAGCCAGGTCTCGGGCCGGGCCCTCACCTATACCCACATGGTGACCAACGTCGGCATCCGCACCGACACCTTCATCTTTACCGCTGACAGCGCCCACGGGTGGGTCATGACCGCCAGCCGGCCGGTGACGCTGACTCCCGGCGCCATGGCGACCGTCGTGTTCAGTCTATATATCCCCCAGGAAGCGATCAGTGGCACGGTAGACGTCGCGGTCGTCACGGCTACCTCGCTCTACAACCCGGCCGTCTTCGATACGGCGCTGGAGACCACCACCGTTGCCCTCACTCACACGGTGCTCATCACGCCCGACCGGTGGGCGATGATTGATTCCGACCCCGACAACCCGGTGCTGGTCTCTTTCGACCACCTGTTGATCAACACTGGCAACTATACCGCCACCTTCGATCTGACGGGGGGGGGCGGGGATCCGGGGTTTCCGACAGTGGTGGACCCGCCGTCGGCGACGCTGGGGGTGCTGGAGGCGATCCCGGTCTATGTCGAGGTCACCGTGCCTGCCATACCGACCCACGTCTTTCTGGCGGACACCGAGATCATCAGCGCCGTCTCCCGGTTGGACCCGGCGGTCCACGACCGGGCGCGGGACACGATCCTGGTCAACATCCAGCCCGGCGTGGAGATGACGCCCGATCGGGAGGGCATTGGACTGCCTGACGAACTGCTCGTGTACACGCACTTTGTGACCAACACCGGCAACTATACCGATACTTTTTCCTTCACCGCCCAGAGCAGCCTGGGCTGGGGAGTGAGCGCGCCCCCCACCCTGACGTTGGCGTCTGGGATCAGAAAGACGGTCCACGTCACGGTGCCGGTCCCCTCCTTCGTTCTCAGCGGCACGGTGGACGTCACCACCGTCACGGTCTCTTCCGGCTGGCTGCCCACGGTCACCGCCAGCGTCGTGGACACCACCACCGTGGGGCGCAAAGTTGCCGTCAGCGTAGAGGGGCTGTTGCCCGATGCCGACGGCTGGTGCGTGCCTCCCGGTTACCCCTTGGCGATACCCTACATGTTCAGCGTGAGGAACGATGGGAACTATACCGATACCTTTGACATCACTGCCGGGAGCAGCGCGGGCATGATCATAACTATCACGGTGATGTCGGCCAGGGCAGCCCCGCTCCAGGGGATGGAGGCCGAGTGTGAGTCGGGGAGCTGTCCCGCCACCCTCTCGCGCGCTGTGGCCGAGCAGGTAGAAGCGTACCGCGCCGCCGCGCCCGATGGGGTGATGTACGCGGCTGACACCATCTCTGTGACCCTGGGGCCCCTCGACTCGGTGTATCTGCTCGTCGAGGTGCTGATGGATCCGACGCGCACTGAGAACTATCAGGACACGGTCATAGTGACGGCTGTATCTCGGGCGGATCCGAGCGTGTCGGCCTCCGACTCGTTCACGAGCGAGATCAACTTTGATGCGTTCGCGGATATCGAGCCGGACAACGAGGGCACGATCTTTTTGGAAAAAGCGATCACCTATACCCACGTCGTGACCTATACAGGCACTGTACCGGAAAATACCATCAATGTCAGTGCGGTGAGCAGCGAGGGGTGGACCGTGGTCGTCACCCCCACCAGCTTGGAGATGAGTCAAAATGAGACGGCCCAGGTCTGGGTGCGGTTGGAGGTGCCGATGGACGCCGTCGACGAGGTGGACATCACGACGGTGCGGACCGAGACCGTTCATGAGTGCCTCTCATGGGACACAGCGGTGAACACGACCACGGTGCGGCGGCCGCACGTGATTCTGGTCCCCGACCACGACCAGATCGTGATCCCGGGGACGACCGTCCTCTTCCAGCACACGCTGATCAACGACGGCGTGTACACCGACAGCTACGATCTCAGCACCGCGCTGGTCTACAGCAGCGGGGTGGGGTGGGCCAGCTCCGTGGCGCCGACGGAGGTGCTCACCCTGCCGCCGGGGGGAAGCGCGCCGGTGGCGGCGACGGTGATCGTGCCGCCGGGACTGATCAGCGGCACCAAGGCGACCCTGACGGTGACTGCTTCTTCAAAGACCTACGATCCATCCCTCGTCTTTGCCGATGCCGTCGACAAAATGACGGTGCCCTATCTGCCGGACGCGGCCCTCTCGCTGGGGCGCAGCGGTCAACTGGGGCCGGATGGGACCGCGCGGACAGAGCCGGGCGGCGTGGTGACCTACACCCATAGCCTGACCAACACCGGGAACTATACCCTCTCCTTCGACCTGACCACCCACCCCAAGTTCAGCAACGCCGAGATCGTCGCCCCGGCCTCGATGGTGGTGAGCGAGCTGGGCATGGGCGGGGTCTACACCCCGGTGATGGTGCGGGTCGAGATCCCCGAACACGCGGCCGCCGGCGAGGTGGAGGAGACGGAGGTGATCGCCGCCTTCGCCGGTGGACAGGCGGTGGCGGTGGACTATACGACCGTCGAACCGATCACCGGCACCCGGTACGTCGCGCCGGCTGGACGGGACGACAACAACAACTGCCGCGTCCCGCTGGATTACGGGCCGTGCGCCACGGTGCAGCACGCTGTGGACGTCGCCCAACCCGGCGACACGATCCTGGTCGCCGCCGGGCTGTACGACGATCTGACCAGCGTCGAGGCAGGGACCGAGGCCTATACCCAGGTGGTCTACCTGGATAAGGACGTCACCCTGCTGGGGGGATACACTCCCACGAACTGGGAGACCTTTGATCCGGTCGTCAACCAGACGGTGCTGGACGCCGGCGGCCGGGGGCGGGCGATGTACGTCGCCGACCGGGTGACGGTCACCATCGCCGGCTTCGACCTGCGGAACGGGCAGGTGGACGGCGACGGGGCCGGACTGTACATCGCGGGCACCTCGCGGGTCACAGTGACCGATAACACCTTCCACGATAACCAGGCGGCGGGCAGCGGGAGTCGGGGAGGCGGCCTCTTTTACGGCGGCGGCGATTCCCCCCTGGAGCGGAACACCTTTCACGACAACACAGCCGCCGACGGCGCCGGCCTCTACATCGCGGACGGCAGCCCGACGGTGTGGAACAGCCTGTTCTATGGCAACGCGGCCGGGGAGGAAGGGGGCGGCCTGTACATCGCCGGCGGCAGCCCGACGGCCTGGAACAATACGTTTTACAGCAACACGGCTTCTCAGGGCGGCGGCATCTATATTCTCGGCGGCAGCGTGAGCATCAGCAACACCATCCTGGCTGGGAACACGGGGTACGGGGTCTACCTGGCCGGCGGCGCGGCGACGCTGGATTACAACGACTGGTGGAGCAATACGCCGGCTGATTACTCTGGTGTGGCTGGTGGGGGGAACGACATCGCGCTGGATCCCCTCTTTGCGGCGCCGGCGAGCGGCAACCTGCACCTGACCAAGTACTCGCCCTGTGTGGATGCCGCCGACCCCGCCACGACCGTCGGCGATGACCGGGACGGCAGCGCCCGACCGCTCCTCGGCGGGTATGACGTGGGGGCCTACGAGTACGGGCTCGCCTTTGCCAAGCGGGTCACGCCGACAGCGCCGATCCCGCCGGGCGGGGTCGTCACGTACACCATTGTGGTGACGAACGGCGGCACCGGCCGGACCGACGTGTTCATCACCGACACGCTCCACGCTTTCCTGAGCTGCGCGGGTGGCCAGGTGATGGGGAACGAGAACTGGGTCAGCGCCAGTTGGCAGTACCAGTCCAACCCCTGCCGCCTGACGTGGGACGGGCGGGTCGAGGCCAGCAGCACGGCTCTGGTGACCTTTACCGCCTATATCACCGACTGGCTGGCAGCCGGGACCGTCATCACGAACCTGGGATGGGTCAACTCCGACGCGACCAACCAGGTGACGACCACCGTCGCCTCGGCGCCCGGGCCCCGCTATGTGGCGACGACGGGTGAGGATGCGCCCTACAACGGCTGTCTCAGCCCGCGCCACCCGTGCCGCACGGTGCAGCGGGCGGCCGATCAGGCCTGGGACGACGATCCGGTGCACGTGGCGCTGGGGATCTACACCGGCGCCGGGACCGTGGTCAGCATCACCCACAAATCCCTCGCCCTGACCGGTGGGTACACGCCGACCCGGCCCCTCTGGACCTACGACCCGGAGGCGTATACGACCACGCTGGACGGCCAGGCCAGCGCGACCGTCGTCCACATCGTTGGCTCGGGGGTCGAGACGGTGACGCTGACCGGCTTTCACGTCCAGAACGGCGTGGACGGCGTGGCGGCGGACGGGGCCGTCCTCGGCGTCCACCACAGCTGGATTCACGGTCACAGCGGCGACGGCCTGCGGGTGACCGACGGCGCGCTGGAATTGACGCGGGCGTGGGTGTACGGGAACGGCGGCGCCGGCGTGGACCTGAGCGGCAGCCTGTACCGGTTGGATAACGTCATCCTGGCGGATAACAGCGGCGGCGGGGTGCAGGCCAGCGGCGACAGCGGGGGGTGGCTGCGGCACAACACCCTGGTCAACAACGGGCCGTTCGGCGCCTCCATCGCCGGCACAGCCTATCTCACCAACACCATCGTGTGCAGCCAGACCGTCGGCGTGGCTGGGAGCAGCGCGGTCTCGGTGAACGACACCCTGTGGTATGGCAACGGGGCCAAGACGAGCGGTGGGGTCTCTATCGGCGGGGCCGACCTGGAGGCGGACCCGGTGTTCGTGGACCCGGCCGGGACGGATTATCACATCGCGCCGGGCAGCGGTGCGCTGGATGCCGGCTCGGACGCCGGGCTGAGGGAGGATATTGACGCCGAACCGCGCCCCATGGGGCAGGGGTACGACCTGGGCGCCGACGAGCTGCGCATCTCGGTCCGTGTCTCCAAGCAGGTCGCGCCCGATCCGGTGGACGCCGGCGGGGTGGTCCATTACACCATCCACGTCACTAACACCGGGGTCTACACCCTCCACACCACCGTCGTGGACGAGCTGCCGACCCAGCTCACCACCGTCGAGACGACGACCTGGACGCCGCCGGCGCTCGGCCCGGATGACGTCTGGAGCGCGGCCTTCGCCGCCGACGTCGCGTGGGGATACAGTGGGACGCTGACCAACGTGGTGCGGGTGACCAGCCTGGAGGGGGCGGCGGACGCCTTCACCGCGACCTCGCGCTCCCAGGTGATGCCCGGCCTGGAAGTGGCCAAGTGGGGCAGCCCGGCGGTGGTAGAGGCCGGGGAGCGGCTGATCTATACGATCCGCCTCACCAATACCGGCAACCTGGACCTGCACGCCACCGTCGTTGATACCCTGCCCGGGCAGGTTTCACCCAGCGGCCCGCTGACCTGGACGCCGACCCTCGCCGCGCCCGGCGGCTGGTGGGAGGTGTCGTTCCCCGTCACAGTGGCGTGGGGATACAGCGGCACGCTGGTCAATGAGGTACAGGTCACGACGGCCGAGGGGGCGATGGGCAGCGGCGTCGAGCTCTCCCAGGCGCGGGTCACGCCGGCGGTGGCGGTGGTCAAGTGGCCTGACCCTGACCCGGTGCGGGATGGGGAAGCGGTGACCTATACGATCCGGGTGACCAATATCGGCAACGTGGGTCTCAGCGCGACCATCACCGACAGCCTGCCGGCCTGCGTCACCACGACGGACCCGCTGGTCTGGACGGCCGATCTCCCCGCGCCCAACAGCGTTTGGGAAGGTTCCTTCACCGGCCTGGTCGAGGCGGGGTGCGCCGTGCCGGTGGTCAACGTCGTCGAGGTGACGACGCTGGAGGGGGCGTCCGACGTCTACACCCACACCTCTATCATCGGCTGCCCGGCCCCGCTGACGGACGTGGGCATCGAGGGCTCCAGCCAGGGTTACACCGATACCCTCTACTCTTTTACTGCCCTCATCACCCCGACCGACGCCACGCCGCCCATCACCTACACCTGGTCGCCGGAGCCGGACACGGGGCAGGGGACGGAGAGCGCCCAGTACCAATGGTCTGCGCCGGGCGTCTACACCATCACGCTGGAGGTGGAGAACTGTGGCGGCCGCCTGGTGACCACCCACACCATCACCATCCGGGCTCTGCCCCAGGATTGCCCGGCCCCGCTTGCGGGCGTGGACATCGCAGGCCCGACCGAGGGCTACACCGACACGCTCTACACCTTTACCGCCCTCATCACGCCGACTGACGCCACGCTGCCCATCACTTACACCTGGTCGCCGGCGCCACACAGCGGGCAGGGGACGGAGAGTGCCCAGTACCAGTGGGCCATATCGGGTACCTACACCATCATGCTGGAGGCGGAGAACTGCGGCGGCAGCCTGGTGACTACCCACACCATCGCTATCTGGGGTGTGCCGCCAGACTGCCCCAGGCCGCTCGCTGGGGTGCGCATCAGCGGCCCGACGGGGGGGCACATCAACACAGACCTCGCCTTCACCGCGATCCCCGATCCGCTGAATGCGAACGAACCGATCACCTACACCTGGTCGCCGGAGCCGGTGAGCGGGCAGGGGACGGCGGAGGCCGTCTACCGGTGGGTCGAGCCGGACAGATACGTCATCGCGGTGATGGCGGAGAACTGTGGCTGGTGGCCGGTCAGCGACGATCACGCCGTGCTGGTCGAGCCATTCCGTGTGTACCTGCCGCTGGTGTCGAGGAACTGGTAGGTGTCTCTGTAACAGCCATAGGTGCGACGCACTTTAAGTGCGTCGCACCTCGAGAGAGGACGAGGACGAGGGCGTGAGACGGGTAATGCTCTGGTTGGACGTGCGCCGCCTGGCGGTGCTGCTGCTGTTGCTGGCCCTGTTCGCCATGGGGCTGCGCGAGGCGTATGATTCCGACATGTGGTGGCACCTGGCGACGGGGCGAACCATCGTCGAGCAGCGGACGATTCCCCGGCACGACGTCTTTTCCTACACCGTCCCCGAGCACCGCTGGTTTACCCACGAATGGCTGACCCAGGTGGGGATGTACGGGCTGTACCGGATAGGGGGCACGGCGGCCCTGGTCGTCGCGGCAGCGGCCGTGGTGACCGTCACGCTGGCGCTGGTCTACGTCCGGTGTGTGAACGGGCTCTCCGTGAGGGCCGCGCTGCGGGGGGAAGGCCGGCCGTTCCTGGCTATCCCGGTGGTCCTGTTGGGGGCGGTCGCCTCGGCCATCACCTGGGGGCCGAGGCCGCAGTTGCTCAACGGGCTGTTGATGGCCCTCTTCCTCCTGCTGCTGGCCCGTTATCGGCGTGCCCCCTCCTCTCGGGCGACGTGGGCCTTGCCTCCTCTGATCGTCCTGTGGGCGAATCTGCACAGCGGCTTTTACCTGGGGCTGGGACTGCTGGGCGTCGTCCTGGCGGGGGACGGGTTGGCGCGGTTCCTGGGCCGCTCCGGGGAGTGGACGCTGACCCCCGTCCGCTGGCGCCATCTGGCGCTGATTCTCCTGCTGTGCGTTCTGGCCTCGATGCTCAACCCCAACGGCTACCACATGCTGCTCTATCCCTTCGAAACGTTGGGCAGCCAGGCTATGCAGGTCTATATCCAGGAGTGGGCCTCGCCCGATTTCCATCGCTACGAGTACTGGTTCTTTGCCGCTCTGCTGCTGGGAGGAGCGGCGGCGCTGATCCTCTCGCGGCGGGCCCTCGATCTGACGGACCTGTTCCTCTTCCTGGGGTTTGGGTTCGCCGGCCTGGTCTCGGCGCGGCACATTCCGCTGTTCGCGGTGGCGGCGCTGCCGGTGGTCTACCGGACGCTGGATGGGGGAGGCGCTCCTGCTCGGCGGACGGCCTCCGCGCGCTGCCTGGGGCTGGCGGTCGTCAACTGGGCGCTGCTGCTGGCGCTGCTCGCTGCGACCGGGATGTGGCTCTCGGTCGTGCTGGAGGAGAACCGCCGGGTGGAGCAGACCCGCTACCCGACGGCGGCGCTCGCCTACGTGCGGGAGCACGGCCTGGCAGAGCGGCGCGTCTACAACAGTTACAACTGGGGGGGCTACCTGGTCTGGCAGGGCGTCCCGGTCTTTATAGATGGTCGGGCCGACGTCTATGGCGACGAGTTCATGCACGAGTACATGTGGGCCTACTGGTTGCTCGGCGACTGGCGGGCGCCGTTGGAGCGGTACGATGTGGATTACGTGCTGATCGAAAGTGGCATCCCCTTTGCGCGTCTTTTGGAGGAGGCGCGGGATTGGACCCGCGTCTACCGGGATGAGGTGGCGGTGATCTTTGTGCGGGATGGATAGCGCCGGGGAACGGCCCGATTTCTGGGGGTATCTCGGCTGGAGTGGGCTGTTCTGCTTGCTCTCGGGGGGCTCGGTCCTGCTGGCGGCCTGTGTTCCCCCCGCCGGTTGGCGGTTCCTGGGTGGATTGGTCAACTCTGATGACGTGAGTGTCTACCTGGCGGCGATGGTCCAGGGCGCTCGGGGTGACTGGCTCTACCGCGCCCCCTTCGATCCCACGCCGGTCCCTCCCACGCTGGTCCATTCCCTCTACTTGCTGTTGGGCCGCCTGTCGGCCGCCCTGGGGACCGACCACGTCCTGATCTACCACGGGGCCCGCCTGGTTTTCGGCCTGTCCGCGCTGCTGGTCGCCCGCTGGTGGACGGCGGCGCTGTTTCGGAAGCGGGAGACCCGGATGACGGCCTGGCTGCTGGTCGCCTTTTCGTCGGGGCTGGGATGGCTGCTGGCATTGATCCCCTCGGCGGCGTGGCAGGCCCGGTTGATAGACCTGCGTCTGCCCGAGACGAGCACGTTTCTGGCGGCCCTGTCCTCGCCTCACTTTGCTCTGGGCACCGCTTTGGAGGGGCTGGCGATGCTGGCATTCTGGCGGGCGACAGAGGCTGACCGGAGACTGTCTCTTATACACATCTCCGAGCCCACG
>OMKS01004473.1_pt1 | contig 10515 bp, 9 predicted proteins | sample 1674721 | NCBI WGS metagenome assembly OMKS01 (sample SAMN06264996, study PRJEB25208) | sediment metagenome | isolation source: hot spring sediment | place: USA: California | collected 2014-09-02 | reverse complement strand
AAGACGGCATACGAGATCTAGTACGTTCTCGTGGGCTCGGAGATGTGTATAAGAGACAGGAGAAAAGGAACAATCATATTAATGTCAGTATGATACATTCTTTTCCCGACGCTGGTATTTATTTCGTTAAGAGTTTGGACTGATTTCTTCTGAATCGCTTCCTTAAGCTGCTCTTGCCAAAAACTTCGTTCATTTTTAGAAAATAGCTGCAGAAAGCTTATATCGGGGTGTAAAATTCTGATGCCAAATAGCTTGACCAGCTTTTCGAAGCTTATGTTATAGCGTTTAATTTTAAAATCCTGATCTAGTAAAACCACTGCTGAACCACTATTATCCAGCAATAATTTTAATTCCTGCTGCTGTTTTTCAAACCAATGCCGCATCTCTTGCTGGCGATGCTGCGTTTCATATTCCAGTTTTTCGCGCAGCGTACTATTTTCATTAAGCTGATCGGCAAGCTCTCTTTCTAGGCGATGAAAAGCCTTTTTCTGATTTATGTCAAATTGATGCTTTTGTTTAAGCTCATTGTTTAGCTGATCCAATTTTATCTGGAATTCCTGATTATCTAAAAACGATAAAAGAAGCTCCCTGTATGACAATCGGCTGATGACCCAGGCAAAAATGCCAAGAGCAAACAGATTGCTAAAGTGATTATTCTGCAGATTTGTTATTGAGATCGCAGGAACCCCGCTGAGAGCCACGATAATCATACCAAGAATATATAGCAAACTGATGGAAGAACTCAGGGGCAGAGCAATAAACAAAACAATAATTGCAATGCCAAATGGTGAACAGTAAAAACTAATATAGGGGGTAAACCAGTGCAGCAGTGAAACAATGATAGCCAGACTGCTGAAACCGCTGTAAAAGAGAATATAGTGCTTCAATTCCAGCTCTTTGCCGATTTTTGGCAAATCAAAAAATGAAAAGGCCAGGAGAACGATAAAAATGAGACCACAGAAGACTGCTATAATGCCCAAGAGATAAAGCCGGAGTTCAGAGCTAAGCGTTATAGCCTGTGATATGCCATTAAAAAGCAAAAAAAACATATAGACCGAGGCCACTAAGATTGTTGGAAGAATGCGGTGAATCATACGAATTAACAAAAAATCGCGAAATGTAAAGCGATCTTTTGCTTCCGGAATAAAATTATTTATCTGAAACCAGCGACTTATTTTTTTTCCTAGGCCCATAAAACTCAGTGGATTTATAATAATATTATTTTTTCTTTTTCCAGCGATTCAACTTATCTTCGCTGTCACGAACCGTTTTTAGGAATAAGTCGATAGAGAGCGGTTTTAGAAAATAGTCATCAAAACCAGCTTCCCTGCAGGCAGCTAAATCAAATAACGAGCTGTAGCCAGTCATGGCATAAATCAGCTCAATCGGATGATTGCTGCGAATTTTTCGACAGAGTTCTAAACCATTCATACCTGGCATATGTAAATCGAAGAACATAATAGAAATCTTTGTGTTTTCCAAAATCTTCAACGCCTCCTGACCATTTTCGGCGGTAAAAGGCGTATAGCCTGCCTCCTCAGCAGCATATTCAAAAGTAACCCGAATGGATTCTTCGTCATCGACAATTAGTATTTTCTCGCTCAAAGATACCTCCTTCTATTTCTAATATAAAAGTACCATGATTATCAGAGTCGGTCAATCGTTTTCTTTTTGCAAAGCCGCTTTTTCTATAAAAATCAAAGATATAATCCCAAAAAATATGCATAAAAATGCAATCCAGCTTTCCCCGGAGATAAAATCAGGGACAAACCATTGGTAGCCGGTAATAATTGCTTCTCCATTTTTCAATACAATATCTCCATTTGCATCTTTGAGAAAAAGTGCTGTTTTCCAGGGATAGAGAATCATCAGGCTGCCAGCGATAAAGCCTGTCAAAAGAGCAATTGTTTCACTATAAAACCGCTTCATAAGCCAGGAGAGCAGATGAGCAAAACTCAGCAGGCCGATGATTGCACCAAGGGCTACCGGCCCCAAGATATCAATGCGGAGATTATTGATAGCTTCAATGACTATTAATTTATAATTGCCCATCAAAACCAGGATATACGAACCTGAAAGCCCTGGTAAAATCATACTGCAAATGCCGCCAACACCGCAAAAGAAGAGATAGAGGGGATGACTGTTTTCCGATGCAGGATTCATTAACGTGATGGCAGCGGCGACTGAAAGTCCGACAAATAAGGAAATGATGGCAGAAAGATTCCATCGAGACACCATTTTCCCAACAAAGTATAGCGAAGCCAGAATCAGTCCAAGGAAAAAAGACCATATATAGGTGGGATAAACAGCAAAGAGAAATTCAAAAAGCCTGGCTATAGAGACAATAGCTAAGCCTGCTCCAAAAAACAGCACAAAGAGGAATTGCAGGTCAGTATGACGGGCAAAAGCAAGAAATTCCCCCTTAATCAGGAGACGAACTGCCTGAATATTAAAGGATTTCAGCGCCTGAATCAGCCTTTCAAAGACACCGGTGATAAGGGCGATGGTTCCACCGGATACACCGGGGATTACATTCGCAATCCCCAGAGCTGCGCCTTTGAGAAAGAGTCCTACCTGTTCACCAAAAATACGCATAATAGTTTTGGGTATTGTCATTTTGTCTCCTGCCAAAAAAAAGTTTCTATGTAAAGTTTAATAAAATCAATCGTATCGGGAATGTGGTGAATATAACTGACGCCATCTTTACGGTATATTGTGGGAATGGGCACCGACAAGACCTTTCCGCCATTCAGCGCAAAACGAAGCAATAATTCCGACTCGAAATGAAAGCCGCTGCGCCAGGGCAGGGATGAATCAAAAGCCTTCAGAGGAATCAACCTAAAACCGCACTGGGAATCAGGGATTGCCTGTCCGCTGCGAATTCGGATCAGCGCGCTGGTGATTCCATTGCTGAGCTTACGATGAAGCGGCATGGTGCGTTTTCGCTGACGGCTGCCAATTATCAGCGCGTCAGGATACTGCCTATGCATCTCCAAAAAATAAGGAATCGCTTCCGGTGTATGCTGTAAGTCGGCATCAAGTGTGATCATAATCTGATATGACAGCTCCCTCAGCGATTTCATTGCCGTCTGCAAAGCCTCTCCCTTTCCTCTGTTTTGAGAATGATGCAAGACCCTGTCAGCTAATTCTTCTGCCAATTCTGCTGTTTTATCACTGCTGCCGTCGTTTACCACCCACACAGGCAGGCTGCTTTGCTTTCGGATTCGCCCAATCAATTGCCGCAAAGTCCTTTCTCCATTTAAAACAGGTATGACAATGGCAATTTTTTCTCCCCTATCCATTAGGAAACAGCCTTTCCCTGCCAGAGATCTGCCTCATGCATGTAGCGCTGCATATCCATCACGATTTCGGCGCTTCGTTTACCCCAAATTGGTGCGATGAGATAAGATTTTGGCGTCTCTGTAAAAAAACGTTGAATTACTATTTCAGGCCGCAAATGGCTTATAAACTGCGCCACAAACTGCAGATAGTTTTCATATTCAAAAAGGGGAAAAGGTGTTCGGGCATATAGCTGAGCTAATAAGGTCTTTTCGATTATTTGAAGATGGTGAAGCTTAATCAGTTTCACCGGCAATTTATTGAGGATTTCCGCCTCTTTTAGCATCATCCCTTTGCTTTCTTCCGGCAGACCCAATATCAGATGTCCTGAAAGATTCAAGCCATATGCCGCTGCCTTCTCAATAGATTTTATCGTTGTGGCGCTGCTATGTCTCCGATTCATCCATTCCAAAGAGCGGTCATAAAAAGATTCAATTCCGATTTCCAGATTGAGGTAATGATTTTGAGAAATATCTCGCAGCAATTGCAGCAGCTCATCAGGCAGACAATCAGCACGGGTGGAAATAGCCAGCCCTGCCACCAGAGGATGGTCCAAAGCCTGCCGGTAGAGTTTTTCCAGCTCAGCAAGGGGCTTATAAGTATTTGTATAGCTCTGGAAATAAGCAAGATAGCGTCTGGCCTCAAAACGCTGACTCAAATAGGCGACGCCGGCTTCCAGTTGGCTGCGAATATCAATATCCCCCCGATTATAGGGCGGTGAAAAACTCTCATTATTACAAAAAATACAGCCGCCATAGGCCAGGCTGCCATCACGATTAGGACATGTGAAGCCCCCTTCCAGAGATATGCGCTGCACCGCCTCACCAAATAGGTCTTCCAGGTAATAGCGATAGCTATTATAGCGAAAACCATTTTTGGCATAAGGCAATCGGGGATGGCTGAATTCCTGCTTTTTTCTCACTGCCAAAATATACTTATCTTTTGGGAAATATCCCAAAAGTGCAGGCCAGAATTTTGCTGTTATTTTTTCGAGACATAAACTAAATTATTGGGAAATGAACAGAAGCTGGCCAAGATAATTTGCATTTTCTGAAAAAATAATAAATGGAGTAATATTGATGACAGAAACACGGCGCGAAATCATTCTCAAAGGTTTTGATCCTTTAGCGCTGCTAGGCCCAAACGACGCCAATGTAAAATATATGGGCAATTACTTTTCTGCCCAGATTACGCCCAGGGGAAACAGCATCATCATTAGCGGTGAATATCAGGAGGTGGAGCTGATCCATTCGGTGCTCAATCAGCTAATCCAGCTTCTTGCAAAAAAAAGTTATATTGAGAAAGCCGATATAAAAACTATTATCGCCATCTCAACAGACTGCGACCCGGAAAAGGCTGGCGCGCCTGAGCAGAGCATCATCCTCTTCACGCGCAATGGCATAATCAAACCCCGAACAGCAGGACAAGAAGAATATTACCAAATCTGTTTGAAGAATGACATAGTTTTTGCGATAGGGCCAGCCGGCACCGGGAAAAGCTACCAGGCAGTGGCAATGGCAGTGGCAGCGCTAAAAAATCGTGAAGTGACCCGCATTGTCCTTACCCGCCCTGCCGTAGAAGCCGGTGAAAGGCTGGGATTTCTTCCCGGCGATCTCAAAGAAAAAGTTGATCCTTATCTGGCGCCACTCTACGATGCGCTAAAGGATATGATTTCTCCGGAAAAACTCAAAGTCTATTTTGAGCAGCGAATCATTGAAATTATTCCCCTGGCCTATATGCGGGGACGAACGCTAAACAGCGCCTACCTGATTTTAGATGAAGCCCAAAATACCACCGCATTGCAGATGAAGATGTTCCTAACCAGAATTGGAGTTAATAGCAGAGCCATCATTACCGGAGATATAACTCAAATTGATTTAGGCGCAAAGGAAAAGAGCGGGCTCATCGAAGCAATGGAAATACTTCAGGGCATTGAGGGCGTTGGCTTTGCAAAACTTTCAGATCAAGATGTGGTTCGCCATCGTCTCGTGAAAGAGATTATAAAAGCTTATGCTCAGAAAAACGGAGAGTTAAGAAACAGTAGGTAGTGGAAAAGCACAAAAAAAGCAGCATATTCCATAATTTCTTTTTGAGTTTCTCACTTATACATCAAAAGCAGAGCTTCATTAGCTGATTGAAAGCTCGACTTATGTCTTAAAAGCCGGATAATAGTTAGCGGTGAGCGCCTTGAAAATCCAGAGACAGCAACAGGTGAGTATTGGAGTGAAATAGTGAGAACCAATAGGAACTGAGCCGTCTGTTTTGACTTCTGAAAAGGGCAAGAGCTTTGCGAAGAACTGATGTCCAGCTCTCGGGCTAGTTGCTTCCCCGCCCTGCTCCATAGTCTCGATAGTTCCATTACTCAGAAAACACTCAGCGAATAGGCATTTATTCGCCATTTATCAATGGCTTATGAGCGCTTGGAGTGGTACACTCCCTTGAGAATGCGCAGATTGAGCCAAATAAAACGCCAGAGCTGCACCACATGACCATTTGCTTTCATTCGCCGCCATCTTGTCAAACCCATATTTTTCTCCTAATCAGGCATAAATGAGAATTACAGTCGCTGCCCCACCCATCAGTGGGTCACGCATAGAAGCAATACAGGCGGCAATGGCCTGCTCATGAAAAAGCTTAATATTAAATTTGTCATAAACCGGCCTTAATGGAAAGATTGTCTACTCATCTTTCATATACCCAATGCCGGTACATACCCAGGCCGCCACCAAGCTGGAAAACTCATTGCGATTGATTAATGAAATATCGTGGTCTTTTCCCAGAGCATCACCCAGATAATTGCGGCAGTCTGCCCCGCAAAGCCAGCTCCCAATATGACAATCTTGTTTTCCCTTTAGTAAGTGATTTGTTTTTAATGATTTCCTTCTTGTATCCACAAAAGAAAGCTATATTCCAGAGCTGTCTCCCAAATGCTCTGATATCGGCCTGATGCGCCACCGTGACCTGCCTCCATGTTGGTATAGAGAAAAAGCGGATTTTCATCGGTTTTCAAATCGCGCAGCTTAGCCACCCACTTTGCCGGCTCCCAATACTGCACCTGTGAATCGTGAAGCCCGGCCGTCACCAACATTGCCGGATAGCTCACGGCCTGCACATTGTCATAAGGTGAATAGCTGAGCATATAGTCATAATAGACTTTCTCCTTAGGGTTGCCCCATTCATCAAATTCACTCGTGGTCAAGGGAATGCTCTCGTCCAGCATAGTAGTCACCACATCAACAAAGGGCACCTGGGCCACAACGGCCTTAAAAAGCTCTGGCTGCATATTGATGGCAGCGCCAATTAACAGCCCCCCGGCGCTTCCGCCCATTCCATAAAGCTGTTCACGATTGGTGTATCCTTGAGAAATAAGCCCTTCAGCCACATCAATATAATCAGTGAAGGTATTTTTTTTCTTAAGCAGCTTGCCGTCTTCATACCAGGGCCTTCCCATCATACTGCTACCGCGAATGTGTGCTAGTGCAAAAATGAAACCCCGATTCAAAAGAGACAAGCGGTTGCTGCTGAAATAGGGGTCCATTGTCGAGCCATAAGAGCCATAGGCATAGAGCAGCAGCGGCGCAGCTTTGTCACGTGGCGTATCTTTGTGATAGACGATACTCACTGGTATCTCGTTGCCATCTCTCGCCAGAATAGTAATCCGCTCACTCACGTAATTCTTCTCATCAAAATCGCCAAGCACGCGGGTCTTTTTCATCTCCTTTTGTTCGCGGCTTTGCATATTGTAATCAAAAACCGTCATCGGTGTAGTCATACTCGTATAAACATAGCGCAAGATTTCGGTCGTGAATTCAGGATTATAGCCCAAATAGACCGCATAGGCGGCATCAGGAAAGCTGATACTGTGAGGTTCCTGGCCATCCCATGGTATAATTCGAATATTGAGCAGACCCTGTACCCGTTCATGGATTAGCAGATATTTCTCAAAAATGTCAAAACCCTCAATCATCGAATCTTCCCGATGCGGCACAATATCTTGCCAATAGATTTTGCCCGGTGTGCTTACCGCCGTTTTCACCAGACGAAAATTCACAGCATTCCAGTTTGTGAGAATGTAAAAATTTTCACCAAAATGCTGCACACTGTATTCAATACCTCTTTCACGGGGATGGACGGTTTGAAATTCACCCATTGGCTCATCTGCTTTGAGAAACTGATATTCGGTGGTCAAAGTGCTGCTGGAAGCAATGAAAATCATCTCATCAGACTTACTGCGATAAACATAAGCGCTGAATGTGGGATCACTTTCGTGCCAAATCATTTGGTGACTCTCGGGCTGACCCAAAACATAGCGCCAGACCTGGTGGGGCCGCAGTGTACTGTCTTTGGTCGTATAGAAAACAGTTTGATTATCGCTGCTCCAAGCCATCAGACCCGTGGTATTAGGGATCATATCAGCCAGAAATTCTCCGGTATTTAGATTAAGAAAGCGCAGTGTATAGATCCGGCGGCTCAATGTATCTTCAGCAAAAGCCAAAAGCTGATTATCAGGACTAACCTGCAAACCGGTGGCATGGTAATAAGCATAAGCTTTAGCTAAGTCATTTTCATCAAGGAGTATTTCCGGATCGGCATCAAGACTTCCTTTTTTCCGCAGATAGACTGGATATTCATCTCCCTCACGATACATCGAAAAGTAATAGTAGCCATTTTTCAAATAGGGAACCGATTCATCTGTGGGGTCTAATCGCGCCACCATCTCGTCGTAAAGCGATTGTTTTAAGTCATTAACAGGAGCCAGTCGCTTTTCCAGATAGGCGTTTTCAGCCTCCAGGTAAGCGATTACCTCAGGGTTTTCCCGCTGATTCAGCCAGTAATAGGGGTCGATACGCTGATGACCATGGATTTCTAATACTGTATCCCGCATTGCTGCATCAGGCGTCCGCTCGGAAATTGGCCTAAGCTTATCTTCCACCACTGCTTTTTGGCAGCTAAAGCTCATTAGTAATGCTACAAAAATTAGGCTAAACAAAAGTTGCTTTTGCATCTCTCTCATTTTTTCTCCTTTAGTTGAGTCTTTATGTTTAATAGTTTACATTTTCAATCGCTCTAGCAAAACAACTTTTTTTCCTTTTTGGGGAAAAGCAGCGATATGAGCGCCACCATTGCAAATGCAGCCACAAAAGAGCTCAATCGCTCTGTGACTGTATTTTCCAAGATGGGAATAGACTTCCAGATAATAGTCGTCAAGGCGCCAGTTAGCATTCCGGCCAAAGCGCCAGCGGCTGAAGTCCGCTTCCAGTAGATCATCATAATCAGTACAGGACCAAAACTAGCTCCCAAACCGCTCCAGGCATAGCTCACCATCGAGAATACCAGTTCACTGCTGCTCCAGGCCAGTAAAAATGCCACCACTCCAGCCGAAAATGCTGCAAGCCGGCTGAATAAAAGTAGATTCTCAGGGCTCAGCTCTTTGTGTTTTAAAATTTTGTGATAAAAATCTTCAGTTAAAGTGGCAGTTGTAACAATTAGCTGAGAATCGGCTGTGCTCATCATAGCGGCAATGGCGCCCGAAATAAGCATTCCGGCAATCCAGCCCGGCATCAATGCTGTCGCCATGTATGGCATCAACTGCTCCGGATCTGGAAAAAGTCCGCTGCCATATAATTTCAGCCCGACAATTCCCAGAAAGAATGCACCAAAAAAGGCAGGGATAGCCCAGGTGAAAGCAATGATACGGCTCTTTCGTATTCCATCACTATCTTTAATTGCCATATAGCGAGCTAATAAATGGGGTTGACCACTATAACCGAAGCCCCAGCTCAAGCCACCGACAACCGCAAGAACTGCCCAGATACCACTTTTCCCTCCGGTTAGCGAAAAAACCGAATCGGGAATACTGTGAAGCTCAGAAACCGACAACTGTTGAATCTCTATAAAGCCCGCAATAGGTAAGATCACCAGCGTGGCAAACATAATCACTGCCTGAATCATATCAGTCCACACCACGGCAAAAAAGCCGCCCAGGAGTGTATAAAAAACGATGATTCCAGCGCCGATGACCATTCCGGTGACCTGATCAAGCCCAAATGTCACATTCAAGACCTTTCCAGCGCCATTAAATTGTGCCGCCACATAAAAAGTAAAGAAAAAGGTGATGATGACCGATGCGCTGATTCGCAGAAGATTCTTCTCATCATCAAAATGGCTGGCAATCAAATCCGGAAGCGTCAAAGACTGATAGCGCCCCGAGAGTTCCCGCAGCGGTTTGGCTATAAATATCCACGATAAGATGATACCAGAAAGACAACCCAGCACAGTCCAGATTTCCAGAAATCCTAAAGCCAGAGCTGCACCGGGAAGCCCAAGAAGAAGCCAGGCTGACTCGCCGCTGGCCCGCTCCGACAATGCAATTGCCCAGCTTCCCAATTTTCGGTCAGCCAAAATATAGTCGCTATGCGTGCGGTTTTGTCGGTAGGCCAGCAAGCCAATCACTAAAACCACCAACAAATAAAGGATGAGTCCAATCAAAACAGTACTCACTTGACCAATCTCCCTACTATTTCCATTCTTTGAAGTTTAAGCATTTGGAAGCTTTTGTGCAAGCTCACATTTTCTATTTTTTTGACAGCGATTCTATTTTTTCTTTACTCTATATTCAGTAAATTGAAAAGTGGAGGAGAAAATGGAAAAAAGGTTAGTTCGCTCAAAGAATGACAAAATGTTAGGCGGTGTTTTAGCAGGCATTGCTGAATATCTAGGGTGGGATATAACTGTTATCAGGGTTACCTATGCTATCATCACTTTTTTATCAGCCAGTTTTCCAGGCACCTTAATATATATCATACTGTGGATTGTAATGCCAGAGGAATAAATTAATTGTTCTAAAATTTTGCTGGCTTTCAAAAATCTGTTTAATTTCGTTAGCAAATCGCTTTGTGATTAATCGAAAATTCGCGTCCGCATCCTCTATAGCGCTAAATAATGGAAAATAGAATCTTTTAACAAAATGAATCAAAACCACTGCTGTCCTAAATAATCTAGAAAGCTGATTACAATACTTTATTTACAGTATCTTGAAAACTGAGATTTGAGGATTCTCGGTTTAATCCCCCAAAATCTCATTTACCGCATCTATCCTTTTCATCTTAATTTGGCTTGATCCGTCAGGGGACGGACAGGTCCAAATTAAGCAACACTTCGACTCCGCTCAGTGAC